>ERZ772772.197-NODE-197-length-36824-cov-22.976774_pt1 | contig 36824 bp, 31 predicted proteins | sample MGYA00511484_ERZ772772 | MGnify/ENA primary metagenome ERZ772772 (study PRJEB29015, sample SAMEA2737913) | human oral metagenome | biome: human oral; feature: human-associated habitat; material: dental | place: China | collected 2088 ... | reverse complement strand
GTGTCGCACATCCATACGAGAACGGTCTGGATGCCGAGTCCGAGTATCAGTACTATCAGTCCGGACAGGCAGGCGGATTCAAGGGCGACTGGATGCATCCCGACTCCAAGACGATGATGCTCAAGGCGCAGCATCCGGAGTTCGAGACGTGGGCGACGAGTGTCCATGCCGATGCCGGTGTTACCTGCGTGGACTGCCACATGCCCTATATGCGTGACGGCGGCAAGAAGTACACCTCGCACTGGATGACGAGCCCGCTGAAGACCACGCAGCAGTCCTGTCTGAAGTGTCATGACGAGAGCGAGGAGACCCTCGTTGCACGCGTCAAGACCATCCATGACAACACGTTCAAACTCCAGCGTATCGCGGGGCAGACGGTTGCACGCGCACATCGCACGGTCAAGGCTGCGATGGATGCGGGCGTACCCGATGCAGCACTCGACGATGCACGCGCGAAGATTCGCGAAGCACAGTGGTACTGGGATTGGGTTGCTGCCGAGAACGGCATGGGCTTCCACAACCCCGACCGCATCATGCGTACCCTTGGACTGGCGATTGACCTTGCACATCAGGCAATCCAGTCTGCTGAGGGTGCACGCCACGGCTTCCAGCCGCTCTGATCGGAGTACAAAGAGACTAAAAAAGAATCGCCTCATAATGGGGCGATTCTTTTTTACGTTCGGTTTGTGTCTTACAGCATCCCGCTCATCCAGATGAGACGAACGCCAAGCGCGAACATGGCGAGAGAGAGAAGGACGAGGATGACCTTGGATTTCGTCTTCTGTGAGATGACAGCGCCAATCTGGGCACCAATCGCGGCGCCGATGGAGATGCAGATGGCAGGTATCCAGATGATGTGATTGAGCAGGAAGTGACTGACGACACCGAACGCCGCCGAGCAGGCAAGGACGAAATGCGAGGTTGCCGTCGCCATGTGTACGGGGAAGCCGAGCAGGTAGACCATGAGCGGCACATGGATCACGCCGCCGCCGATGCCGAAGATGCTCGAGATGAAGCCGACTCCTGCGCTTGCGCCAACGCCGAGCGAGCGGTTGAACGTGAAGTTCGCGGGCAGTGTGTGGACATCCGTGTGTTTCTTGTGTGTAGCGTTCCAATACATCAGCAGTGCCATGAGCAGGAGAAATGTACCGTAGGATGCGTAGAGCATCGGTCCCGTGAAATCATCAACGATGTACGAGCCGAGAAAAGCGCCCGGCAGGGTTGCAATTGCGAACGGCACAGCAGCGGGGAAGAATACACGCTGCTGGCGGATGTAGGCGAGTGTTCCGGAGAGTGCGTTGGCGAACACGACCACAAGTGATGTGCCTGTAATCTGTGCCGCCGTGTGGAAATAAGGATAGACACCGCCGTCGGACAGGAAGAAGATAAAGATCGGCACGCAGATCAGTCCGCCGCCAATGCCGACGAGGGTTCCGAACGTCCCGACAAAGAGTCCAAGCAGCAGAAAAAGAAGAATATCGAGCCCCATATACAAACCTCCTAAATACGGGGAATTACTGAACAAAGCTTCCCGTATGTATTGCTCATTATAGCATATAGGAAGTATTAGACAAGAGGAAAGTCTTGTGATATGATGAGCGCAAAGAAGCCTGATTATTATTGATATGAAATTATTTAGGAGAGCTTCTTTATTAAAATAAAGAGAGGAGGATAGAGGAAGGGGGCCGGAAGATACCGGCAAAATGTTTTTTGTGCGAAGGAAAGAAGTGACGAAGTATGGTTACATTTCTTGGTGCTCTCGCAACGCTCATCGTCGGCTATATTGTTTATGGGGCAATTGTCGACCGCGTGTTTGGCCGTACAGGAGAGACTGCCCCTGCGATTCGGCTGGAGGATGGCGTAGACTACATTCCTCTGCCGACATGGAAGGTGTTTCTCATCCAGCTGCTCAATATCGCAGGCCTCGGGCCGATCTTTGGTGCGCTTGCAGGCGCTCTCTGGGGGCCGAGCGTCTATCTCTGGATTGTTTTCGGTACAATCTTTGCGGGCGGCGTTCATGATTATCTCTCTGGAATGATCTCCTTCCGTGAGGACGGAAAGAGTCTCTCTGAGATTGTCGGAAAAAATCTGGGGAATATCATGCTCCAGATCATGCGTGTTTTCTCAATTGTTCTGCTCGTTCTTGTCGGCGTAGTCTTTATGACGGGACCCGCAATGCTCCTCTCAAAGCTTACGGGCATGGAGACACTGATGTGGCTCGGCGTGATCTTCATCTACTACACGATGGCGACGCTGCTGCCGATTGATAAGATCATCGCGCGGTTCTATCCGCTGTTCGGCATCTGCCTCATTGTCATGGCGCTCGGCATTATGGGCGGTATGCTCTTCGGTGTCGGCGGACATGTTATGCCGGAAATGACGCTTGAAAACCTGCATCCGAAACAGCTGCCGATCTGGCCGTTGCTCTTCATCACGGTTGCCTGCGGCGCCGTCTCCGGTTTTCACGCGACGCAGTCACCAATCATGGCGCGGTGCCTCAAGGATGAGAATATGGGGCGCCCGGTCTTCTATGGTGCGATGGTTGCCGAGGGCATCATTGCTCTCTGCTGGGCTGCAGCAGGAGCAACGTTCTATGATAGTACGGCAGGGCTCGGTGCAGCGCTCAAGGAGGCAGGTCCCGGCGGCGTTGTCTATGAAGTCTGCAATGGCTTTATGGGGGCAATCGGCATTGGCGGCCTGAGCATCGGTGCGATCCTCGCGATGCTTGGTGTCATTGCCTGCCCGATTACCTCGGGTGATACGGCGTTCCGCTCGGCGCGCCTGACTCTTGCGGACTGGCTGAACATTCCGCAGAAAGAGGCGCCGAAGCGTCTTATCATCGCCATCCCGATGCTCGGCATCGGTCTTATCCTCTCGCAGATGGACTTCTCCATCATCTGGCGTTACTTCTCGTGGGCGAACCAGACCCTTGCGATGATTACACTCTGGATGGGTACGGCATATCTCTACCTGCATAAGCCAGGCTCCTATGCCTATGTCGTTGCACTTCTTCCTGCGATCTTCATGTCAGCAGTGACGACAACCTATCTTCTGCAGGCGCCGGAGGGATTCGGCCTGCCGACGGATATCACATATCCTGCGGGCATCGGCTTTGCCGTACTCTTCACGGCGCTCTTTGTCCGTGCATATATTTTGCGCAAGAGAACGCTTTGACAGCACTATTCTCAATCAAAAAAGCATCTGCTCGGCAGATGCTTTTTTCGTATGTTTTTTAGAGTACCTCGTGCAGCAGCCATGGGATCAGCGGCTCACGGCAGGGCGGTCCGATGCGGTCGGCGGCGGCTTTTGCGTCCTCCGAAGCATCCTCGGGAGCGATTCCGATGTCCGCCATGCGAAGCAGGTCCGCATCGTTCTCGTAGTCACCGCACGCGACAACACGCCGGTCTGCATAGTTCGGCATGGCCCGCAGAATCTCCGCCATCGCACCCTTGCTTGTGCCGGGCGGAACGAACTCAAGATAGTTTTTTTCGGAGTAAAAAGAGTTGGAACATTGATCAATGCCAAGCTCTTTCGCCAGACGTTCGATAAAGCTCAGATTGATGGGAGCGTCACAGATGAAAAATTTCAGCCATGATTCGGCTTCGACCGCACGCAGCGTTGTGTGGTTGACATTGTAGAACTCATCGTCGAGACGCGGGTCATCGTTTTCCTCCGGGCTGATGATATTGCACAGCTCCTCCGTATAGACCTCGACGCAGGCGCGCGGGAACTGGTAGAGAATGCGCGCGGCAAATGTGCGCCAGAGATCGCCCTCCAGCGTGCGTGTTTCGAGAATGCGGTTTTCTGCCAGATTTTTCAGCATTGCACCGTTGAAGAAGATGCTCGGCGCATTGACCGTAATTCCCTCAAGATAGGGCAGTGCTGACTCCGGTGTACGCCCCGTTGCAACGGCAAAGGCCCCGCCTGCCGCCGTAAATGTGTTCAGTGCACGCAGATTCTCCTCGGAGATGCCCTCATAGCGGGGGATCAGCGTGCCGTCCAGATCGCTGATGAGAAGGATATCGTCATATCTTTTTTCGCTCATAATGCCTCAATATCTGTCAGATAGTTCGTCATCATCGTATGTCCCTCGGGAGTGAGGATGGACTCGGGGTGAAATTGTATCCCCTCAATGGGAAGGGTCTTGTGGCGCAGGCCCATGATTGTTCCGTCTGTGAGTTCGCTCGTGACTGTGAGCACCTCCGGCAGACTCGTACGCTCAATGATGAGGGAGTGATAGCGGGCAACCCGGGTATCCGCAGGAATGCCGCGGTAAAGTCCTGAGCCGCAGTGACAGATGAGGGAAGACTTGCCGTGAACGATTTCGTCTGCACGGACCACCTTTCCGCCGAATACCTCGCCGATTGCCTGATGGCCGAGACAGATGCCGAGAATCGGAAGCGTTCCGCCAAGATCACGAATGACCTGCTCCGTAATGCCCGCATCTTTCGGCAGGCCGGGGCCGGGGGAGATAATGATCCCCTTGTATTTTTTTTCACGGATTCCTTCGATTGTGATCTTATCGTTGCGGATGACCTCGACCTCTGCATCGAGGTTTTTCAGCAGCTGATAGACGTTGTAGGTGAAGGAGTCATAGTTGTCAAGCAAAAGCAGCATTGTTCTCCACCTCCTCTACCACCTCGAAGAGGGCCTTTGCCTTTTGCAGGATCTCGAGATATTCACTCTCCGGTACGGAGTCCTTGACAATGCCCGCGCCGGATTGGATGATTGCGGTATCATCGTTCTCAATGCACATGGTGCGCAGCGTAATGCACATATCCATGTTGCCGCGGAAATCCATATAGCCCACGGTCCCTGCATAGAAGCCGCGTGCCTCCGGCTCAAGCTCATGAATGATCTCCATGGCGCGCAGCTTCGGCGCGCCGCTGACCGTTCCGGCAGGAAAGGTGGCACGCAGGACATCCATCGGCGCATAAGCCGGATCAATGGTCCCGACGACGCTGCTGACCATATGCGAGACGTGGGAGAAGCGCTCTACTGCCATGAGTTTCGGCACACGTACGGTGCCGGGGACGCTGATGCGTCCAAGGTCGTTGCGTGCGAGATCGACGAGCATTGCGTGCTCGGCACACTCCTTTGCATCAGACAGCAGATCTGCTGCCAGCCGCGCATCTTCTTCGTCGTTCTTTCCTCTCTTGCGCGTACCTGCGATAGGGTAGGTATAGACGGTGCTGCCGGAGACCTTGATGAGCATCTCTGGTGATGCGCCGACCAGTTTTACTGCGCCGAAGTTGTAGTAGAACATGTAGGGCGAGGGATTGACCTGCCGCAGACGCCGATAAAAGAGAAAAGCAGGACGCGTGATTTTCTCGCGGAAGCGGAAGGACGGCACTGCCTGAAAAACATCGCCGGCATAGATATGCTCTTTGACTGTGTTGATCGTATCGAGGAACTCTTTTGGTGCGGCTCCGTAGCGCGACATAAAGTCAACGGGAGCCGTTCTCTTTGCCTGCGGTGCAGAAGGAGGGGAGAATGGGGCGGCAAGGCGCTCGCGCATTGCTGCGAGATGCTCTGCGATCACATCGTAGAGCTCCCCCGGATCGTCACCCTCCCGAATATCGGCGAGGTAGTGGAGGCGTGCACTGTTTCGCAGGGCATCATAAACGACGAGATAGCGGCACATCATGAACTGCCCGAGGAGCTGCTCGCTGCCAAGATGAACCCCGCGCACCCGGTCGAATGTTGCTGCCGTCTCGTAGGAGAAATATCCTGCAAGTCCGCCGTGCACCAGAGGAAGATGTTCTCCCGCTGCCGCGGCAGGAATAAAGCGGGTGGCATATTCCTTCATTGTCTCGTGCGGCGCGCCCGCAATGCTCTTCATGAGGCCATTCTCATTGATGAGCAGCTTGTCGGCAAATACCTGCACACGCACGAACGGCTCGCCGCCGATGAAGGAGTAGCGGCCGAACTGCTGCTGTGTCGTGTCCACGGACTCCATGATGTAACCCTTTTTCTCGCCGACGAGCTTGTAGTAGATGGATACGGGCGTATCGAGGTCCATTGTCAGCTCTGTGGAGACCGTGATCAGATTTGCTGTCTTTGCAGACGCGATAAAGTCTTCTTTGCGCGGCGTCAGTTTCATCCGTTGATCTCCATGACGACGTCGCGTTCATTTCGGCCGAGCACCCAGCCGAGCACTTTGAGTTCCGCATAGAGCATCTGCTGCTGCTCGCGGTTATTCTCTCTGCTGAACTTGAGCTGCTTATACTGCTGGCGGCCGAGATTGTAGCGGGCGAGGATCTCGGCCTCGCGGCGCATTTTGTGGCGGCCGCCTGCGTGCATGCGCACGAGCTCCTCGACCTCGGCCTCGCCATAGGTTGGAGGCGGGGGAGGTGCAGCCATCTGGCGAACGAGGTCGGTAATCTCGCTGTCGTTCATGGTCATAACTATCTTCCTTTTCTACTTCTACTAAATAGATACGGTTTGCGGATATCGTTTCTAGGTCGATGGAATACGCGCCTCTAAGTAGCGGATCATCGACTCTGCAACATGCTTTGCATCCTTGACAACCTGCACGACGTTCCAGGGACCGAGTACGACATCACCTGCAGAGAATACGCCGTCACGCCCGGTCATACCGTTCTCATCGACCACGACCAAGCCCTTTTCATTGAGCTTGATGCCGGTGGTAGTGCGTACAATTTTATCTTTTGCCGCCTGGCTTGCTGCAATGACTGTGCTGTCTGCGGGGATGAGATAGGGCTCGCCCTCGCTGATGAGGTTCTGCTCCTCGTCAAAGACGCGGTCGTACATCATCGGCCCCTCGGGGGTAACGGAGTGGATGCCCTTGGCATACTGAATTTCGCAGCCGTCCATCAGAGCGTATTCGAGCTCACGTTCACTCGCGGAGATGCCGTTGCGCCGTGCATAGATCGTTACGTAGCGGCTTCCCTTACGAATCGCCGTGCGTGCGACATCCATCGCGGAGTTGCCTGAGCCGATAACGGCAACGCGGTCGCCGAGTCGGTAGACATCGGGGTTCTTGAGGTAGTTGACCGCATAGTGGCAGTTGCCGAGAGTCTCGCCGTGGATGCCCAGGCTTTTTGCCCGCCATGCGCCCGTTCCTATAAAGATGGCCTCATAGCCGTCGCGGAAGAGGTCGTCCACGCTGAGCGCTCCGCCGATGGTTGTATTTGGGCGGATGTGGATGCCGAGCGTCAGAAGCTTCTCGGCATAGCGGTCAATCGTCGAAGGGGGCAGACGGAAATCCGGAATGCCGTAGCGCAGCATGCCGCCGATCTTCTGCATGCGCTCGAAGATGGTGACGCCGTAGCCCTCCTGCGCCAGTTTGACTGCGACAACAATGCCCGCAGGCCCTGCACCGATGACTGCAACATTATGCCCGTTGTATGACTTTCGCGTCAGTACAAGCTTGTCGAGATAGGTCTCTGAGATGTAGTGTTCAATGCTCGAGATCTGAATCGGTGCGCCGCGGCGTCCTTGAATACAGTTGCCCTCACACTGGGCGTCATGGTCACAGACAAGGGAGCAAAAAACACTCATCGGGTTATTGTCATAGAGCATCGCGCCTGCCTCGTTGATCTTTCCGTCGAGGAAGAGGCGGATCATTTCCGGGACATTGGTCTGCACAGGGCATCCCTTGATGCGGCACAGAGGCTTCTTGCACTGGAGACAGCGCCGCGCCTCATTGATAACGTGAACAGCCATAACAGATGGCTCCTTTCGTTTTTGCTTCTCAAAAAATTGTATACACAGAAATAATTATAACACATTTCAATCGGTCTGTCATAGGTCGTATTTAAAGAAAAGACATTGTAACTGCATATGATCTTCCTGCCTGGGGATGTGTTTCTATTTATAAAGGAATTGTATATGCGGAGGCCGTTGATGCCGCGTTCCTTTCACTATACGAGAATTGTTAGACAATACGGATATTTATCATTATTACCAATATGGGACTTTGTAGAGAAAAGACTTGTTAATGTTGAAGATATATGATAAATTAATTAACATCCTTAGAATTAAGGGAAAGTATTTTGGGAAAGTATTTTGGGAAAAGGAGCGCAATCATATGCAGTTTAAATCCATTCGGACCAAGCTTCTCGCATCTGTATTGCCGGTTATGCTCGTCGGTTTTCTTGTATTCTTTGCTGTGAGCTATAAGATGGCGAGCAATATGCTGGTGCGGAATGCAGACACAATTGGCACAGGGGTTGGAAAACAAGCCGCGCTGGAGGTGCAGCGCGTTTTTGATACCAACGAAGTCCATCTTCAAATCCTGGCACGGAATGAGGCAATCCTCCACGGAGACCGTGCTGCAAAGGCTGCGGCACTGCAGGATGTGAAACAGAATACCGAGGTATTCTCGAATATTGCATACCTCGATATTAACGGCATCGGGTTTGATGTGGACGGCAATGAAGCCAACCGCGCGGACCGCGATTATTTTAAAAAGGCCGTCCAGACCAAAGCACCGGTCATTTCCGAGCCGGTGATCTCCTCAGTTACCGGAAAGGTCGTTAGCGTGATTGCCGTTCCGGTGAAGGAAAACGGCGCTGTTGTTGGTGTCGTTGCAGGTACGCTCGGGCTGTCGCGTTTCGATGATATTCTCTCGAAGATCGCGGCCTATCAGACGGGGCAGCTTGTCGTTATGGACGAGACGGGTATCGTCATCATTCATCCGAATGAGCCGGCACAGATCGGAAAACTCGACTTCAGCAAGGAGGTTTCGAGTGTTAAGATCTCGATGAGCCTCGTAGATGCATTTAAATCCGTAATAGATAAGGATGCGCCTGCACTTGCACACTATGAACGCGAGTCCGGTGAGGCAATGACGGGAATTCTGGTTCCGATTCATCTCGACGGACGCCGCTGGGTTGTTATGTCAGAGGCAGCCGACAGTGAGATCCTTGCGGATGCGCACGATCTTCTGCTTGTACTCGCGGGTCTGACGATTGTCATCCTGCTCATCATCTCGGCGGTTATATTCTTCATATCGAACAGTTTTGCAGCAAACATCCAGAAGGCTGTCCATGCCTGTGAGATTATCAACAGCGGAGATCTGCGGGACCGCCCGAAGGCAATCTCCTCGCAGGATGAAATGGGCCAGCTCTCGGACGGGCTGATTCAGATGCGCCAGACGCTCAACAAGCTGATCAAGGCAATCCAGTCGAATGCAACAGAGCTCTCGACATCGGCAGAGGGACTCACAGAGGCCTCCCAGCAGTCCGCTGAGGCATCGAATCATGTCGCTATGTCGATTACAGAGATCGCTGAAGGTGTCGAACGTCAGTCAGAGGCTTCCAACTCGGTGGCGCATGCCGCAGCATCCATCTCCAACCATGCAGCGGATATGTCGAAGAAGGCCGGTGTTGTCGCCGAGGTCACAAACAATACGGTAGACCGTGTTCGTGAGGGCCGCCGCTCCATTGATGAAGTTGTCAGCTATATGGAGCAGATTAAGACGGGCTCCGAGACAGTCGATGCCGCGATCTCGGCTCTCGGCAAGAGCTCCGAGGAAATCAGCCACAGTGTTGAGGTCATCGGCAGCATCGCTGAGCAGACAAATCTGCTCGCGCTCAATGCAGCGATCGAAGCAGCGCGTGCCGGCGAGCATGGACGCGGCTTTGCCGTCGTCGCCGAAGAGGTGCGCAAACTCGCCGAGGAATCGGGAGAGTTCTCAAAGAGGATCTCGCAGACCATGCAGTCGGTGCAGGCGGATATGGAGCGTGCTGTTGAGGCAGGCAAACGCGGCAGCGAATATGTTGGGCACGGCCTCACATCGGTTCGAACGGCGGACGGTGTGTTCCAGTCCATTTCGGAAGCAATTCAGCAGCTTGGTGATGGGGTAAAGGGCATTACCTCCGGCATTCAGGAGATGGAGTCCGAAACCCAGACGGTCCGTGCGCAGATCGAGGAGATTCAGAAGGTCAGCACGGGCAATGCGGACAGTGCACAGAATGTGTCCGCAGCTACGGAAGAGCAGTCGGCCTCCATGGAGGAGATTGCTGCAGCAACGCGCCGTCTCTCGAACCTTGCAGACGAACTTGCGGATGAGACGAAAAAGTTTAAGCTGTAATCCAATAGAAAATACCAGGAAGGGTCACTGCTCTTGCAGTGACCCTTTTCCTGTTGTATGATAGGAGGCAGATATAAGGAGGCGTTGTTATGGGAAAAGCGATGATTATCGGTGCGGGCGGCGTTGCGAGCGTTGCTGTGCATAAATGCTGCCAGAACCCGGAGGTGTTCGAGGAGATCCTCATTGCCTCGCGCACGAAGTCGAAATGCGATGCACTGAAGGCGAAGCTGGACGGCGGCAGGACAAAGATTCAGACCGCTGCAGTGGATGCAGACGATGTTCCGGCGCTGACTGCGCTCATCCGAGCATTCCAGCCGGATGTGGTGCTCAATCTCGCACTCCCGTATCAAGATCTGCACATCATGGAAGCATGCCTTGCGGCGGGTGTGCACTATGTGGATACAGCGAACTATGAGCCGGAGGACACAGCGAAGTTCGAGTACAGCTGGCAGTGGGCGTATGCTGACCGCTTCCACGAGGCAGGGCTTACTGCGCTTCTCGGCTCAGGCTTTGACCCCGGCGTGACGGGCGTATTCAGTGCCTATGCGATGAAGCACGAGTTTGATGAAATCAACTATATCGACATCCTTGACTGCAACGGCGGCGACCACGGCTATCCGTTTGCAACAAACTTCAACCCTGAGATCAACATCCGCGAGGTTTCGGCGAAGGGCAGCTACTGGGAGAATGGTACATGGGTCGAAACAGAGCCGATGGAGATCAAGCGCGTCTATGATTTTGCAGAGGTTGGACCAAAGGATATGTATCTCCTCCATCACGAGGAGCTTGAGTCACTCGCGAAAAATATCAAGGGCATCAAGCGTATCCGTTTCTTTATGACGTTCGGCGAGAGCTATCTGACGCATCTGCGCTGCCTGGAGAATGTCGGGATGACCTCGATCGAACCGATCGACTTTGGGGGACACAAGATCATCCCACTCCAGTTTCTGAAGGCAGTGTTGCCGGATCCGGCAAGCCTTGGTCCGCGTACGAAGGGCAAGACGAACATCGGCTGCATCTTCCGCGGGAAGAAGGACGGCAGGGACAAGAATTACTATCTCTACAATGTCTGCGACCATGAGAAATGCTATGCCGAGGTTGGTTCCCAGGCAGTTGCCTACACAACTGGTGTGCCTGCGATGATCGGGGCGATGATGGTAATGACGGGCAAATGGCGGCGTCCGGGTGTGTTCAATGTCGAGGAGTTTGACCCGGATCCGTTTATGGATGCGCTGAATGTCTGGGGACTGCCGTGGCAGGAAAGCCACAGCCCCGTATTGGTGGACTGATGGCGGCGTGTACCGAATGGCGGCCGGAGTGGGATGAGGTTCCGACCCCCTCCTATCTCGTCTATGAGGAATTGATTGAGAAAAATCTGCGGATCCTTGCGGATGTTGCAGAGGCTACGGGAGCGAAGGTGCTCCTTGCGCAGAAATGCTTCTCCATGTATCACTACTATCCGCTGATCGGCCGCTATCTCTCGGGCACGACGGCGAGCGGCCTCTATGAGGCACGCCTCTCGCAGGAGGAGATGGGCAAGGAGAACCATGTCTTCAAACCTGCCTATGACGAGGATGAAGTGCATCGTCTCGCGGCGATCTGCGACCACATTATCTTCAACTCTTTTGCTCAGTGGGAACGCTTTGGTGCGATGGCACGTGCGGCGGGCGCATCCTGCGGCATGCGCATCAACCCTGAGCGCTCGACGCAGGAGCATGCGATCTACGATCCCTGCGCGCCCTGCTCTCGTCTTGGCGTAAAGATTGCAGATTTCCGCGAGGATCTGCTCGAGGGGCTGGATGGACTGCATTTTCATACGCTCTGCGAGCAGGGGGCGGATGCCCTCGAGGTGACGCTTGCAGCCGTAGAGGAGAAATTTGGCAGGTATCTCCATGGGATGAAGTGGCTGAACTTTGGAGGCGGACACCATATTACGCGCGAGGGCTACGATATCTCTCTTCTCAAGCGGCTGATCCGGCATGTGCAGGACACCTACGACGTCGCGGTCTATCTCGAGCCGGGTGAGGCGGTTGCACTTAATGCGGGCTTCCTCACGGCAGAGGTGCTCGATGTGCAGGCGGATGGGAATGTGATATTGAATACGTCCGCTGCCTGCCATATGCCCGATGTCATTGAGATGCCCTACCGCCCGCCCGTGGTCGGTGCAGGTGAAGCAGGGGAGAAGCCATATACTTATACGCTTGCAGGTCCGACCTGTCTTGCAGGTGATACCATTGGCACATATTCCTTCGATGCACCGCTTGCCGTGGGGAATCGTGTCGTCTTTGGCGATATGGCAATCTATACGATGGTAAAGAACAATACATTCAACGGCATGCCCCTGCCGTATATCATTGCCGTTTCACCAAATGGAGAATGGGAGATTGTACGCGAATTCGACTACGATGACTTTAAAATGAGACTCTGAACAGGGAAAAGAACCGCTGTGACGGCGGTTCTTTTCTTTTTTCTTAAAGATAAATAAAATTTATTGATCTTTAATTTATACTTATTGATGATCGGTCTATAATAGTAGCAGAAAGGAGCGGATATGATGAAGGGGAAAGAACATGCGGCACTCAGCCGCAGAAATTTTCTAAAGGGGAGCGCACTCACGCTTGGCGGCCTTGTAGTGGCACCGGCACTGCTCACGGGATGCGGTGCGAATCCGAACGATCACCTCATTCCGCCAAAGGAGCCTGCAGCACCGCCTCCGCCGCCTGCATGGCTGGGGACGGCACCTGAAATTCCGGAGAAGAAGATTAAGGAGGAGCACAGTGCAGACATTGTCATCGTTGGTGCAGGCGTTGCGGGGCTGACTGCAGCGCGTGCGGCGTCGGAACACGGTGCATCTGTTCTCGTCATGGAACGCGGGAGCACATGGCAGTGCCGCAGCGGGCAGTATGGGACAATCGGCAACCGCTATCAGCGGGAACTTGGCATTACGTTTGACAAAAATGCGGCGATTCTCGAGAACATGAAGCAAATGGGCTACCGGTGCGATCAGCGTATGTGGAACTATTGGGCAGAACACAGCGGGCCGGACTTTGACTGGATGCTCGACCTCGCGCCCGCCGTTCATGTGATGAAGGAGACGGATACGGAGCTTGATCGCTCGAAAATCAATCTCATGATGATGCACTATCCGCTCCCCGCCGGTTACGACCGTGGTACAGAGAACAGCCCGACCTATCCGACGGTCATGACACTCCTGCCGAGTCAGGAGCCGCTGCTGACTCTCGTCTATGAAAAATGCCTTGCACAGGGCTGTAAATTCATCTATGCGACGCGTGCGAAGAAGCTCATCCGCGAGGGTGATGCCGGGCGTGTGACGGCGGTGATCGGAGAGGACATATACGGGAACTTCGTGAAATGTACGGCACGCAAGGCGGTGATTCTTGCCACGGGGGACTACGGAAATAACAGAGAGATGATGTCCTACTTTGTGCCGTGGGCAGTTGACTATCTGAACGTATTCCCGAATCGTGACGCGTGGGATAACCCGACGAACACGGGAGATGGGCATGTGATGGCGGCTTGGATCGGCGCCAAGATTGAGGACGGCCCGCACGCGCCGATGATTCATACGCTCGGCGGACCACTCGGCGTGGATGCCTATCTCCTGCTGAACGATGACGGCAAACGTTTTGTCAATGAGGATATCGGTGGTCAGCAGCTTTCCTGCGCGATCTATCGGCAGCGCGGTGACTACGCATGGCAGATCTTTGATGACAACTGGCCGGAGCAGCTTGGTGCGATGGGCGTTTCACACGGGAGCGTGAACCATTGCGTCCCAGCCGCCGCGAATCCGAAGCTGCCGCCGGACTGTCAGTGGTCAATCGGGCGAACGTCCTATACCTCGCGTGAGGATCTGGACGCGGTGCCGGGGCTCATCAAGGCGAATACACTCGCAGAGCTCGCTGCGGCGCTTGCACCGGATCGTCCTATCGTTCGGCAGACGATTCTTGCGGAGATTGCGCGCTACAATGAGCTGGCACGTGCCCATAACGATGCGGACTTCGGCAAGGCTGCGAAGCGTCTCTTTCCGATAGAGAAGGCGCCGTTCTATGCAGGAAAGATGCTCGGCGGTGCGCTGCTCGTGAATATGGGCGGGCTGACAGTAAATCCGGAGGACGGCAATGTGCTCGATCGGAAATACAACGGTATCCCGGGCCTCTATGCGATCGGCAATACCCAGGGCGGACGCTTCGTCGGGGATTATCCCGTCGTGACGGCGGGGGTCAGTCATGCATTTGCACTCGTCTACGGGCGTCTTGTTGGCAATGTTACGGCACAGCTTTGAGGAGGGAGAACGATGAACCCGTTTCGTAAGATCAAAGAGCCGCGTGTGCTGCTGCCTCTCATCATGCTCATTGCTGCGGCTGGATTCTGCGGATTCGCCATTCTCTCGCGGATCAGCGCAAACCCCGCGTTCTGCGTCAGCTGTCACAATATGCAGCCTGAGTACGACAGCTATGTGCAGGGCGATCTTCTCGCGAGAAAGCATGCCGACGCGGGTGTGACCTGCCATGACTGTCACGAACCGACTATGCTGCAGCAGATGAATGAGGGCTGGCTCTTTGTCACGGGGAACTATGAGAACCCGATGCCGCAGTACGGCTATACAAATGAGCAGTGTCTCTCCTGTCACCCGATCGGTGAGATCAAGGCGGCAACGGCACACTACGGCAAGGAGAACCCGCACGATCCCGTACATCTCGCAGGCAATGAAAATCCGCAGAACTGCATGGACTGCCACAGCATGCACCATCCGCAGTCTGCGAAGAAGTGTACAAAGTGCCATGATGTCAGCTGGCAGCTCGACGCAAGCTGGGAAAAGTAACGCATGGCTCGTGACTTTTTGATTCTCTCAGCAACTAAATAAAAATAGTTATTAAAAAATATAAATTTCTGTTGACAAGAAAAATCTCCTGTGCTATTATTAACCCACAATAAGGACATATGCAATCGTTCGAAGCGAGAGCGGTTGGTTTTAGTACAAAAGGAGGATATTCAATGTCACTCATCAACAAGGAAATCAGTGATTTTAAGGTAGATGCGTTCCGGAAGAAGGCGGGCGCAGCACAGGGCGAGTTTGTTCAGTACACGAAGGCCGATCTCAAGGGCAAGTGGAGCGTGTTCTTCTTCTATCCGGCGGACTTCACGTTTGTCTGCCCGACGGAGCTGGCGGACCTCCAGGAGCAGTACGGCGAGTTCCAGAAGCTCGGCTGTGAGATCTTCGGCGTTTCCTGCGACTCTCACTTTGTGCATAAGGCATGGCATGAGAGCTCCGACCTCGTTGGCAAGCTCACCTACCCGATGCTTGCTGACCCGACGGCAAAGCTTGCCCGCGACTTCGATGTCTACATCGAGGAGGACGGTCGTTCTGAGCGCGGCACGTTCGTCGTGAATCCTGAAGGAAAGATCGTTTCCTATGAGGTGAGTGCAGGGAATGTCGGCCGCAATGCAGAGGAACTTCTCCGCAAGGTGCAGGCCCTCCAGTTCGTCGCCGAGCACGGTGATGAGGTTTGCCCCGCACGCTGGAAGCCGGGTGAAGAGACGCTGAAGCCGAGCTTTGACCTCGTCGGCAAGCTCTAAGATATAAACAAGGGCACTTTGCGAGGGTACTCGCGGAGTGCTTTTTCCTATGGAGCTGGGATACGCCGTAAACGCATAGGAAATAGAAAAGAGGTGCTTTGGTGGATAAAATGTACGATGCTGTTATTGTCGGCGGGGGGCCTGCAGGGCTTTCTGCAGCCATTTATCTTGCACGTGCCAAATGCAAAGTCCTTGTTGTTGAGAAAGACCGTGTCGGCGGACAGATTACGATTACCGCAGATGTTGTGAACTATCCCGGCACAGGAAAGGTCAGCGGTTCTGAGCTCGCGGCACAGATGGAGCAGCAGGCCCGCGGTTTTGGTGCAGAGTTCCTCTCTGCAGAGGTTATCGGCCTGAAACTCGATCAGGATATTAAGGAACTTGAGACGACTGCGGGAACGGTAGAGGCGCTCAGTGTTATCCTCGCTACAGGAGCAAATCCGCGCAAGGTGGGATTCCTTGGCGAGAAGAAGTTCCAGGGCCGCGGCGTTGCATATTGTGCGACCTGTGATGCGGAGTTCTTTGCAGGGATGGACATCTTCGTCATTGGCGGCGGACTGTCGGCCGTGGAGGAGAGTGTGTTTCTCTCGCGCTATGGCAAATCGGTCACGATTCTCGTGCGCAGTGATAAATTCCGTGCGCCGCAGACGGCAGTGGATGCGCTCGCAAATTATCCGAATATCAAGGTACGCTTTAATACCGTTGTGGAACGTGTCGGCGGTGAGACGATGATCTCCTATGCTGACTTCCGAAATAATGAGACGGGCGAACTTGAGCACTATACGGCAAAAGAGGGCGAGACATTCGGCGTCTTTGTCTTCGCCGGGTATATTCCGAATACCGGGCTTTTCCGCGATCATATTGCACTCAATGACGAGGGGTATATCATTACGGATGAGGAAAAGGAGACGAATGTCAAGGGAGTCTTTGCCGCAGGCGATGTCTGTATCAAGACGCTTCGTCAGGTGGTAACGGCGGTCTCTGACGGCGCGATCAGCGCAGTTGCGGCAGAGCGCCATGCAGCTGCGCTGCATGACCGTCTGAACATTCCTGCCTTTGCCCGTGCCGAGGTCGATCCTTCACGCTTTGAGCAGCGGAAGACCTCGATTGAGAAAGAAGCTGCGGCGGGGAATGAGACAAACTTCATCTCTGCTGAGATTCGCGCACAGTTGGCTGGTGTTTTTGATAAATTCACGTCGCCGGTCAAGGTTGTCGGGCATTATGATGACGGCGACCTTTCGCGTGAACTGCGCGGCTTTATGGATGAGTTTGCGGGACTCACGGATAAGGTCAGCTATGAGGAGCGCAATGATGCAAACGGCGCGCCGGGCATTGAGATCCTCCATGCTGACGGCACGCCGAGCGGTGTTACCTATCATGCTGTTCCGGGCGGACATGAGTTCAACTCATTCATTCTCGCCCTTTATAATGTCGCGGGGCCGGGGCAGGAGCTGCGCCCTGAGACACACGAAAAAATAGGACAGATTTCCGCGCCCGCCGATGTCAAGGTGCTCATGTCGCTGTCCTGTACGATGTGCCCTGATGTTGTGGCCGCAGTACAGCGTATCGCATCTGAACGAAAGGATATTCGTGCGGATATCTATGATATTCGCTATTTCCCCGAACTGAAGGAGAAATACAGTGTAATGAGCGTTCCCTGCATGATTGTTGGCGAGCAGCTGCACTTCGGCAAGAAAAACATTGACGAAGTTGCTGATATTCTGATCAATCACGGCTGAGCATTGCTGCGGCCTGCGCCCCTGAGCAAGGCGCTTACGGGCTGCGGCATGCACTGCTGATTGATATATGCTGTGTATTTATGTGTTTTCAGAAAAGGAGAGTATCATGGAACTCAAGGGATCACAAACCGAGAAAAACCTCTGGGCCGCATTTGCCGGCGAATCGCAGGCGCACACGAAGTATCTCTATTTCGCGTCGCAGGCAAAGAAGGACGGCTATGTCCAGATCTCGAATATTTTCAATGAGACTGCAGCGAATGAGAAAGCCCATGCAAAGATCTGGTTCAAACTCGTGAATGGACTTGGCGATACGAAGGAAAATCTGGCTGCTGCTGCTGCGGGAGAAAATGAGGAGTGGACGAGCATGTACCCCGAGTTCGCGCGTGTGGCGCGCGAGGAAGGGTTTGACAAGATTGCCCGCCTCTTTGATGCCGTCGGCAAGATCGAGAAGGAACATGACGCCCGTTATAAGCTCCTCCTGCAGAAGGTAGATGAGGGGACTGTGTTCCAGCGCGATGAAAAGATCATCTGGCAGTGCCTGAACTGCGGCTACGTCTGCGAGAGCCCGAAGGCACCGATGAAGTGTCCGGTCTGTGAGCATCCGCAGTCCTTCTTCCAGCAGCTTGTGCAGGATTATTGATCCTGTCCGTCGAATTTAGACGCACGACTGCCGCATAATAAAATCCCCGCCGCAGGGCGGGGATTTTTTCATAGGAGGATATCAATGCGACATAAATTTGATCTCAGCGCCTACCTTGTGATCGGGCCTGAGAATACGAATGGCCGTCCATCCGCACGGATCATCGCGGAAGCGGTGCGGGGGGGATTTACATTTGTCCAGATTCGTGCAAAGCATGCGGAGGCACATGAGATTATTGATCTTGCACGCGCAGCCGCAGATGTCATTGCTGCGCAGGGGAAATCGGACACGGTAACGCTCGTGATCAACGATCGCCTTGACATCGTACTCGCGGCATGGGAGCTGGGCATCAAAGTTGACGGGATTCATGTGGGACAGGGAGATATCCCGCCGGACATTTGCCGGAAGTATCTCGGCACAGATGCCGTCATTGGCCTTTCGGCGCGGACGTCAGCACTGATCGAGTATGTGAAGGCCTGCGATACGTCGCACATTGACTACTTTGGTGCAGGTCCGCTCCATGCGACAGCGACAAAGCCGGATGCAGGCCGTACTGCAGCGGGAGAGATGGTAACGCGCAGCTTCGAGGAGCTCGCCACCCTGCATCGCATCAGCCCCGTGCCCGTCGTCGTCGGCGGCGGGGTTAAGGCGGCGGATTTGCCCGCGCTTCGAGAGACCGGTGTTGAGGGATTCTTTGTTGTCAGCGCAGTTGCGGGAGCAGAGCATCCCTATGCTGCGGCAGAGGAGATGGTACGCCTTTGGCGCGCATAGATATTTCTACTCGTACCAGTGCAGGAGACTCTGCGTTCCGGATGCGCCGCCGCCGCGCTTCTCGAGTGTACGAGCTTCGCGAAGGACCTGCTCCAGAACAGGAAGGCTGACACCATACTCTCTGCCGGTTTCTGTGCCGATCGTCAGATCCTTGACAAAGTGCTTGATCATAAAGCCGGGGGCAAAATTTCCATCAAGTGCCATGCGGATCATATTGCTCATCTGAAAGCTCGCTGCGGCACCGCCCGAGATCGAGGCAAAGACCTTCTCGGCATCAAGCCCTGCCGCACGCGCATAGGCAAACGCCTCGCAGGCCCCGGCAAGAGCGCCTGCAATTGCAATTTGATTTGCTGCCTTTGTTTTCTGCCCGGCTCCGGCGCCTCCTTCATAGATGATATTTTTGCCCATCGTTGAAAATACAGGATGCATGGCGTTAAAGGCATCCTCATCTCCGCCGACAAGAATATTCAGCGTCGCATTGCGTGCCCCCATGTCGCCGCCCGTAACGGGGGCATCAAGTGCGTGAATTCCGCGTTTTTTTGCCTCGTCATAGATGCGTTCTGCGAGTGCGGGAGATGAGGTCGTCATATCGGCGGTATAGGCACCCGCATCGAGGTTTGCCAGAATGCCGCCGGCACCGAGGTAGATCTCCTCGACATCCTTTGGGTAGCCGACGATGGTGATTACAGCGTCTTGTCCTTGCGCGCATGCACCGGGGCTGTCACAGTACACAGCACCACGCGCAATGAGAGCATCTGCCTTGGCCTTTGTGCGGTTGTAGACGCTGAGTTCATAGCCTGCGTCCATCAGATGCTCCGCCATGGCTGCACCCATGATGCCCAGCCCGATAAATCCAATCTTTTTCATAACATCGGCCCCCTTTTCAATTCGTTGGATCCGATCCCAGTGTAGCATAAAATCCTGTCAAATTGCAGGATTTTTTTGTTTTATTCCGAATTTTATAGGTAATACAAAGTGTTGCGAAGGGAGGCTCTTTTATGCGGCTCGAATTTTTGGGGGCGGCACATGTTGTCACGGGCTCCTGTTATCTCCTCCATGTTGGGGATCACAGATACTTGGTGGACTGCGGCATGTATCAAGGGACACGGCGTCTGCGTGAGATGAACTATGAGGAGTTCCCGTTTAATCCGGCGGAGATTGAGGCGGTCTTTCTGACCCATGCGCACATTGATCACTGCGGCCGCATTCCTCGTCTTGTTCGGGAGGGATTTCGCGGCAAAGTATATGCGACTCAGTCGACCTGTGATCTTGTTCGGATCATGCTGCCGGATTCGGCGCATATTCAGGAGAGCGATGCAGAACTCTTTAACCGAAAGAATGCGCGCAGGAGCGAGGCCCCGATCATGCCTCTCTACACGCAGGCGGATGCTTTTGCTGCACTTGAGCTGTTCGAACCGATTGCCTATCATGCACCGCTGCAGGTGAATAATGTACGGCTCATCTTCCGCGATGCAGGACATATTTTAGGGTCGGCAGTCCTTGAGATGACGGTCGAGGAGAACGGGCAGGAGACAAAGCTGGTCTTTTCCGGTGACCTTGGCCAGCCGGACCAGCCGATTCTGCGTGACCCGGAGGTCATTGAAGGGGCAGACTTTCTCCTTGTGGAGTCGACCTACGGCGATCGTGTGCACCGCGACTATGACAAGGAGTCGGCCCTGCTTGAGGTAATTCGCGACACCATGGACCGCGGCGGCAATGTGATTATTCCTTCCTTTGCAGTTGGACGGACGCAGACATTGCTGTATTATTTTTATAATCTGTGGAAGGCCGGCCGTCTGGACGGCGATATACCGATTATTATCGACAGTCCTCTTGCCATCCAGGCGACTCGTATTTTTCTCAAGAACTATGAGGTCTTTGATGAGGAGACCATTGCATTCTTCGGGGAAAACGGGACAATCCCCTCATTCCCGCAGGTGCGTATTGCAGAAACGGCAGCGGAGTCACGTGCGCTGAACTCTGCCGAAGGCTCTGCCATTATCCTGTCCGCGTCCGGAATGGCGGATGCCGGGCGCGTGCTTCATCATCTAAAACATAATCTGTGGCGTCCGGAGTCTACCGTCCTCTTTGTCGGGTATCAGGCGGAGGGCAGTCTCGGCCGGCGTCTCGTTGACGGGATCAAGCGCGTTCGCGTCCTCGGTGAGGAGATTGCTGTTAAGGCGCAGATACAGGTCCTCGAAGGATTCTCTGCCCATGCAGATGCAGAACAGATTGTCCGATGGATGAGCTCCATGACTTCTCCGTGTCCGGCAAAGGTGTTCCTTGTTCACGGTGAGGGACAGGCACAGGAGGCGTTGAAAGAGCGAATCCAGGAGGAATTCGGCTGGGAAGTCTATGCACCTTTCCTCGGTGATGCCGTGACGATTCAGGGGCGCGCTTCCGTGCTCATTCCGTCCAATATCCCGGCGGTTTCGGTCGAAGCAGAGATGGAAGAGGTGATGCGCGATTTCGATGCGGAGTATCGTCAGCTGCGCAAAGCGGTTATTCGCACCGTTGTGCGGCAGCCGAAACTGATGGAGCCGATCATCCGCACGATGCAGAAAGCGCGCAATTACTTCAAAAAACTTGCGGCCCCATACAACATCTGAGATGTGAACCGTATGCCGTCATAAGATATTCGATGCTGAGGAGTAGTTCAATCGTGCGGATATGTGTTCTGTGCACTTGCATCGCCGTATGAAATACGTTAAAATGGGGAAGCCTAAAAAGGCTTTCCTATTTAGTATATTTCAACTGAAGTAAATCCGTATGTTCCTATGCGGGTTTGAATAGGTGGTGTTATTTTGGAATCCCCATTTCGTGTAGGGGTGGACGTTGGCTCAACAACGATCAAACTGGTCGTTCTCGGGCAGGCACAGGAAATCCTCTACAAGAATTATGCCCGCCATTTCTCAGAGATTGGCAAGGCGCTGCAGGAGAATTTGGCACAGCTGCGTGAGGTTGTCGGCGAAGCTCAGTTCTCATTTGCGCTCACCGGGTCGGCGGGCATGGGCATTGCCCAGCGAATAGGTCTGCCCTTCGTTCAGGAGGTGGTTGCCTGTGCATCGGCGGTCCGGCGTCTTATTCCGGAAACATCGACAGCCGTCGAACTTGGCGGTGAGGATGCAAAGATTACATACTTCGGCGATGCTCCGGAGCAGCGCATGAATGGAGTCTGTGCTGGGGGCACAGGCTCGTTTATTGATCATATGGCGTCGCTTCTCTCAACGGACCCGATCGGACTCAATGCGCTTGCTGAAAAGGGCAAGCGTGTCTATGCAATCGCTTCGCGCTGCGGGGTCTTTGCCAAGACCGATATTCAGGCCCTCATGAATGACGGCGCGGCTAAGGCGGACATTGCACTCTCCGTCTTTCAGGCGGTTGTCAACCAGACCATCGGTAATCTTGCACAGGGCCGTCCGATCGACGGCAGGGTTGCATTTCTCGGCGGACCTCTGCATTTTCTCCCGGAACTGAAAAAACGCTTTATCGAAACATTGAAACTCGACGATGATCACGTTGTCGATGTGGATTACGGCAATTATTTTGTCGCGGTTGGCGCGGCGCTCTCTGATGATGCCAGAATAACCGATATGCGGGAGATGGAGACGTACACACTGCGTGCAGAGCAGGAAGCTGCGGCGGAGACACGTACGGCGGACTTCACGCTGTTCCGGGATGCGGCAGACTATGCGGCATTCAAGGAGCGGCATGACCGTAACCGTGTTAAACGCGGGAATCTTGCGGATTACCGCGGCCCGATTTACATCGGTATTGATGCGGGGTCGACAACAACAAAACTCGTTGCGGTCAGCAGCGATAAGGAGCTGCTCCACACCTCCTATGGAAGCAACCACGGTTCGCCGCTCCAGTCCGTCATTGAGGCACTGCGTGCGTTCTATGCTCTAATGCCGGCGGGATCAAACATCGCAGGCGCAATGACAACAGGATACGGTGAGGCGATCGTGAAGGCTGCGCTGCATGCAGACGGCGGAGAGGTGGAGACTTTTGCCCATCTGCGTGCCGCGCAGGAGTTCTGCCCTGAGGTCAGCTTTGTGTTGGATATTGGCGGACAGGACATGAAGTGCTTTTTCGTGCAGGACGGCAGTGTCGGAAATATCACACTCAACGAGGCGTGTTCGGCGGGCTGCGGTTCATTCATCCAGAACTTCGCCGAGGGGCTGCATATGACTCCGGCTGAGTTCGCGGGCAAGGCGGTCGATGCAAAGGCGCCCGTTGACCTCGGAACGCGCTGTACGGTCTTTATGAACTCGAAAGTCAAGCAGGCACAGAAAGAGGGGGCGGAGGTCGCCGACATCTCGGCGGGCATTGCTCTTTCCGTTGTTAAAAATGCACTGTTCAAGGTGATGCAGCTGAAGGATGTCTCCGCTCTCGGCGACCATATTGTCGTGCAGGGGGGGACGTTCTACAACGATGCAGTCCTGCGCTCGCTTGAGAACCTCATCGGAAAGGAAGTCATTCGTCCCGATATTGCGGGTCTCATGGGGGCCTATGGGGCAGCAATTCTTGCACTTGAAGCGGGAACGGAGCACTCGACGCTTCTCGGACCTGAGGAGCTTGGCAGCTTTGAGACCAAGACCAGTTCTTACCGATGCGGGAAATGCGGGAATAAGTGTCTCATTACGATGCAGCAGTTCCCGAACGGTGAGCGCTATTTTACAGGAAACCGCTGCGAGCGCGGCATCGGCGGCGAGAAGCGTGAAGATGATACGCCGAACATCTATAAATTTAAATACCGCCGCGTATTCAAGCACTATAAATCGCAGGCGGAGCCGCGGCGGGGCAGAATCGGTATTCCGCGTACACTCAATATGTACGAGGACTACCCGTTCTGGTTTACCTTCTTTGATCGGCTCGGCTATGGCGTCATACTTTCCGGAAAATCGTCTCCGCAGCTGTTCTATAAGGGGATGGCGACCATTCCGTCGGACTCGCTCTGCTATCCGGCGAAGCTTGCGCACGGACATATTGTCGATCTCGTTGAGAAGGGGGCCGATACGATTTTCTACCCCTGCGAGCCCTACAATATGGATGACAAGCCGGGCTCTTCGGCAAATAACTTCAACTGTCCGATTGTCGCATCCTACGCGGAGAACATCCGCATTAACATGGATATCCTGCGCGAGAAGAACATACGGTTCATTCAGCCGTTCCTGCCGATCAACGACCGGAAGCGTATGATTGAACGTCTTACGGAGGAGTTCGGCAGCATTGAGGGGATCAGCGGGAAGGAAATTGCTGCGGCCGTCGATGCGGGCTACGCAGAAATCGAACAGTACCGTCAGGATGTCCGCGATTACGGGCAGCAAATTCTGGACCGCATTGCCGTAACGGGGGAGCATGCCATTCTCCTTGCGGGGCGTCCGTATCACGTTGATCCGGAGATCAACCACGGCATCCCGGAGATGATTCAGTCGTACAAGATGCCGATCCTCTCGGAGGATGCGGTCTATCATATTCCAGTAAAAGAGAGGCGGCTCCAGGTAGTCAATCAGTGGAGCTACCATGCGCGCCTTTATCATGCGGCACAGTTCGTCGCCGAGCATCCGAATGTGACACTGATCCAGCTGAGTTCGTTCGGCTGCGGCCTTGACGCGCTTACAACATCTGAGGTGAGCGAGATTCTCGAGTCGCATCAGCGCATCTATACGATGATCAAGCTGGATGAGGTATCGAACCTGGGGGCGGCGCGCATTCGCCTCCGCTCCCTGATTGCCGCGCTTGCACGTCGGGAGACGCCGGTCTACCATGAGGTGCCTGTTATCGAACGGCCGCGCTTCACCGAGGACTGCAAAAAGACACATACGATACTTGCGCCGCAGATGGCGCCGATCCATTTTGATCTCTTTCGTACGACAATGCGAAAGCATGGCTACAATGTCGTCATTCCGCCGATGCCGGACAAGGCTGCGATCGATACGGGCCTGCGCTACGTGCATAACGACATGTGCTACCCGGCAATCGTTGTCATCGGCCAGCTCCTCTCAGCGCTGAAGGCGGGCATGTGCGATCCCGATCATACCAGCATCGCTCTTTTCCAGACCTGCGGCGCATGCCGTGCGACCAACTATCTCGGTGTTCTGCGCAAGGCGCTGCGTGATGCGGGCTTCCCGAATGTCGCCGTGTTTGCTGTGCGCGGCCTGCCCGAGGAGACGGACAGCTTCGCCTTTAACCGCGAGATGATGGTGGATGCGATCAAGGCGGCAATCTATGGTGACCTTCTCATGAACGTACGCAACCGCATGATGCCGTATGAACTTGTAAAAGGGGCAACCCAGGCGGCGTTCGAGAAGTGGATGGCGCGGGCGAAGGAAGAGCTGGAACACGGCAGTGTGTTTAAGTTCCGCCGCATGATCAAAGATATTGTCCGCGACTTTGATCATATTCCGATCGATGAAGATCTCTGGAAGCCGAAGGTCGGCATTGTCGGAGAAATCCTTGTTAAGTATCATCCTGTCGCAAACAACGACATTGAGACGGTCCTGATGAACGAGGGGGCAGAGGTGGTCATGCCCGACTTCGTGGACTTCTTTCTCTATGCAGGATATGATCCGATTGCACAGCATAAGCTGCTTGCCGGCTCCTACAAGGACCGCCTCTACGGACGCATGTTCATCAAGGTGATCGAATTCTTCCGTGCACCGATGCGCAAGGCTTTGCGGGAGAGCCGTCACTTCCGTCCGCCGCAGTCCATCGACCGCACGGCGGAACTCGCAGCTCGCCACGTCAGCTTAGGCAACATGGCGGGTGAGGGATGGTTCCTCACAGGCGAGATGGTGAAGCTCATCGAGGAGGGGGTGCCCAACGTCGTCTGCCTCCAGCCGTTCGGGTGTTTGCCGAACCACATTACGGGCAAGGGGGTTATGCACGATCTGCGCAAGGCGTATCACGGAGCGAACATTACGGCGATCGACTGCGATGCAGGGTCAAGCGAGGTCAATCAACTCAACCGCTTGAAACTCATGCTGTCCGTTGCAAAGGAACGCCGTCCGCAGACGGCAGAGCCGGCACCTCTGCAGAGTGAACCGGCAGGGAGCCGCTGAATCTGATTTATCAAAGGGCTATGCTTTGGCATGGCTCTTTTTTTATGAAAAATTCGTTCCGCGAACAAATTTTTCACAAAAATATGTTCGAAAAGTATTGACCGAACATATTTTCTGTGATATTCTATATGCGAACAAGAGTTTTGAGAATGTATATACGAATATTATAAAAAACGGAGGGATCAATGTGAAACGCATCGGCTTTATTCTTGGTGTATTTGTGCTCATCTGGATGGGAGTCTCTGCACTTCATCTGACGAATCCATACCTGCGTTCATCCGAGTTCGTTGAGGTGAATGTAACACGCGGCGAATCGGTATGGGCAATTGCCCGCAAATATGCGGCAAAGGAAACGATGGCAGAGGAACTGCAGGAGGCGATCATCGAGGTCAACAACCTGCCGCCGGACGGTGCTGTTCATGCAGGGCGGCGCCTGCGCGTGCCTGTTTTGGAGCCGGCAGAGCTGCTGCAGGCGATGGCAGATCACAAAGGCCTTGACACAGCACCCCGTGCGCCTTATAATGTCGTTACCGAGTAGGGTGGAAACATATTAGCCTTGTCCCTATGGGATGGATTTCCTATCCCAAGGGGCGAGGCTTTTTCTATGATTGAGAGGAGAGCGTTCTATGGTAAAGCTGACACTGCCAGATGGAGCCGTTTGTGAGGCAGAGGAAGGGACGACGCTGCTGGAAGTTGTAAAGCAAATGAGCAATTCACTGGCGAAGAAGGCGCTGGCGGCAAGTCTCGACGGGAATGTCGTTGATCTGTCGACGCCCGTGACACATGATGCCGCCCTCCAGGTGTTGACATTTGAGGATGCAGGCGGACGGCTTGCGCTGCGCCATACATGTGCGCATATTATGGCGCAGGCGGTGAAGCGTCTCTATCCGGAGAGCAATGTGCAGCTTGCCATCGGACCTGCGATCGAGAACGGATACTACTATGATTTCGATATGGACCGTCAGCTGACGGATGCTGACCTGCGCGATATCGAAAAGGAAATGAAAAAGATCGTTAAGGAGAACCTCAAGCTTGAACGCCGCGAGCTTCCCCGTGCTGAGGCAATTGCCTATTTCCGGGAAAAGGGCGAGAATTACAAGGTAGAACTCATTGAGGATCTGCCGGAGGATGCGGTTATCTCTACCTATACACAGGGAGAGTTCACGGATCTCTGCGCAGGGCCGCATGTCATGTCTACGGGAAAAGTCAAGGCGCTCAAGCTGCAGAGTGTGGCGGGGGCGTATTGGCGCGGCAGCGAGAAGAATAAGATGCTTCAGCGCATCTATGGTACGGCATTCGAGAAACAGGAAGAGCTTGATGCATACCTCCATATGCTGGAGGAGGCTGCCAAGCGTGATCACCGAAAGCTGGGCAGAGAGCTGGATCTCTTTTCCCTGCATGAGGAGGGACCGGGTTTCCCGTTCTTCCATCCGAACGGCATGCGCCTGCGCAATGCGATTCTAGAGTACTGGCGTGAGGTGCATCGCCGCTACGGCTATCAGGAGATCAGCACACCGGTCATCCTCAGCCGTAAGCTGTGGGAGACCTCGGGGCACTGGTTCCACTATCGTGAGAATATGTATACGACCGAGATTGACGAGGAAGACTATGCAATCAAGCCGATGAACTGCCCCGGCTGCATGCTTGTCTACCGCTCGCAGCTGCACAGCTATCGTGATTTGCCGCTGCGCCTCGCGGAGCTCGGGCTTGTGCACCGACATGAGCTGTCGGGAGCTCTGCACGGCCTCTTCCGCGTCCGCAACTTCACGCAGGACGATGCACATCTCTTTGTAACCCCTGATCAGATCGAGGGTGAGATCCAGCATACGATCAATCTCTTTGATGAGGTTTACCGCACGTTCGGACTTTCGTACAAGGCGGAGCTTTCCACGCGTCCAGAGGACTCCATGGGCTCGGACGAAATGTGGGAACTGGCGACAAACGGCCTTCAGAAGGCTCTTGAGAACCGCGGGCTTGACTATGTCGTCAACGAGGGAGACGGTGCATTCTACGGTCCGAAGATTGACTTTCACCTGCGCGACTCCATTGGCCGCACATGGCAGTGCGGGACCATTCAGCTCGACATGAGTCTGCCGGAGAAGTTTGATCTGACCTATATCGGCGAGGACGGTGAGAAGCACCGTCCCGTCATGCTGCACCGCGTGGTCTACGGCTCGATCGAGCGCTTTATCGGCATTCTGATCGAGAACTACGCGGGCGCGTTCCCGGTATGGATGGCGCCCGTGCAGGTGCGCATCCTGCCGATCACGGAACGTCATGCGGAATACGCGGAAGACCTTCGCCGTAGGATGTTTGATCTCGGCATTCGTGTTGAGGTCGACGACCGCAACGAAAAGACGGGCTATAAGATCCGTGAAAGTCAAGTAAAGAAAACGCCGTATACGCTTGTGGTCGGCGATCAGGAGAAGGAGGCCGGCACGGTCGCTCTCCGTAAATATGGCGAAAAAGACAGCACTGTCATGGCTGCTGATGAATTTATCACGCTTGTGCAGGAAAAAATTGCGTCACGGGTACAGGAGTATTGACAAACTGTCTTCGTCTATGGTAATATATCTCACGTTGAAAGCAGAAGCCACCGCTTCTCACCTGCAGGCATATTGTCTGTCGGGTCGAAAGAAGATCTTTTAGGGTGGCTTTATGCCGCCCTTTTCTATTGCCGGATAGCGCAACTATCCGAACCAGGAGGTGTTCTTGCCATAAGCAGGGAATCTTTGCGAATCAATGAGGAAATCCATATCCGTGAGGTGCGTGTCACCAGTGCGGAGGGAGAACAGCTTGGCATCATGCTGACGCGCGATGCCCTACGCATGGCGGAGGAGCAGCATCTCGACCTGGTCGAGGTTGCGCCGAAGGCAAAGCCGCCTGTCTGCCGCATCATGGACTTTGGGAAGTTTCGTTATGAGCAGCAGAAGCGTGAAAAAGAAGCCAAAAAGAAGCAAAAGACCATCAGCATCAAAGAGGTCAAGCTGCGTCCGAACATTGACGAGCATGACTTTAATGTCAAGTTGAAAAATGCGCTTCGCTTTGTCGAAGAGGGCAATAAGGTTAAAGTGACAATTATGTTCCGCGGCAGAGAACTGTCCCATCCGGAACTTGGACGCGTGGTCCTCGACCGCGTATCTGAGCGCCTGGGCGATCTCGTGACCATTGAGCGCGGTGCGAAGCTCGAGGGGAAGAATATGACGATGATTCTTTCACCGAAGGTGCAGAAGCCCGTCAAGACGGCGAAACCCGCGAAGCAGGAAGATAAAGGAGGAATTGGCGATGCCGAAGATTAAGACGCGCCGCGCCGCGGCAAAGCGCTTTAGCGTAACCGGGAGCGGAGAGTTCCGCCGTAATAAGGCGTACAAGAGACATATTCTGGAGAAGAAGACACCGAAGCGCAAGCGCAATCTGCGCAAGGCAGCACTTGCCGATACATCGGATTACAAGCGCATCCGCAAGATGCTCCCCTACGCATAATCGGGGCAAATGAAGAAGGACCCGTGTGTGGGTAGGAACGAGGAGGAATCGAAATGCCAAGAGTAAAGAGCGGTGTTACGGCACACCGTCGTCATAAGAAGATCCTGAAGCTCGCGAAGGGCTATCGCGGTGCACGCAGCAAGCAGTTCAAGAAGGCAAATGAGACCGTCATGAAGGCGCTCTACTATGCACGTCGTGACCGTCGTGCGAAGAAGGGGACGTTCCGTCGTCTCTGGATTGCCCGTATCAATGCGGCTGCCCGTGCGAACGGTATCTCGTACAGCCGTCTGATGGCAGGGCTGACGAATGCCGGTGTCGAGGTCAACCGCAAGATGCTTGCCGATCTCGCCGTTGCTGATGCAGCTGCATTCACACAGCTTGTCGGCGTGGCGAAGGAGAGCCAGTAAAAAGGTGCGATCCTGATGAATCTTTGGACTCATCAGGATCGTTTTTGCTATGAAGAACATACAGACCATTACCAGTGCTGCAAATCCTCTTATACGGCTGACTGCAGCTGCTGTCCATACGGCGCGCCGTGCGGCAAAGGAAGGTATCTTTATCGTTGAGGGGCTGCGCCTTGCAGAGATGGCGGCAGTATCCGGCTGGCGAATACGCCATGCCATCCTGACCGAGAGCGTTGCAGCAGGGACGCGTGCACAGATTCTGATGGAGAAGCTCATTCGCTGCGGAACACACGTTGCACTTGTTCCTGAGGCCCTGTTTTCCTCCTTGTCCGAGACAGAAAGTCCGCAGGGAATCCTTCTCCTCATGGAGCGGAAACAACGAATACCACTGGATGAGCTTGGCAGAGATGAAAATGCGGCGGGGATGCCGCTTTACATTGCACTCGACCGCGTACAGGATCCCGGCAATGTCGGGACGATCCTGCGTACCGCGGATGCCGTCAGCGCAGCGGGGGTTATCCTCCTGCGCGGTTCTGCAGATGTGTACAGCAGCAAAGTTGTGCGTGCGACAATGGGGGCGCTGTTCCATGTACCCTTTGCGGATGGGATCAGTTTCTCTGAGCTGATGAATTTTGCGGATACCAAAAAGCTCAGGCTCTGTGCAGCTGCATGTGATGATACGGCGTGCACGCACTTTTCCGCGGATTTGTGCAGTCCTCTGATCATTGTATTCGGCAATGAAGCAAACGGCGTATCCGAGGAAATTCTGAGTACTGCCGATCATCTTTACATTCCGATGCGCGGGCATGCCGAGTCACTCAACGTCTCCGCAGCAGCGGCCGCAGTCATGTATGAGGCAATGCGTCAGCGTCACTATGCATAATAAAAGGGCTTGTTCGGCATTCGCCGAACAAGCCCTTTACTGTATTTTTGATTTATACCGGAAGGAGGGATATAATACGCTCTTTAGAGATAAGCCCGACGGATTCATCAAGAACGTCTCCATTTTTGAAAAAAATGAGCATAGGAAGGCTCATTACGCCGTATTCTACGGAAATTTCCGGCGCCTCGTCTACATTGATTTTGCATATTTTAATGTCTTCTCGTTCGGCGGCCAGCTCCTCAAGAATGGGGGTGAGCATGCGGCAGGGCGTGCACGAGGTTGACCAAAAATCGACAATGACAAGACGCTCCTCTTTCAGCACCTCAGCTTCAAAGGTGTCCTCTGTCAGTTCCACTATTCCCATGATCGGCATCTCCTTCGTATCATTTTTTGTTCTGTTTATCTATCATAATAAAAAGACAGTGCTTTTTCAAGCAATATTGGGAGCCTTTCTGTAAAATCATTTGCATGCAAACGACATAGGGAAAATCCCCTGCGATGTCTTCATAATATAGGTGCCGGCATATGTTGTTTTGTTGCATGAGAAGGAGAAAAGGTATATAATAACAAAAACAGATATTTAATTTTCGCATCATGATTAGGGACAGAGAAGTGAGGAAGGGAATATGAGCGGAAAGAAGAGAATTGCGCTGAGCCCCGTACTAAAACAGCATAAATTCATCTTTGATCTGATGAAAAATACGACCTCCGATTATACTTTTATGATGGATCCGGTCGCTGACATCTTCTTAGTCTCACCGGCGTTTGTACAGGCATATGGTCTTCCCGCAGAGACGATGCAACATGCTGCTGACGTATTGTGCCCGCTCGTCTATATGCAGGACCGTAAGTCCTTAGAGCGGCTCTTTGCTTCTCTGAATCATTCGCCGGAGGGCCGGGATCGTCAGCTGGACTTTCGTATCCGCGATGTAAAGGGCGATTTTTCATGGCTGCGCCTGAAGGGAAGAATCGGTTTGGCTGAGGACGGCACTCCGAATCTTTTCGTTGGGACGATCAGCCCGCTTGCCCGGCGCAGCTCCGCAGACTCTGTTACGGGACTGCTCAACCGCTATCAGTTCATCGAAGACTTGGGAGGCGCATTGCGCACCGCTCGTGAGACGGGCATCGGAGGCGGTCTGCTCGTAATGGGCATTGATAACTTCCGTACGGTGAACGAGGCGTTCAATCACGAGGTTGGAGATATTATTCTGCGCCAAATCTCAGAGCGTATTCTGCAGAATATCCCGCGGAAACTTTTCCTTTATCGTCTGGACGGTGATGAGTTCGGCTTGATTTATCCGGGGGCCGATACGGAGATGCTGACAGAGTTCTTCACCCGTGTACAGCGCGAGTTTGCACGCCCGCAGGTCTATGACGGCCGCCAATACATTGTTACGGTATCGGCAGGAATGGTATTCTATCCGCAGTCGGCACGCGATCCTCTTGTCCTCCACAAATATGCCCAAGCGGCGTTGGATGCGGCGAAGGCAGGCGGGAAGAACCGCATCAACGAGTTCTCAAAAGAGGTATATAACCGCTGGCTCCGTTCGCTGACGATTCAGGAACAGATCATGCAGGATGTCAAGCTGGGCTGCCGTAATTTTGAACTTTACTTCCAGCCGCAGGTAGCGGGGGATGATCAGCATTTGGTCGGTGCAGAAACGCTGCTTCGCTGGAAGAACAACAAGGGCCGCATGGTTGCTCCGATGGAATTCATCGCAATTCTTGAGGAGACTAAAACGATCATACCGGTTGGGCGCTGGATCTTTGAGCAGGCACTGCGCGTCTGCAAGAAGTGGCGGAAGAAGATTCCAAACTTCTGCATGAGCGTAAACATGAGCTATGACCAGATCAAAGATCTGTCCTTCCTCGAGTTCATAGAGGACTGTCTGCGGCGGCATGACATGCCGGCGGATGCGGTCGTGCTGGAACTGACGGAGAGCAAGATTGTAAGCGATCTGAAATTTGTAAATGTGCAGTTTGATGCATTCCGCAGCCGCGGCATCAAGATTGCTATGGATGACTTCGGGACCGGTTATTCATCGCTCTCCTCGCTGAAGAATTTGAACTGCGATATCGTCAAGATCGACCGTGCATTTGTGATGCGGATTCTCGAAAACCACTTTGACCAAAAGCTGGTGGAGTATACCGTCGATCTTTGTCACAGCATCGGCATGACAACCTGCATCGAAGGAGTAGAGCGCCAGGAGGAGTATGACTGCCTCGTCAAGATCTGCAAGACGGATACGATACAGGGCTATCTGTTCGGACGCCCTGTACCGCAGGATGTATTTGAACAAAAGTTTTTAGGTATGTAATGGCAAGAAAAAAGAAAGAGGAAGGACTCACACTCCTTGGGGAGCAGCGGACGAACTACGGCTATGATTACGCTCCTGAGGCACTTGAGACCTTTCAGAATAAGCATACGGACCACGACTACTGGGTGCGCCTGAACTGTCCGGAGTTTACGACGCTCTGCCCGATTACGGGGCAGCCGGACTACGGGACGATCTACATCTCCTATATGCCCGCAGAGCGCATGGTTGAGAGTAAATCGCTGAAGCTGTATCTGGTGAGTTTCCGCAACCACGGGGATTTTCACGAGGATGTTGTGAACATCATTATGCGTGATCTCGTCCGGGTGATGCAGCCAAAATACATTGAGGTGCAGGGAAAGTTCCTGCCGCGCGGCGGGATCTCGATTGATCCCTATGCGAATTACGGGATGCCGGGGACAAAATACGAGGTCCTTGCATGGGAACGCCTCTCTATGCACGACCGTGTGCCGGAACGGGTGGATAATCGCTGATGGCACGGCAGAAACGAATCGCCCTCATCAATGACATCACGGGATTCGGCCGCTGCTCCGTAACGGTGCAGCTCCCACTGATCTCAGCAATGCACGTGCAGGCATGCCCGCTTCCGACGGCCATTCTCTCCGTTCATACAGGGTTTTCGAATCATTATCTTGATGATTATACGGCACGCATGCGTCCCTATATGGAAAACTGGGCGGAGAACGGTCTGATCTTTGATGCAATCTTGACGGGATTTCTTGGCTCAGAGGCGCAGATTGATCTCGTACTCGACTGTATCCGGATGTTTAAGAAAGAGGATACTGCGGTCATTGTCGATCCGGTCATGGGGGACAACGGAAAGCTCTACGCATCCTATACCCCTGCGCTCTGTGCGAAGATGCGCCAGCTCCTGCCGCATGCGGACGTCGTGACGCCGAACCTCACGGAGGCGTGTCAGCTGCTGGATATTCCATATCCGAAGGAAGGACTGGTCTCTGAGGATGCACTTGGGGAAATGGCGGCTGCGATTGCAGCGATGGGGCCGCGCGATGTTGTCATCACAGGACTGCATGCCGGGGATCGTGTGCAGACCTATCTCTATGAGAACGGCATCTGCTCCTCGTTTGATAACCCCAGAGTCGGGCATGATCGATCGGGTTCCGGCGATGCATTCGCAGCGATTGTTACAGCAGCGCTCGTACGCGGAATTCCGCTGGCGGAGGGGACGAAGTACGCAGCGGATTTCATTGGACGCTGCCTTCTCTATGCCGAGGAACTCGATTTGCCGTGGAACCATGGTCTGCCGTTTGAAGAATTTATGGGCGAGCTTACGGTGATCTGAGCACCTTAGAATTCGGTCAGCTGCCGCATTGCGGCAGCTTTTCTCATTTCTGTGTATGATTAGGAGTATGTTATGATCGTCTATGCGACACATGCGGGAGGGCGTTATCTTCCGATTGCGGAGAGCCTGCGGGAGCGGCCGGAAGGAAAACGCGCCATCTATGTTAATATTACGAACGACTGCAACTGCGACTGTGTTTTCTGCCTGCGCAGCATGAAGGAGATGGCGCGGGAGTCCTCTCTCTGGATCGAGCGTGATCCCAGCATTGAGGAGATCATCGCAGAGCTCAACCGTATTCCTTGGGAATATGTGAGTGAGGTAGTCTGCTGCGGCTTCGGTGAGCCGTTGATTCGCCTTGACACAGTGCTTGGCGTTCTGCAGTGGGTTAAGGAGCACCATCCGGATATGCCGACGCGTGTCAATACAAATGGCCTTGGGGAGCTCGAGCACGGATATGAGTTTTCCGCACGTTTTGCAGGTCTGCTTGATACCATTTCGATCAGCCTTAACGCGTCGAATGCCGAGCGCTATCTGGCGCTTACGCGTTCGAAATTCGGCATTTCCTCCTATGAGGCGATGCTGACCTTTGCTGAACACTGCAGGCCCTATGTCCCGAATGTTGTGCTTACGGTGGTGGAGAAGGTGGAGGATGCAGAGGAAATTGCGCTCTGCCGAAAGATCTGTGAGGAGCGCGGCTTGACTCTGCGCGTCCGTGTTTATGAGGACAGCTGATCTGAGTGCCGGAATCTGCGGTAAAATATGGATTTTTTCAGACATATATGGTACACTAATCGTTGATTTTATTGAATGAGTGAAGCATATGCGCACCCAATGCATGCATGCGTGCGCATACAGGAGGACTGTATGGAGGAGAAGATCAGAGACCTCAAGGAGCGCGCCTACGCTGCGATTGCAGATACGGCGAACAGCCTTAGTGAACTCAATGATATTCGCGTGAAGTTTTTAGGAAAAAAGGGAGAGATCACCGCACTTCTGCGCAGCATGAGTGCACTGGCTCAGGAGGAGCGCCCGCGCATCGGCAAGATCGTCAACGAGGCACGGGCTGAGCTTGAGCAGCTGCTTGCAGAGAAAACGGAGGAACTTTCGAGCCGTGCGCTCACTGCTAAGATTGCGGCGGAACAGATCGATGTGACTCTGCCGGGGCGTACGGCGCAGGTCGGACATCTGCACCCGCTCACGATCACATTGAACCGCATCAAAAAGATCTTCCTTCAGATGGGCTTCACGATCGAGGAAGGTCCTGAGATTGAGAGCGACTACTATAACTTTGAGGCGCTGAATCTGCCGAAGGATCATCCTGCACGTGATATGCAGGATTCATTCTACATCACGGATGACATCCTGCTTCGTTCCCAGACCTCACCCGTGCAGGCGCGCACGATGCAGAAGAGTGAGCCGAATGCGCCGATCCGCATGATTGCTCCCGGCCGCGTCTATCGCCGTGATTCGTACGATGCGACGCATTCGCCGATGTTCACGCAGGTAGAGGGGCTTGTGATCGACAAGGGAATCTCGTTTGCCGATCTCAAGGGAACGCTCGAACTGTGTCTGCATCAGCTCTTTGATAAGGATGCAAAGGTGCGTTTCCGTCCAAGCTTCTTTCCGTTTACGGAGCCGTCGACCGAGGTCGATATCTCCTGCGCGGCATGCCACGGGGCAGGCTGTCGTGTCTGCAAGGGGACAGGCTGGCTTGAAATCCTCGGCGCGGGCATGGTGCATCCGAACGTCCTGCGTATGAGCGGCTATGATCCTGAGCAGGTATCGGGGTTTGCATTTGGCATGGGTGTTGAGCGCATTGCAATGATCGCCTACGGTGTGGATGATCTGCGCCTGTTCTATGACAACGACGTACGGTTTTTGCACCAGTTTTAAGGAGGCGATACAATGCAGGTTTCCATCAAATGGCTGAAGGACTATGTGGATATTGACGAGACACCGGAGGAAATAGCAGATCGTCTCACGATGGCGGGGATTCCCGTGGAACGTATTGTGCGCGCCGATGAGGGACTGGAAAAGGTTGTTACGGGCAGGATTGAGAAGATCACGCCGCATCCGGACTCGGATCATCTTCTGGTCTGTCAGCTGAATATCGGGAAAGAAGAACTCATTCAGATTGTTACCGGTGCGTCGAATGTGCGCGAAGGGCATATTGTTCCCACTGCCATGGTCGGATCGGTCCTTCCTGACGGGAAGAAAATCTCCAAGGGCAAGCTGCGCGGAATTCCATCGAACGGCATGATGTGCTCGGCGGGGGAGCTGGCAATCAATACCGAGGGGTTGCCTGACGAGCAGATTCACGGCATATACATTCTTCCTGCGGATACGCCCGTGGGGATTCCTGCGGCAGAGGCGCTCGGGCTGGATGATGTAGTGCTGGAGTTCGAGCTGACAGCAAATCGTGCGGACTGCTTCAGCGTGATCGGTATCGCGCGCGAGGTTGCGGCGCTTACGGGCAGAGAGCTGCGCCTCCCCGTCATCGAGGTGGAGGAGAATGGCAGCGAAAAGAGTGCTGACCTCGTAAC
>ERZ772772.196-NODE-196-length-36925-cov-9.657933_pt1 | contig 36925 bp, 36 predicted proteins | sample MGYA00511484_ERZ772772 | MGnify/ENA primary metagenome ERZ772772 (study PRJEB29015, sample SAMEA2737913) | human oral metagenome | biome: human oral; feature: human-associated habitat; material: dental | place: China | collected 2088 ... | reverse complement strand
TTGAGCGAAGCGACAAAACCGTCGCTTGAGCGAAGCGACAAAACCGTCGCTTGAGGTTTTGCCGCTACGCGAAAGGGTTTATAGCTAATTAGCTTATTTTTTCATACAACATTAATGCCAGACTCGCCGCATTTGCGCAGCATTCAGGGAAGATTTGTATGAAGAATTAAGAGCATTAGCTATAACCCCACGCCAGCCCCTCGCTCACCAGGTGAGGGGCTTTTTGTTGTGTACGGATGCCGGATTTTGTGCAAAGAGCTGCCGCGCGGCAGTCTGTTAACCCGCTTTCAGTCCCAGCAGGCGAGCGACGGTCTGCATCGCCGCTTGGGCGGCTTCTTCGTTGATGGTGCCAGTTGTGCCTGTCATCGTCATGGTGCGGCTGCCGCTGTTTTGTCCTGCCTGCATCCGCGCTTTGTCGCCAAGTTGGCGGCGTTCGCCTGCCTCAAATGCGGTGAAGGTGCGGCGCAGGAGCGGCAGCAGTTCGGTGAAGCGGTCTTCCGGCAGGTCGCGCAGCCAGTTGTTGATGATGTGCCACAGGCTGTCGTGCACGAGTAGCACGGTGCCGCTTTGGTAGAGGAAGCCTTCCAGCCATTGGGCGGCGTCGGCGTAGTTGCCGCCGCGCGAGAGTTGGCGGTGCAGTTCGGTAGCGACGGTTTCTGCGTCGGTTTGCTGGCGGTCGTAGTGGTCGCGCCAGGCGTTGCCGGCGAGCAGCGGGTGGATGTGTTGTGAGGTGGTTTGGGCGTGGATGTAGTCGTGCCAGTAGCGGCTGGCGTCCGCATCGTTCAGCGCGGCGAGGGCGGCGCCGGCGCTGCGGGTGAGGCGGCAGAGGGTTTGCGCGCTGTCGTTGTCGATGTTCATGCAGCCCTGGACGCCGCCGGCGGCGAGGCGGGCAAGCAGGGTGTCAAGCAGGTGGGCAAGGGCAGCGGTGTCTGTTTGCCGTACGTTGCCGTAGCGCAGGGTTTCGGCGAGGTGGGGCAGGGCGGCGAGGGTGTCGGCGAGGTCGCGGTTATCGACGCTGAGGGCGGCAATGGCGGCAGCGAGTGCGGCGACGAGGTCGGGCAGTTCGGCGGGCAGGACGTGTTCGAGGCGTTCGGCAAGTGCGGCGAGGCTTTGGTCTTGGTGCAGGGTGCTGGTGATGTAGGCGGTGACGGCGCTTTCCAGGGTGTTGCCGTACACGGCTTTTTCGGTGAGACGGATGTGTTGTTCGGGCTGGTATTCGAGGCGCCAGGCTTCTTTGTAGGTGCCTTTGCCGCTGCGCGCCAGCGGGGTGGCCCACAGGCCGCCGTCGAGGAGGTTCAGGCGGTGGATGTATTGGCTGCGCGCAAGGTCGAGCGGTTTGCGCAGGTCGAGGATGATTTCGCGGCTTTCGGCGGTTTGTGGCAGGCGCAGTTGTTTGCGCTGTTTGTCGATGTCGGCGATGAGCGGCAGTTGCGGGGTGTTTTCGGGGACGCTGCCGATGGTGTCGCCGATGAGCCATTCGTGCTGGATGCGGTCGATGATAGCGCTGTCGCCCATGCCGATGGTGCTGGCGAGGGCGTCGGTGTAGTCGGTGAGAGCGACGCGGGTCTGGCCGCGCAGGGCGGCGGTGGTGCGCGCTAGGCGCAGTGTTTCGATGAGGTGCGCCGCCGAGATGTCGTAGTGTTTGGCGCGCAGGTGTTTGGAGGCCCGACTCAGCCAGCGCACACCGTCGTCGTCCGGATGTTGCCAGAGGTGGGCGTACCAGTTCGGCGCCTGGACGCCTGCACCGTAGCCGCTTTGGTAGGTGAGGCGGCTGTTGGTCCAGGAGATCCAGGTGCCGTCCACTTTGCTTTTGGCGAGGCCTTTGAGCAGGGCGTTGTCGTCTTTGACAGCAACGGTGCTTTGCAGGGCGGGGATGTGCCAGGCGCCGCAGATAACGGCGAGGCGTTCGCTGTCTTTGGCGGCGGCGCGGATGGTTTTGCGCATCCATGCTTCGCGCTTGTGGTCGCTGGCGCTGGTTGCTTCCGGCAAGGCGTCGCGCAGGGCGGCAATGGCTTCGGCAACGGCGGCAAAGAGGTCTTCGCCGTCACCGCGCTGTTCGACGGTGGCTTCCCACCATTCTTCGCCGTCGCGGTAGCCGGCGATGTCGGCGAGGTAGTCAAAGGGATGACGAGCGGTGGCGGAGGTGTCGTCGTTGTCGTTTTCGTCGTCGGCGAGGGTGTAGGCCAGCGGCAGGTCGCAGAAGGTCAGTGGGACGTGATGCGCGATGGCGTATTGCATGGCCTGCCATTCGGGTGACCAAGCGGCGAAGGGGTAGTACACGGCGCGCTGTGGGGCGTCGGGCCGGTAGGCGAGCAGGGCGATAGGCGGCTGCATTCCTGCATCTGTCACGAGCGGCAGCAGAGCATCGGCTTCGGGCGGGCCTTCGAGCAGGATGCGGTCGGGTTGCAGGGCGTTGAGGGCGGCGATGAGGTGGCGGGCGGAGCCGGGGCCGTGGTGGCGGATGCCGTAGTAGTGGATGGTCATGGGTCAGAGTTTCAGGTGCACGGTGGCGGGGAATAGGTTGCCGCTTGCTTGGCGGGGCCGCATTTATACCGCTTGGCGGTGCTTTGCCAACAGCAGAAAAGGCAGGCTGCGCCTGCCCGGTGGGCTGAAGCCTACTCTAGGCGGGCCCAGTATTTATAACGCTTGGCGGTGGGCTCAGTTGCCAGGGCCCCAGCCTTCGACGGGCACTCCGGTGCTGTCGCCACCACCGCCCCAGTTACCGCCGCCTGCCGGTTGTTCCCATTGCAGGCCGCCGCTGTTGTTGTTATCAAAGACGCCAGTGCCGTCTTCGTCGTCGTCACGCTGCACGGGACGCGGTGCGGCGCAGGCTTGGTAGTGGGTTGGCTCGGAGCCGGCGATGAAGGCAAATTCTGCCGCGCGGCCGCCGCAGCCTTGTCCGGCGAGCGCGCCGCTGTATTTGTCCACCATGCGCGTGACGACACCGTCTGGTTTTTTCAGTTCCAGCGGTTCGTTCGGCAGATTTTTCATGATGTCCATCCACACCCGCATCGCGCCTTTGCCACCGGTCAGGCGGGTGATTTTGTTTTCGTCGTTGCCGACCCAGACGACGGTGAGGAGGTTGCCGGTAAAGCCGGCAAACCAGCTGTCGCGGTAGCTATCGGTGGTGCCGGTTTTGCCCGCGACGTTCAGCGAGGCGCTGACTTTTTCTTTGAGCGCGGTAGCGGTACCCCGGCGCGGGATTTCCTGCATGGTCGAGGTAATGAGGTAGTGCGGACCCGGCTCAATGGCTTTCACCGCTTTGAGGTCGAAGCGGCTGACGATGGTGCCGTCCTGGGTGGTAATTTCGCGGATGGAGCGCAGCGGGATGAGGTAGCCGCCGCTCGCAAAGGTTTCGTAGATTTGCGCGACGTCGATGGCGCTCATGCTGATGGCACCGAGCGAGACGGAAGGGTTGTTGCGGATGGGGTTTTCCGGGCGCGGTTTGTAGCCGAGGCGTTGCAGGGTGTCGGTGACGTCTTTGATGCCGACATCAAGCGCGATACGCGCAGTCGGGATGTTGTAGGAGCGGATGAGCGATTCTTGCAGGGTGACTTTGCCGTGGTTGCGCTTGTCGTAGTTTTTCGGCGACCAGGTTTTGCCGCCGGTTTTGTAGTTAAGCGGGCTGTCATCGAGCGGAGTGGCGAGGGTATAGAGCTGCGGGTATTCGAGCGCGGTCAGGTACACCATGGGTTTGACGACGGAGCCGATGTTGCGCAGGGAGTAGAGGGCGCGGTTGTAGCCTTGTTCGTTTGGCACACGCGAGCCGATGACGGCCAGCACTTCGGCGTTGCCGGTGTTGACGACGACGGCGGCGCTTTGCAGGAAGTCTTTTTTCAGGCCGTTGCGTTTTTCCAGGGTGGGCAGGGCGCCGGTCAGGGCATCCTGGGTTTTTTGCTGGATGAGCGGGTCAAGGGTGGTGAAGATGTTGAGGCCGTCTTTGGTGAGGTCTTCTTCTTTGTAGTGTTCGCCGAGCTGCTGGTAAACGAGGTCAACGAAGGCGGGGAAGCGCACCCGCGCCCGCTGGGCATCCACCGGCACGACGTCAAGCGGCAGCGATTGCGCGAGCTTCATGTCGGTTTCGTTGATGAGGTTGTTCTGCTGCATGAGGCTGAGCATCATGTTGCGCCGTTGCAGGGCGTATTCGGGGTGGCGGCGCGGGTCAGCGAGGCCGGGTTCGCGCACGAGGCCGATGAGCATGGCGATTTCGTGCAGGCCGAGGTCTTTGAGTTCTTTGTCGAAGTAGTATTCGCTGGCAAGGCCAAAGCCGTGGATGGCGCGCTGGCCGTCCTGGCCGAGGTAGATTTCGTTGAGATAGCCTTCGAGGATGTCTTTTTTGCTGTTGTGGTATTCGAGGACAAGCGCCATCAGCACTTCTTTGAGTTTGCGCGAGAGGGTTTGTTCGTTGGTGAGGTAGTGGTTTTTGATGAATTGTTGGGTGAGGGTACTGGCGCCCTGTTTGCCGGATTTCTGGATGTAGGTGACGTAGATGGAGCGAGCGAGGCCGCGCGGGTCAATACCGGGGTGGCGCCAGAAGTTTTTGTCTTCGACGGCGATCAGGCTGTCAACAAGCACCGGCGGCACGTCTTCGAGGTTGACCAGTACGCGGTCCTGTTTGCTCGCCGGGTAGATGCTGGCGATATGCAGCGGTTCGAGGCGTTCGAGGACTTCTTCTTCGAGGGTGCTGAGGTTTTGCACGCTGCTGACTTTGTTTTTGTCAAATTGCACTTGCATCCGCCGTGCCGGACGCTGGCCGTCCCAGAAGTTGAAGGGCTGAGCGTAGTATTCGACGGTGTTGCCTTCGCGGTGGTACTGCTTGATGTTGTTTGGGCTAGCGACTTCGCGGTAGTCGAGCAGTTTCAGTTCGTTGATGAGGTCTTCGGGGGTGAGCGTCGCACCTTTGTAGAGTTCGAGCGGTCGGGCGTACACGCGCGCCGGCATGGACCACAGCGCGCCACCCAGTTTGCGGTCATCAAGGTGGTACTCTTTTTCGAGTTTCATCGCGTACATGAAGAGCAGCACGCAGCCGAAGATGCCGAGGATAATCAGAAAGTAGAAGGTGTTACGGATGAGGCGTAGCAAGGGTGTTCTCCGGTTGGGTTAGACGGCCACGGGCGCTTTGATGGGCGGATGGCTGTGGTAGTGCTGTAACTGGATATCGTCGTAGTGGTAGCTGTCGATGCTTGCCGCCTGGCGCAGGGCTAGCGTGGGCAGCGGGTAGGGGGCGCGGCTGAGTTGTTCGCGCGCTTGGTCGAAGTGGTTGTTGTAGAGGTGCACGTCGCCGCCCGTCCAGATGAAGTCGCCAACTTGCAGTCCGGCCTGCTGCGCCATCATGTGCGTCAGGAGGGCATAGCTTGCGATGTTAAACGGCACGCCGAGGAAGACGTCCGCCGAGCGCTGGTAGAGTTGGCAGGAAAGGCGGCCGCCCGCAACGTAGAACTGGAACAGGGTGTGGCAGGGCATCAGCGCCATGTCCGCCAGTTCGCCAACGTTCCAGGCCGAGACGATCATGCGGCGCGAGTCGGGGTCGGTTTTCAGGAGATGCAGGACGTGGGCAATCTGGTCGTGTCCGTCCCAGTCGCGCCACTGCTTGCCGTAAATCGGGCCGAGGTCGCCGTGCTCGTCCGCCCATTCGTCCCAAATGGTCACGCCATTGTCGCGCAGGTAACCGATGTTGGTTTCGCCGCGCAGGAACCACAGCAGTTCATGCACGATGGATTTGAAATGCACACGCTTGGTGGTGAGCAGCGGGAACCCGTCCTGCAAGTTCAGGCGCATCTGGTAGCCGAAAACGGAGCGTGTCCCCGTGCCGGTACGGTCAGCCTTGGTGCTGCCGTGCTCCAGCACATGGCGCAGAAGGTCAAGATACGCTTGCACGCGGCCCCCGTCGCAGCATCAGCCACAGGCCAAAGACAATCATCGGCAGACTGAGCGCCTGCCCCATTGTGATCTCGCCGATAAGGAAATTCACCTGCCCGTCCGGCTGGCGCACCATCTCAACCAGCGAGCGGAAAATGCCGTAGAGGACGAGGAACAGCCCTGCTACCTGCCCGCTGCGGCGCGGCTTGGCGGAATAGAACCAGACAGCGATGAAGAGGACGATGCCTTCCAGCCCCGCTTCATACAGCTGCGAAGGATGGCGCGGGATGCCGTCGCCCGTGCCGGGGAAGACCATGCCCCAGGGCAGGTCGGTCGGTCGGCCCCACAGCTCGCCGTTAATAAAATTACCGATGCGGCCAAAGAACAGCCCCGGCGGAATCATCGGTGCGACATAATCGGCAACCGCCCAAAACGCCTTGCCCTTTTTGCGCCCGAACAGCCAGAGCAGGAATATCACCCCAAGCAGGCCGCCGTGAAAAGACATCCCGCCTTCCCAGATTTTCAGCGGATAGAGCCAGTCACGCGCCCAATAGCCCATGCCGTAAAACAGCACATAACCAATCCGTCCGCCCAACACCACGCCGAGCATCAAATACGTCATCAAATCGCTGACATCTTCCTTGCTCCAGGCGGGATTCGACTTGGTGCGCCGCACGCCGAGCAGATAGGCGCAGCCGAAACCAATGACATACATCAGACCGTACCAGGTCGGGTGAATCGGGCCGAGCTTGAAAATATAGGGGTTGAAATTGGGAAATTGCAGCATGAACCTAAAACCTTCTACTGAAAAAACAGCGCATTACAGTCGCATCAAGACATAAAAAACGCGCGCGATAATAGCACAAAGCCTGTGCACGGCGGGGCGCGGGCATTAACGGATACGGATGCGGCGCGAGGCGAACAGCCCTTCGCACACCCGCTGCGCCCGCCGCCCTAACCATAAAAACAGCAGGATACTGAGCGGCACGGAAACAAAACAAGTCAACCACATCGTGCGCTGAAATTGCCGGTAGCGTGCGCGGAAATAATGCTCGTCATGCAATGACTGGCCATCAATCTCTATCGCATAGACAGCATCGACCCGCCGATTATTCCGGTAATACCACACCTTTATCGGCTTTCCGGCAAAGCGATAGACCTCATCGCAGGCATCTTGCTCAAAATTAAAATCGCAATTCAGATAGACACCATCAATCAGCAGATAAGACCTGATTGAATGTCTCGTTTGAATAACCCAGGGCGACGCTGGCGTTTTGCCCTCCACGACCCGCATCTGCGCCAGCGGGATTTCCGGCGTCTTGTCCCGCAAAATATTGGAATTCTCGTTATAACATGCGGCAAAAACCACAAGCAGCAATATGATATTTATTGAAAACATGCCCGAATCCAGACCGGAACGCACATATCGCGTTTCCGTCTGACGCGACAAAATGCGCAGATGATTTGCCCCATTATCTGCAATAGGCGCAATACGGTGACTGGGTACACCATCATCCGCAGAAAGATAAATGGTCTGAATATCGAGATGTGCATAATTCTGCCAGCCCCAACTCCATACCATCGGCAATGTATAAATGGCGGTAGCCAGCACCCAAGCCTGAAAATATCTCTCGCGCCACGGCAACAAATACAGCAGCACAAATACCGCCAGCGTCAGCCAGAATAGGTTCCTGGCCGGCGTGCGGTCAGGATAAATCAGCATGGACATGCCGAGGGCATCATCATCTTGTCGCGCCAGCAGCAGTTCAGGGAAAGGGTCGTGATCGGGAGTGGTCATCGCGGTGGGCTGTATGGTGAAGGGCAGGGCGCTCAGGCAGGACTGGCAGGCGGGCACAGCCAGCTTTCATCCAGCTGCGGGTTCTTGCGGAAGGCTTTGCCGTGTTCGTCAATCACCGCATGCCATTCCTGCGCGGTGTGCAGGCTGACGTCATCCAGCAGCGGCATGCACTCGGCACGCAGGGTGCTGTAATCGCCGGCGGTGCTCAATCCCAGGCGCTGAAAGAGGCGCAGGGCGTAGCTGTCCGCAATGAAGACTTTGCGTCCAAAGATGTAAAGCAGCATGGCGTCCGCCGTTTCCTGTCCCACGCCTTTGAGGGTCAGCAGTTCCGTGCGCAGTGCGGCGGTTGGCACCTCGATAAAAGCGGCAAGATCTCCGCCTTTGCCGATAAACCACTGCACCAGTTCCTTGATGTACACGCTTTTTTGTTTGTAGAACCCGGCGGGGCGGATGCGTGCCTGCAAGGCCTCCAAAGGTAATGCTGCCAGGGCAGCAGGAGTCAGCGCGTCTGCCAGTCCCGCCAGCGCTTTCTCGGCATTCTGCTGGGTCGTCTGCTGGATCAGGATCATCGAGACCCAGTCGGCGAGGCGGTTTTCCTGACACCACCAGCGCTGTTCACCGTAATGCCGGCGCAGCCGTTCCAGGGTGGTGATGATGCGGGAACGGTTCATGCGGGGCTCCGGGATGGCGGAAAAAAGACAGGTTCATACCGCATAGGCGGTTAGCCACCAAGCAGCCAGAATACCGGCGGCAAAGCCCCAGATATGCGCCGCCCAGGAGATTTGCGGACGGTATTTGAACAGCGAGAGCAACAAACCGCCATAAAGGAGGAAAGCGGCGGCGGCGTAAAAGAGCGCGTGCTTGTCGCGGCTGAACCAGGCATAGGCGAGAAGGAAGCCGAACAGGGCGAAAACCAGGCCGGAGGCGCCGAGCATGATCGCCCGCCGCCCGAATAGCCAGACGCCCAGCCCGCTGCCGCCAATGGCGATGAAGAGCAGCAGGAAGAATTGGTGCGGCGGCAGCAAATCCCCGCTGAGGAAGCCGAGGATGGCGAGCGGGATGGAGTTGGAGAGCAGATGGGCGAGGTCAACGTGCAGGAGCGGGGCGGTAAAGATGGCGGGCAGGCTGAGGAAGCGGCGCGGATGGATGCCGAACACGGGGCGCAGGATTTTGCAAGTCAGGAAATCAAGGATAAACCCCGCCCAGATCAGGGCGAGCAGGGCGAGCAGCGGATAGCGGACGGCGTAGTGCCAGAGGGTTGCGGGATCGGGGAGCATCATCCGGAGAGTAGCAGGTTCGGCGGCATTCTATTGCGCGGCATGGGCACTTTCGAGGCTTGCGGCGGGCGGGGTGGTCATGTGTTGAGGACTTTGCTCATTGGAATTGCGCATTCCATGACGATGAGCGCCGCCTGCGTCGGCGGCAGGGCGTCTTGCGCCAGCATTTTCTGGATGGCGAGGCCGTAGGCGAGGTGCCAGTCTTGCGGCGGAACATGCAGGCGGTCCAGCACGCCGGCTTTGAGCGGTTGCCACAGTTGCAGGCATTCCAGCGGCGCCATGCGGATGTGCAGCCCCAGTGGCAGACGTGGGACACCAAAGAGCGGCGCACCGATGGTTTGCGTCACGTGATAGCGGATGGCTTCAGTGTCCGGCAGGGCGGCGTCTTCATATTTCTGCATGGCGGTAGCGAGCAGTGACCAGACGGAAAGACGGTCTTGCAGGAGCAGGCGGTCAATCGTCTCGCCGTAATAATAGTGACGGCCGACCACGTCGCTGACCGTGATGAGGGCGTCGGACTTATCGGCGTGGAGGAAAAGCGCTTCTTGCAGGCATGCCTGCCCGGCGAGGCTACCGAGGGCGGCAAAGGCACTGGCGGCTTGCGTGTCTTTCTCTTCGCGCAGAATGGCGTTGAGATTTTCGTAAATTTCAACGGCGGCAATCTTCGCGGCAATATGCGCCGCTTTGCCGGCGGAAGGGGAGGGGGCGTTCATGGAGGATTCCGGTGCGGATAAGGTATCGGTGCATGAATTATATGCAAAAACCGTACCTTTTCGCGGCATCGTGCAGCATTTTTTCGCTGAGAATCAAGCAGAAGAAAAGATGGTGTCCCCGAGAGGAATTGAACCTCCAGCCTTTCCCTTAGGAGGGGAACGCTCTATCCGGTTGAGCTACGGGGACATATTGAAAGAAAAAGAGTTCGCCGATAAGCCGGGTTCTGTCGTGGGCAATCATTCCTCTGCGATACCCGTTACCGGATACCTCTAGCAACCTACCCGGAATCACGGCGGGCCGCCGCATGGATTCCCTATTTGGTCTTGCTCCGGGTGGGGTTTACCCTGCCAAGTCCGTTACCGGCCTTGCGGTGCGCTCTTACCGCACCATTTCACCCTTACCTGCAACGCAGGCGGTATCTTTTCTGTGGCACTTTCCGTCGGCTCACGCCGCCCGGGTGTTACCCGGCACCCTGCCCTGTGGAGCCCGGACTTTCCTCTGCACCGAAGCACAGCGATTGCCTGGCGAACTCAGGGCGCGGATTGTAGGCAGAGCCCGCCTGCCTTGCAAGCAGAAACCGCGAAAATTACAATGCCAGACGTCCCTTAACCCCACCAAAAACAAGGAGAAAACCCATGACTGGCTGGATTATCCTCGCTCTCGTCATCATCGCCATTGCCGTTTCCGTCGGCATCTACAACAGCCTCGTCAACAAGCGCAACGAATACAAAAACGCTTTCGCACAAATTGACGTGCAGCTTACCCGCCGTTACGACCTTATCCCTAATCTCGTTGAAGTTGCGCGCAAATACCTGCAACACGAACAAGAAACCCTGACCAGCGTCATCGCCGCGCGTAATCACGCCGCGAATGCCCTGAAAAACACCGGTGGCGGCACGGCGGGCATCGGCGAACTTGCCGCTGCCGAACAAGCCCTTGGCGCGCGCCTCGGCGGCCTTTACGCCACCTTTGAAAACTACCCTGAGCTCAAAGCGGACAACCAGCTTGCCGCCCTGCGCGAAGAAATCGCCTCTACCGAGAACCGCATTGCCTTCGCGCGCCAGTACTACAACGACAGCGTCACCGACTACAACAACGCCGTGCAGCAATTCCCTGCCAACATCATCGCCGGCATCTTTGCCTTCCGTGCCAACAGCCTGCTGGAAATTGACGACATCGACACCAAGCGCGCCCCGGTACAAGTGAAATTCAACTGATGGCGACCCTCTTTCGCGAAGAACACCAGCAGGCGGACGCCGCTAGCCGCCGCCTGCAAATAGCCTTCTGGCTGGGCGCGCTCGCAAGCTACCTCACCTACAGCCTTGCCTGCGCGCTCACCCTCTTCGGCGTAAGCCCCATCATCGCTGCCGTTACGCAGGACGGCCCGCACACCTTCAGCAGCCTCTATCTCCACATCAGCCTCATCGCCGGCCTCATCCCCACCGCTGCGCTGCTCATCGCTTACACCGACATGCAGCGCAAAATGCGCGCAACGAGCGCCGACGAGCAGGCGCGCGCCCTCGGTGCCGAGTCCGCCTGCCCGGAAAAACACCGCGCCGACCGCCTCTACACCAACCTTGTCGCCGAAATGAGCGCCGCATCCGGCAACGCCGTACCTGCCACCTACATCCAGCGCAACGACGACAGCATCAACGCCTTTGTCGTCGGCGGTGCGGACAGCAGCCTCGCTCTCACCGTCAGCCAGGGCGCGATAGACAGCCTCACCCGCGACGAACTGCAAGCCATCATTGGGCACGAATACGGCCACATCGAAAACGGCGACCTCGCCATTTACGCCCGCCTCACCGCGATGGTGCATGGCTATTACATCATCAGCGACTGGCCAAACCGCCAGGAGCGCATCCACACCGCCCCCGAAGCCCAGCTCTTCGATCTGCGCGGCCTCATGAGCCGCGACGATGGCCTCAGCTACAACCTCGGCGCCGCCGCCTTCACCATCCTTGGCTCCATCCTCTACCTCTATGGCCGCCTGCTGCAAGCCGCCTTCTCGCGCCGCCGCGAAGAAATGGCGGACGCCCGCGCCGTGCAATACACCCGCAACCCTGACGCCCTCGTCAGCGCCCTGAAAAAGGCCTGGGCCCTGCAAGAAAACGGCATCAACCCGCGCCGTCCGCCGCGCGACCGCGCCCACATCTACTTCATCCACTACCAAAGCGGACTGAACCGCCTGCTACGCACCCACCCGCCGCTGGCCGAGCGCATCCGCACCTGGGGCGGAGGCGACATCAGCCCCGAAGAACTCGATGCCATCCTCTTCGACATCCAGGAACATCGCCGCAGCCAATACGAAACCGACCCGGCCAAACGCAGCCAGGACGCCCTCGCGCTTAATCCCACCTACCCCATCCTCAGCCTTGACCGCAGCCTCGCTGCCGTCCACTACCCTGCACCGGTAGATCCTGCAGCCGCCCTGCTCGCCCTCTACATCTACCACAGCGGCGCCTACTACTACACCCTCGAAGACGAAGGCACCATCCCGCGCGCCACCCTCGACGCCAGCCGCAACGCCTATACCACCATCGAACACAGCGAACCCGTCGCACAAATCGCCCTGCTCGCCCACCTCACACAAGCAACCGCCACCCTCGGCGAAGAACAAAAAAACACCCTCGAACAACACATCCGCCACCTCATCAAGCACGACCGCCAACTCAGCCGCTACGAACTCGCCGCTTACATCGTCTGGCGCGCGAGCCGCATCCCCGGTGGCAACGCCGCTGACTACCGCGCCCACCGCGACGCCATCACCTACCTCTACACCTACCTGGCAAGCGACGACCCGGATGACGACAACCCCGCTGCAAGCTACCAAAAACTGCTAGCGAACGGCCTGCCGCTTACCGATACCCCCGCCTACGACCTCATTGACACCGCAGCGCACCAAAACGGCCTGCGCCTTTGCCGCCATCTTGAAAGCTTGCGCCAACTCGCTCCGAGCTACCGCCAAACCCTGCTCGATAGCATCAACACCTACTACCGCCACAAACAGCAACTCACCCTCAAACAGGCCTACCTGCGCTTTGCCCTGCAACAGGCCCTTGCTCCCGACCGCCCCACCCAGCACACGCACAAGACACGCGCTTGAACTATTTGCCGGTAGCGGCAACGCATGGGCCATCTTCTTCATTTCCGCCCGTGGGAGAAAACGGCATGAAATATATCTGCGCGCACTGTCACCGTGAAGAAAACATCACCACCCGCCACGCCAAATGTGCTTGCGGTGGGCTGTGGCAGCTGGATTACCGTCTACCCGCCTTCACTGCCGACGGCATTGACCGCGCTGAATGGTCACAATTCCGTTACCACCGCTATATGGCGCTCAATGGCGATGCATGGCGCGCTGTTTCCATGGGCGAGGGCATGACGCCCGTCATCCGCTTCGATGACAACATCCTGCTGAAAATGGACTACCTCATGCCGACCCTATCCTTCAAAGACTGGGGCGCGGCTGTCCTTGTCGCCCACTTCAGCGGAAGTGGTCGGCGACTACTGCCATGACCGCAGTTTTCATCGCTTCGTAGTTGTTGTCGTCCATGTCTTGAAAGAGGTGCGAGCTGAGGTTCGAGATCATAATGATGACAATGCTGGAAAAATTATGTACACATTATAATTTTTAACCTTCTTCAAACTCTTTCATGATTTTCTCCCGGATATCATCATCGGTATTTTCATAAATCCATGTCCAATATTTCTTACCCAGTTCACTTATATCAGCATGTTTGGGTAATTCCATAAACAGAATAGAGAGTAAAAACAACTGCTCTGATGTGTATTTCTCTATCAATGAAGGGAAGAAATCTTTAATTGGATCAATATATCCATCATATGTTTCATAAGGTTCTTTGGGATCCCAGTGATCCAAAATAGAATAAGAGGCTCGCGGTGGGGAAGATTTATCATTAAAGCCTGCTACCGTACACATGTAAAGCAGCCCGGTTAAAAAAAATCGGACATTATTCTCATTTTCTTCGCTGCAGATTTTTGGATAATTATTTATTTCTCTGTAATATTCAGCTGCTATCGTTAAGGAGTAAAAAAACATACCTATCATATGGTCTATCCAAAAAGCATCAGAATCATTCCAGACGTCAAGCCAGGTTCTGTCATTAAACATATACATGATATCTACATCATGGGCGGCGCCGCACATGGCAACTTCATCTTCTGCCAGGCTATGTAATTTTTCATTACTTGGAAAATATTTCTTTATGACTTTTTCTATAGATGATATTTGATTGAATGGGGCTATATTTTTCATCGCTAATTCCATCTATTTTGTAATATTTTGAAGCAGTCGGTATAGGATTGCCAATAGTTACTTGCTTCTTTTCTATGATTTTCGTCCCCACCGGCAAAGCATTTATTGTTAATTGTGGTGCGCGCAAGGGCGCATTGTTCTAAAAACTCAGTACGACGACCTATTTCTTCATCTGACAAAAACCTTGAGCAACTAATTGGTCCTGACTCGGAACAATTTTTTTCCTTTATTGCTTCCAGCTCGTTGAATTCTTTCGGTGTGCAGTTTCCTCCGTATTTTCTCCCAGAACGATGCGCCTGGCTCAAAGCAATCGCTGTCGGACTGATGTTTTGTTGCCCGTTGGTTTTAGCCAGCGGTCTTTTGTTGCGCTCCCATTGAGTAGCAAGCCATTGCGGCGTTACCTGCTCATCCGCTACTTTTCCAATGGCGGCAATGGCTTCCGGTTGTCCCGCTTGCGCGTTTTTAAAGATTTGAGCTGCTATTTGGTTGAACGTGAGCGCTTTTTCTTCTTTGTACATCCAGATATGCCCATAGCCATTGTTACATTTCACATACGCGAATCCTGCATAGGTATAGTCCCTAACTATAGGACCGCCACCACCGCCCCATCCATGCGGTTTTGCACATTCATAGCGTCCAACAGTCGCAACATTGCCTACTATTTTTCTATCATAATCCGTCCATAATCCCGTGTTTATTGTAAACTTCACCCGGTTATTTTCCGGATCCATCACATAATCCACCATATCGAATAATCCTTTTATGGCCAAGAGTACCGCAGAAATAAAATTTGCTCGCCCAATAAACTTGGTAATATTTCCGACATTAGGTGTGATTTTGGCAGTGCTTATATAAGATCCATTGGGCGTATGTTTGATGGCTGTATAACTGCTTGTTGCACCTGCTCTTGATATTTCTTGAAGCTCCCAACTGTTGATAGCTGCAGCCGTTTGTGCAGATAGGTGAAGCGGGTTGATTAAAAATGCCAGTGATAGCAGTATTCAAAATGGCTTTACGATAAGTGTTCATCCTGATTACCTGTAAGTGAAGATTTCTTTTTCATCATACTATGGAATGTTTTAAAAACACTACCTTTGCCTCTGCCGCTATAAAAAACCCGCCTCACGGCGGGTTTTTCTGTGCGTAAAAGCAGCATCAGGCGTGGAAGACGAAGCCTTCGCCGTCTTTGTAGTCCACATGGACGGTGCTCCCCGGGAGGAAGTCGCCAGCGAGGATGCGTTGTGCCAGCGGGTTTTCCAGATGGGTCTGGATGGCGCGTTTCAGCGGGCGTGCGCCGAAGGTTGGGTCGTAACCAACTTCCACCAGTTGCGCAAGCGCGGCCGGGCTGATGTCCAGTTTGAGGTCGCGTTCGGCGAGGCGTTTTTCCAGCCGTCCCAGCTGAATTTTGGCGATGCCCGCCATGTGTTCTTTGCCAAGTGAATGGAAGACGACGGTTTCGTCGATACGGTTGATGAATTCCGGGCGGAAATGCGCCGCGACGACTTCCATCACTTTGATTTTCATGGTTTCGTAGTCGTCCTGCGGTGCTTCCTGGATGAGGTGCGAGCCGAGGTTCGAAGTCATGATGATGACGGTGTTGCGGAAATCCACGGTGCGGCCCTGGCCGTCGGTCAGGCGGCCATCGTCCAGCACTTGCAGCAGCACGTTGAACACGTCCGGATGCGCTTTTTCGATTTCGTCGAAGAGGACGACGCTGTACGGGCGACGGCGCACGGCTTCAGTCAGGTAGCCGCCCTGGTCGTAGCCGACGTAGCCGGGCGGTGCACCGATGAGGCGGGCAACGCTGTGTTTTTCCATGTATTCGCTCATGTCGAGGCGGACGATAGCTTCGTCGCTGTCGAAGAGGAAAGCGGCGAGGGTGCGGCACAGTTCGGTTTTGCCGACGCCGGTCGGGCCGAGGAAAAGGAAGGAACCGATGGGGCGGTTCGGGTCGGACAGTCCGGCGCGGTTGCGGCGGATGGCGTTTGCTACCGCTTCGACGGCGGTTTGCTGGCCGACGACGCGGGCACCCAGTGCGCTTTCCAGCGCCAGCAGTTTTTCTTTTTCGCTTTCGAGCATTTTGGCGACGGGGATGCCCGTCCAGCGCGAGACGATTTGCGCGATTTCTTCTTCGGTGACTTTGCTGCGCATGAGCTGGTGTGGGGTGCTGCTGCTATCGGCAGCGTTCGCGGCGGTCAGCTGTTTTTCCAGCGCCGGGATTTTGCCGTACTGGATTTCGCTCATGGTGGCGAGATCGCCGCGCCGTTTCGCGGCTTCAAGTTCGACGCGCAGGCGGTCGATTTCTTCTTTGATGCCCGCGCTGCCCTGGTTGCTCGCTTTTTCTGCCTGCCAGATTTCGTTCAGGTCGGCGTATTCTTTTTCCAGTTTCTGGATGTCGTCTTCGAGATCGGCGAGGCGTTTTTTCGAGGCCTCGTCATGCTCTTTTTCAAGCGCCAGGCGTTCCATTTTCAGCTGGATGAGGCGGCGGTCGATGCGGTCCATCGCCTCCGGCTTGCTGTCGAGTTCCATGCGGATTTGCGCGGCGGCCTCGTCGATGAGGTCGATGGCTTTGTCCGGCAGCTGGCGGTTGGTGATGTAGCGGTTCGAGAGGACGGCGGCGGCGACGAGTGCCGGGTCGGTGATGTCGATGCCATGGTGCACTTCGTAGCGTTCTTGCAGGCCGCGCAGGATGGCGATGGTGTCTTCCACGCTCGGCTCTTCGACCATCACTTTCTGGAAGCGGCGTTCGAGGGCGGCGTCTTTTTCCATGTACTGGCGGTATTCGTCCAGCGTGGTCGCGCCGATGCAGTGCAGTTCGCCGCGTGCCAGCGCCGGTTTGAGCATATTGCCGGCATCCATCGAGCCTTCAGTTTTGCCCGCGCCGACCATGGTGTGGATTTCGTCGATGAAGAGGATGATTTGTCCGTTGGCTTTTTCGATATCGTTGAGGACGGCTTTCAGGCGTTCTTCGAAATCGCCCCGGTATTTGCTGCCGGCCATCAAGGCAGCGAGATCCAGCGAGAGCAGGCGTTTGCCTTTCAGGCTTTCCGGCACCTCGCCGTTGACGATGCGCTGCGCGAGGCCTTCGACGATGGCGGTTTTGCCCACGCCCGGTTCGCCGATGAGGACGGGGTTATTCTTGTTGCGGCGTTGCAGGATTTGCATGGCGCGGCGGATTTCTTCGTCGCGGCCGATGACGGGGTCGATTTTGCCCTGCTCGGCGCGGGCGGTCACGTCAATGGTGTATTTTTTCAGCGCCTCGCGTTTATCTTCGGCGGCTTCGTCGGTGACGGGTTCGCCGCCGCGCAGTTCGTTGATGACGTGTTGCAGTTTGGCTTTTTGCAGACCTGCCTGTTTCAGCGCCTTGCCAAGCGCGCCGCTGTCTTCACAGGCGGCGAGGAGGAAAAGTTCGGACGAGAGGTATTGGTCGCCGTTTTGCTGCGCGTATTTGTCGCAGAGGTTGAGCAGGCGGCTGGTTTCCGGTGAGACGTTGATTTGCCCGGTGGCGTTGCTGATGCGCGGCAGATCATCCACGATTTTTTCGACTTGCTGGCGCAGGGCGTTCGCATCCACGCCCGCCTGACGCAGGATGGAGGCAGCGGCACCGCCTTCCTGCCGCAGCAGGGCGAGATAGACGTGCGCGGGTTCGATGTAGTTGTTGTCCTTGCCGACGGCGATGGACTGCGCGGTTTGCAGGGCTTCCTGGAAGCGGCTGGTAAAGGGTTGCATGGTTTTTCCTGTGGTTGGTTAACGATGAGTTCTATTTATGGGACGCGCGGGACTTTTCAAGTTTTTCTGATTAACTTTTGGCAAGCGGGGCGGGTATCAGGTAGTCAGCCACGCAAGTTTTACATAAATACAATTGCTTGATTTGCAAAAAAAAAAATAAACTATGCGCCAACTTTAATCGCATAGGAGGGAAAACCATGCAAAAAACGACGCTCAATCTTGCCGTTATTCTCGGCGCCACCCTGCTTGCCGCTTGCGGCGACTCGAAGGATTCCACTTCGGGCAATAACAGCATTACGCCGGTAGATCCCCCCGGCAAAGTCCTTGTTCCGGCACCCGCCCAACCCACTGCTGCCGAAACGGCCGCCTACAATGCCGACAAACAGGGGAGCGATCATATGTCATCGCTGGTCGGCTACGACATTAGCATTGGCGACAAGGTCATCATTCGCGTGCTTAATAAAACTGGCCGGAACAGCATTGAAGAGCGGAATCTGGGCAGTATGCCCGCCGGATTAAGCATGCATAATGCCGTCCGCAACATTAACGATGGCCCACTCAGCATTTTCAAAGATCCAGTAACGGTGCGCAGCTATCAGGGTTTCCGCAGTGGTGTTGTCACGGCTTACCATAAGGTTGCCGTCCCGCACGCTACGGCCTATGGCGTACACACGTCGCCAGTCAGTCTGCCAAACGCAGGCAAAGCGACCTACACCGGTATTGCCTTTGATGCCACCACGAGCGGCAACTTTGTTTATAACGTCGATTTCGGGGCAAAAACAGGACAAGGACGCATTGAGAACATGAGCTATGGCAAAGGTCTCATCACCCTCGATACGGCACCCTTCCAGCAGGAAAGAAGGCTGAATGGCAGCATCACTACCAAACTGGAAGGCACGGGAATTGATAAAACTTGGGGAGATTTCAAATATCGCCTCGATTTTTACGGCAATCAGGCTGAAGAAATAGCGGGCTACGCCTTGCGCTCCGGGGTCGATGCTATCGGTCTGCACGGCACGCGCGGTGCGATCACGCAATAAAACTAGGCCAATCTGCTAAACAAAAGCCCGCTATGTGCGGGCTTTTGTGTTTTTTGTCGTGTACAAAAGGGAGAGCGTCAATCATCGGCGCGGTCGAGCAGGTACTGATAGACCGCTTTTTTATTCGCCCCGGTGTGTTTGGCGACCAGGGCAGCGGTGGTTTTGGCGGAGAGCCCCGCGTCGCGCAGATCGTCGGCCAGCGGCTGCCAGTCGGCGGTGGTCTGTGCTACTGCCGCGCCGAGGAGCAGCACAAATTCGCCACGCTGGCGGTTGTCATCCTCAGCCAGCCAGGCGGGGGCGGTGGTAACGCTGAGATGCACGATTTGTTCGAACTGTTTGCTCAGTTCGCGGGCGATGACAAGCGGGCGCGCACTGTCGAAGGTTTCAGCCATCGTAGCGAGGGTATCGCTGATACGGTGCGGGGCTTCAAAGAAGATGGTGGTATGGGTAGCAGTGCGGTAGTCGTCAAGAAAACGCTGCCGCTCGCCCGCTTTGGCGGGGATGAAACCGGCGAAGGTGAAGCGGTCGGCGGGCAGGCCACTGGCGGAAAGGGCGGCGATGACGCTGCTGGCGCCGGGCAACGGGCTGACGCGGATATCCGCTGCGTGAGCGAGACGGGTGAGCAGCGCACCGGGATCGGAGACAAGCGGCGTGCCGGCATCGCTGATGAGGGCGACGTTTTCGCCCGCTTGCAGGCGGCGGATAAGGGCTTCCGCCGCTCCGCGTTCGTTGTGCTGGTGCAGCGCGGTGAGCGGACGGTCAATGGCGTAGGCGTCGAGCAGGCGGCGACTGTGGCGCGTATCCTCGCAGGCTATAATGTCTGCCGCTTGCAGGGTCGCCAGCGCGCGCCTGCTGATGTCGTCCAGATTGCCTATCGGCGTGGCGACGATGTACAACGTTCCACTCATCGGGTTTCCTTCATGTTTTTTGCCAGACTTGCTCCCCATCTGCGTCGCGGCCAGGCGGGCGAAAGACGCGCCGCCGCCTATCTGAAAGCGCAGGGGCTCGTCATTGTAACGAACAACTTTCGCTCCCGTTATGGTGAGATTGACCTCATCGCCCGCGATGGCGCGGAGCTGGTTTTCGTCGAGGTGCGCAGTCGCAAGGCGGGGGCGCAGGTTAGTGCTGCCGCCAGTATCAGCGCCGCCAAGCAGGAGAAAATCCGCAAAACGGCACAGGTGTATTTGCAACAGCACTACCGGACACTGCCGTCATGCCGCTTCGATGCAGTGTGTATTGACGGCGCGGACATCACCTGGCTGCGGGCGGCGTTTTAAGCGTGAAATTGCTTGCGGATTTTTGTTGCTTTTGATACGTTAATCACAAATTTTAACCCAAAGCAACAGAAGGAGTGGATGATGAACTACAACATCACCGGCAAACATCTGGATATCAGTGAGGCGGTCCACAGCTATGTCGAGGACAAACTCGGCGGGCTGGATGCGCAGAATGTCACCAGTGCTCAGGTGACGCTGCGCGCGGAGAATCACCTGAAAATTGCCGAAGCGACTATCCACCTTGCTTCCGGCAAGACTATTCACGGCGATGCCGCGCATGAGGATATGTATGCCGCGATTGACTTGCTCAGTGATGTCCTCGATAAGCAAATCCGCAAACACAAGGAGAAACTGCAAGAACGCCGCTGATGCGCAAATATAGAAAACCCCCGCTACGGCGGGGGTTTTCTTTGTCTGAAATCTGCTTCAGTGGCTGTCAGCGGTTTTGTTGCGCTCACAAATCACGCACACCAGCAGCAGGCCGATAAATAGCATCATCGACCATACCGGAATACGCAGGCCGAGGAACAGATCGCGGGTAGCACAGTCACCGTCGCCCTGCATGGCGGTGAGTAGGCCGCCCCAGAAACCGTTTTTATCCAGCGTGGCGTAGAAATCGAAACCGCAGGTGGGCACCTGGTCGGCAGGCAGGCTTTGGATGTAGAGGTGGCGGGCGGCGAGGCCAATGCCGAAGAAGATGGAAAGGTATTTGCCGAGGCGCATGAGGAATCGCGTCGCGGGTCGGCTCGGCCAGCAGATGGCATCGAGCAGGAAGAAGAAGCCGACAAGGCCGAAGGCGAGGCGCTGCATCATGCATAGGTTGCATGGCGTCAGCCACAGCGTTCTCTCCAGGTAATAGTAGGCGAAGGCGATGGAAGCCCAGGAAGCAAGGCCGCAGATAGCCAGGGAGGCACGGCGATGAGTGTCGGTAAGGGTCATGAATCCTCGTGGTGTGATTGGAAACGGCGCGAATGATAGCAGATTGTCACCGCTGCACCCGCGCTGCCTCGTGATCAGGTTCAGTGGCAGAGGGTGTTGCCCGCGCCCATGATGAGATTTTCGGGGGCGGTGATGCCGGTGAGCGGCACGCTGCGCAGGCTGCCGTCGTACAGGTTATAAACGCTGATGTCGTGGCTGCCTTGGTGAGTGAGCAGAGCGGTCTTGCTGTCGGCGGTGATGAAAAGGGCACGGGTGCGGCCGGGCAGCGGTTTTTCGTCCATCAGGCGTGGTGGTGCGGCAGGGTCGCTCAGATCGTAGTTATGCAGTTGGCTGCCGGCAACGAGCAGGCGGGTATCAAGCCAGCCAGTGGCATAGCGGTCGGTCGGGTTCGGCGCAGTAAAGGGCTGAAGGGTATCGGGGACAGTCTGGTTGATAAGGTGACCGCCGCCTTTTTGGTCGATATAGACGTAGGTCTGGCCACTGTTATCGATATAGGGCTGTACCAACGGTGCGGTGAGCGGGGTTTGCCGCGCGATTTCGCCTTTGTCGATAGCCCAGTCCACGGCGATAGGTTGACCGTCACCGCTTTCGGCGCCGAAGAGCAGATGCTGGTCATCCGGGCTGATAGCGGCGGCACTGAGGTTGCGCCAGTCAGCGGGCAGTGGGTAGCGAATCTGGTTTTGGTCGCCGGGATGGTAGCGATAGAGGGCAGGGGTATCGTCGAGTATCCAGAGTTGCTGCGAGAGCGGACTGTACAGCCAGGCCTGGATATGGCCGTAGCCTTCGAGCAGGCGTTGTTCGCCGCTGCGGCTGTCAAGCAGGGTCAGGCGGTCGTCACCTGAGGCGATGAGCCAGGCGCTGTCGGCATCGTATTGCAGGCGGGTAACGGGATGGCTGACGCGCTGTGTGCTTTCGCTGTGATCGGCAAGATTGCGGATGGTGATGGTGTCACTGCCGTCGCTATAGGCGAGCAGGCCGTCGGTTTTGTGAATAGCGAGGCGGCGTGCCGGGGTTTTGAGGTCAAGCAGGCTGGTTTGTTGCAGGCTGTCCATATCGATGACTGCCAGTTTAGGCGCCGTTTCATCGCTGACAAAGGCATAACGCGCAGGTGCGTTCATGTCGAAGAGTTCTTGCATCACCGTGTCAGGGGTGAGGCCTTTGCTGTATTGGTAGGCGATATAGAGCGCAACAGCGCAGACGAGGGTGGCGAGGATGAGCAGGGGCTTTTTCATGGTAATGGAGGATTTGTGGGAATGGTGTGGCGGTGGTGCATCGTTGTTCCCTATAGAACCGGCATGGTGTTGGCTTGCCTCGCGATATTGCTTTTGGCTTGCCGCTCTGTCCCATTTCCATTTGAAACGGCTACCACCCGCACGGCGCAATTATTGCAGAAACCGGGCAAAAATTTAGCCCTCTGCCACTGAACGGCAGAGGGCTTGTCGTCAACGAGACGGGGAATTAGCCTTTGGCTTTGCCGTCTTCTTTGCCGTGACTATGATCATCGGCTTCTTTGCCGTGACCATGATCGTCGGCTTTTTTGTCATGGTCGTGCCCACCCGCTTTCTCGCCATCCAGCTTGAAGTGCTTGATGGTTTCTTCAACGGTGAGAACTTTGGCATCACATTTGAGGGTTTCTTTGTTGTCGAATTTCAGCTCAACCGGATAGGTTTCGCCAGCTTTCGGGAAGTGTTTTACTTCCATGAACATGATGTGGTAGCCACCTTTTTTGAACTGATGCTCACCCGGGGTAACATCGTAGCTCTGAATCTGGCTCATCTCCATTTTTCCGTCTTTATGGATCATTTCGTGCAATTCGACTTTGTCGGTGATTTTTTCCACGGATGCACCGACGAGTTTGACGGTATCCTTGCCGCCGTTCTCCAGGGTGAAGAAGCCGCCGGTCATTTCTTTGCCCGGGATGACTTCCTGAATGAGGCAGTCTTTGACGTTGAGATCAGCCGCCATTGCACTGCCGCTAATGAGTGCGCCGAGGATGAGGATTTTTTTCATGGTAGCTCCTGAGACTTAATTGAAAGGGTACCTTGCGTAGCATTACACGGTTTTTCACACCATTGCGCAAAGTGGTGTGAATATATCACGGTTTTGCACAGTGAATGGGTTGATGCGGGTCAAGTGGTTGCCAAAAATTAAAGGACGGCGCGCCGGATTTACCGCCACCGCCGTGATAGGGCAGGCCGGTCGGCGGCAATGACAACCTGCTCATCACGCCACGCGCAGATTACCGCTAGATTACACGCTGTTTCCCATAACAACCGGAGTATTCCATGAAAAAAAACGCACTCGTTTTCCTCGCCTGCATGGTAGCGACGTTGACCGCCTCTGCGGCCGAAGATGATGCACAAGAAGCCCTTTTTGCCCAGGTGCCGACCTATTTCCGCCAACCTGATCCGCAGCGGGCGCTTGATCTCTTTGTGCAACTGCTGGAAACCCCGCTGTTCAAGGCGGATGGCAGCGGGCAGTTCAGTAGCGGCAAATTCAATCTGTTCTTGTGGGCGGCACAGGTGCTGAACCACAACCCGCAGGAAACCATGCACTGGTGTGAAACGCTCAAGTCCCGTCTTGCCCCGCAAGACGATCTCGCTGCCCTCATGACCTTCGCCGCCACACCGGACAGCGGAAAATGCCTGCAACAGCTCGACATATCGGTCAAAACGCGCGCCTCCCTGCCGGAAATCCCCAGTGTGAAAGTCTTCACCGATGAAAATATTGCCACCATGGGTGCGGCACATCTCGATGCCCTGTGGGCTTCCTTCTATGCCAGTGGTGATGCCGCCTATGTCGAAAAAATCGCCGCCTTCATCGTGGCGCATGCGGACGGAAACGACCCGCTCACTCTCGGCGCCGCCCGCTGGTCGCTGGACAGCAATATGCGGCAATACCCGGAAATTGCGGCCATCATTGGGAAATACAAAGAGACCTTGCCTGCGGACAAGCGCGCCGTGTTGCAAAAACAGTTGGACAGCCTGAATACCGCGCAGTAGCCACATTTTCCACCGCCTACATAATCAGGAGGACTCATGAGCAGACCCTTTCTCGCCGCCGCGCTCGCCCTCGCGGCCAGCCACGCCGCCCTTGCCGCCGATGCCACGCCGCTTGACACCTTGCGCGCAGTCCTGCATTCCCTTCCCACAGCGACACGGAATCTCGACGCATCGCAGCCCGTCATCCTCGCTGATCTCGGCGTGTGGCGTACCCTGCCTATCCGCGATGACAGACATATTTTTGGCCTGCAGCGTGAACAGGAAAACCTGCTCACGCAGGCACAAAACGGCGGCGTGGATAGTGCTGCCTTGCAGGCGGTCGCGCATTTCGGCAGCGAGGCACAGGGCAACGAAACCACCGCCTGGTTTTTCAGCACACCGCAAGTGACGCAAGTGGCGTATGACTACCTGCCGTCGCAGGGATTCAAGCCGTTGGGGCAGGACATGCTGGCGAACGGTACTCCGGGCGACGCTGTTTGGCAGCCGACGGCGGAAGGCATCCCCTGGCTCGGCGATCCCTACCGTGTCGTCGTCATTACCCGCCGCGACAATATCCTGCTGCAAACCTACGACCCCGACGCCATGCGTGCCGCCCGTGACGGCAAAGAAAGCCCGGATGGCGTCACGCCCGTTACCGTCGTCGTGGACGGGCTGGCGCAGGCTCTGCAAAAAATATCGGCGCAGCCCGTGCAGCTGGCGCTGTGGTCGCTGTCGGCCTTTTCTTATGGCAACACCATGCGCACACCGCTCGCAGCAGAAGGCGGCTTAAACAGCGCCAAGCCCGTGTCGGGCGAACCCCTGCCGCCCTACACCGCCGCCCTGTTTGCCGACACCCAGGCAGGTGACACCCCGCTGGCCGCCATCAGCCTCGCCTACGGCGATTGCGACAGCGCGGAAAAAGCTGCCGCTGTCATCACTCAACGCTGGCGTGGCTGGGAACGCGCGGCGCCATTCAAAGACATCACCGCCGCCGCTGAAAAAACAGCAAACGGTTGCGCTGCCGTCCTCACCGTGCGTGGCAGCGGCGACCTGGTGCCGTTTACCCTTATTTACCAGGCCGCGATGGCCCGCGATCTGCCCGTCATCAGCCTCTAACCCTCTTTCCATCCACACAACCGGGAGAACCTATGACCAAAAATGTCCTCGCCGCCGTGCTTGCCCTCGCGGCCGGCCACGCCGCCCTTGCCGCCGACCCGGCGGAAACCGTCAGCCGGGGGGAAGACCGCGAGTCCGTCGCCGTGACCATCTATAACGATGACCTTGCCCTCATCCGCGAAACGCGCAAAGTGCCGCTGAATGCCGGCATCAACCGTATCGCCCTGCGCGACGTTTCCGCGCGCATCATGCCGCAGACCGCCAGCCTGGTTGCGCGTGGCGACGCCGTGCTGCAACTGCTGGAACAAAACTTCGATTATGACCTGTTAAGCGGTGAAGCGCTGCTCGCAAAAAACGTCGGCAAACGCGTTACCACCATCCGCACCAATCCCGCGACCGGCGAAGAAACGCGTGAAGAAGCGACCGTTCTTGCCGATAACAACGGCGTCGTCCTGCAATATGCCGACCGGATCGAAACCGGTCTGCCGGCAAACATCCGTCTCGCCTTCCACGACGTGCCCGCTAACCTGCGTGATCGCCCGACCCTCACTGTTGATCTCACCAGCGATAAAGCGGGCGAGCAGAGCGTGGACCTTGCCTACCTCAGTCAGGGTCTTGGCTGGAAAGCCGATTACGTCGCCAGCCTCGCGGATGATGAAAAAACCCTCAACCTCGCTGGCTGGGTAACGCTGAATAACCAGAGTGGCACCGCTTATGAAAATGCCACCCTGCAACTCGTGGCCGGTGATGTGGCGCGCGCGCAGGAAGAAGACTTCGGTCTTAATTACCATGCGCGCATGGCGCCGATGGCGGTTGAGAAAGCGGCTGCGCCGGTGCGTGAAGAAAACCTCTTTGAATACCACCTCTATACCCTTGATCGTCCGACCACCCTAAAAAACAACCAGAACAAACAGGTAGCGCTACTTTCTGCCGCACAGGTGCCGGTGCAAAAAGAATACCGCCTGCAAGGGAGTAGCGGCTGGTATTACTACGGCGCGGACACCAGCGCGTTGGAAATGGGCGACAAACGTAAAGTGGATGTGTTCATGACGTTCAAGAACGATGAAGCGAGCCAACTCGGTATGCCGCTGCCGAAAGGCGTCATCCGCGTCTATAAAAACGACAGCGACAAACGCACCCAGTTCATTGGCGAAGACCGCATTGACCACACCGCGAAAAATGATGAAGTGCGCCTGAAACTCGGCAGCGCCTTCGACGTGAACGGTATATGGAAAATGGTGGACGCAAAACGCGTGGACAAAGGCAAACTGGGCAAACTGCTCGAAAATAACGAATTTGAAGCGACCTACCGCATCGAATTGAATAACGCTAAAAAAGAAGCGGTAACGGTAAAAGTTGTCGAGCCTATTCCGGGCGAGTGGAAGATCATCGAGGAAAGTCTGCCGCATGAAAAAACCAGCGCTAATAGCGCAATGTGGCAAGTAAGCGTTCCCGCTGATGGTAAAACCGAGCTGCAATACAAAGTACGTATCAAGCTCTGATATGTGTGCGTCATACAGCGCCCCTTAGCGGGGCGTTGTCGCTATAAAAAATGCAGCCCAAAGGCTGCATTTTTGTTGGGCGTTGATCCTTAAAGGAGATCGCGGCAGTTAAGATCAATAAAGGCTTGCTCCAAGCGGGCGGACATGGATTCTTCCATCTTGCGCAGCCAGACACGCGGGTCGTAGTATTTTTTGTTTGGCGCATCCGGGCCTTCCGGGTTGCCGAGCTGGCCTTGCAGGTAGGCTTCGTTCTTCTTGTAGAAGTTGAGAATGCCGTCCCAGGAAGCCCATTGCGTATCGGTGTCGATGTTCATTTTGATCGCACCGTAGCTGATGGCTTCGCGGATTTCCGCTTGAGAAGAGCCGGAGCCGCCGTGGAAGACGAAATCGATCGGCTTGGCCGCGAGGCCGCGTTCTTTGGCGACGTATTCTTGGGAAGCGCCGAGGATGCTCGGTTTGAGTTTGACGTTGCCGGGTTTGTACACGCCGTGGACGTTGCCGAAGGCGGCAGCGACGGTGAAACGCGGGCTGACCGGGCTTAGTTGGTCATAAACGTAGAGCACATCTTGCGGCTGGGTGTAGAGGCGGGATTCATCCACACCGCTGTTATCCACGCCGTCTTCTTCACCGCCGGTAATACCGATCTCGATTTCGAGGGTCATGCCCATTTTGCTCATGCGCTCGAGGTATTTGCGGCAGATTTCCATGTTTTCTTCGATCGGTTCTTCGGAGAGGTCGATCATGTGCGAGGAGAAGAGCGGTTTGCCGGTTTCGGCGAAGTGTTTTTCACCGGCATCAAGCAGGCCGTCAATCCAGGGCAGCAGTTTTTTCGCACAGTGGTCGGTATGCAGGATGACCGGAACACCGTATTCGGCGGCGAGGGTGTGGACGTGTTTTGCCCCGGCAATAGCGCCCAAGACGTCGGGGCGAGTGCCGCTGGTCGGTTTGATACCTTTGCCGGCGTAGAAGGAAGCGCCGCCGTTGGAGAATTGGATGATGATCGGGGCTTTGACGCGGACAGCGGTTTCCAGCGCAGCGTTAACGGAGTCACTGCCGACGCAGTTCACGGCCGGGATGGCGAATTGTTTTTCTTTGGCGATGGCAAAGATTTTTTGTACGTCATCGCCGGTTACGACGCCCGGTTTTACAATGTCGAGAATTTTCGTCATGGTTTTTTCCTTGGGTTGTTGAGAAATCAGAGGTCATCGTAGCTGCTGCGGCGAGTCGTGCCGAGGCGGAACAGACCGGAAAGCCAATGCAGGACGAAGCCCGCGAAGACAAGGAAGCCGCCAATGTAGAGCTGCTTTTGGTTGAGGCTTTCTTCGAGGCGGGTATTTTTGTGTTTGAGGCTGAGGTTTTCTTGTTCGAGGGTGACAACGGCAGCTTGCAGTTCGCGGTTGCGCTGGTCGATAGCGATGGCGTTACCGGAGGCGCGTTGCAGGGCGACGAGTTCGTCACGCGCTTGCTGTTCGGCATTCTGTAAGGCTTCAACGCGGCTTTTCAGAGTGTCGAGGGTTTGGTTCTGGTTGTCGGTAGTACTTTGCAGGCTTTGTGCGCGGCTTTGCAGTTGGTCAAGTTGCTGCTGGGCCTCAGCATAGCGGCTTTGTACGCTGGGGGTATCCATGATGCTGTGAGTGGATACCCAGCCGTTGATGCTCTCGGTTTTGACGCGGACGTAATCACCGTTTTTATCGAGAAGCTGCACAGGCTCACCGGAGCGCAGGGTGCCGAGGAATTTAGCATCGCTGCCGGGTTTGTCATACACGGCAGTGCGCAGTTCGTCGCTGATCCAGGCGTTTTGCGGGGCGGCCATGATGCTTGTGGCGCAAGCGAGGGTCAGCAGGCTGATGGTTTTTTTCAAAACAGGTTCCTCTTGATGTGTATCCATTGTCGCCACCAGCCGTCTTTACGGGACGGATTGGCGAGGACGGTGTGTGGGTGCAGGAAATTATAGGCGTTTGCCGGAAGTGTGCCAAACCCAGTGGGGGCAGCGTTCAGCTGTGCGGAGAGGGTGTCGCCGCAGATGAGTAGCGGTTTTATTGCAAGATCAGCTGGCGCTGCAGCGGTATTTTGCGGTAGGGGCAGCGGATAGCTACGGACGAGGGCAAAGAGGGCGGTAAAGGCGCTGTACGCTTCTCGACTGCCGGTAGCCGCAAAAAGCGCGAGCAACAGGCGGCGTTCATCTTCGGTGGCGAAGAGGGTAGGGCGCCCCGCTTCCGCCCAAGGCGGTGGCAATAACCAGTTACAACTGAGGTCATCACCGCTGAGCCAAAGGTAATCACGCCCCCAGTGCAGTTGGGCGGCAAGATCAGGCAACGGCAGGGTGAGGGCTTGGGCAGATATTGGCTCCGGCGCGGCAGAACGCGGGGTGGCGAGTAAGGCCGCGTTGGTAGGAAGGGGAGTTGGGGCGGGTGGTGCGGCATCACGCAGGGCGGCGAGTTCAGCACGCGGCAGCCACAGTTTGTAACCGAGCAGTGTCAGCGCGGTGCGTTGTTGTGGCCGCAGGGTGAGCATCAGTGACCTTGCCCCTGTCGCCGTTTATTCATTCGCCACAGGGTCCAGATGGGGCCATGCAGGCCGTAAGCGAGGAAGAAGGTGAAGAGGATGGGAGCGGGTTCAAGGAAGATGAGACCGATGATGCAGCCTGGCAGGATAGCTTTGCTGAAGGATAGACGGCTTTGCGGTTTGAAGGTTTTGAAGCTGTAGTATTTGAAGTTGCTGACCATCGCTAAGGCGGCGAACCAGGTAAGAATGGTGGAAAGCATGATGAGGCGGCTACCGTCCCAGTGAAATTCGCTGCCTACCCAGACGAAACCGGCGACAAGGGCCGCAGCGGACGGGCTGGGTAGGCCGATGAAGACGGCCTTATCCGCATGATCGACCTGGACGTTGAAGCGGGCCAGGCGTAGCGCGGTACAGGCGGTATAGACAAAGGCGGTAAACCAGCCCAGTTTGCTTGGTATGAGCGGTTCGATAGCGGCGTAATGCAGTGACCAGCGATAGATGATGAGTGCCGGGGCCGCGCCGAAGGAAATGAGATCAGCAAGCGAGTCGTACTGGACGCCGAAGGCAGATTCGGTGTGGGTCAGACGGGCAACGCGCCCATCGCAGCCATCGAAGATCATGGCGACGAAGATGAGAATGGCGGCGAAACTGAAGCGGCCGTCAATAGCGGCGAGAATGGCGTAGAAGCCGCAGAAAAGGGATGCCGTGGTGAAGAGGTTCGGCAGGATGTAGACAGTTTTGGCGCCTCGCATGGGGGGTTCCTTTTTTAATCGGGGGTGATGCTGCGGTTGATGGCTGCAAGTGCCGCCACCGGGTCTGTCGCCCGGGTGATGGGGCGACCGATGACGAGGTAGTCGCTGCCAGCGGCAATGGCGGCTTCCGGGGTCATGATACGGCTTTGGTCATCGCTGGCCGCCCAAGCGGGGCGGATACCGGGAGTGACGGTGAGGAAGGTATCGCCATGGGCCGCTTTGACGGCAGCGGCTTCCTGAGCAGAACAAACAACGCCGTTCAGGCCACTGTCGGCGACGAGAGCAGTCAGGCGAGCAACATGCGCTGCAAGCGGTTCTTCCACGCCAGTCTCGCGCAGGTCGGCGGCATTCATGCTGGTGAGAACCGTTACAGCAATGAGTAGCGGCGGTTTGGGGTAATGCGCCAAGGCATCGGCGGCGGCTTCGAGCATTTTGCGTCCGCCGCTCGCGTGCACGTTGACCATCCACACGCCCATATCGGCAGCAACGCGGACGGCTGCAGCGACAGTGTTTGGGATGTCGTGGAATTTGAGATCAAGAAAAATGTCGTGCCCTTGTTGGTGCAGGGTTTCCAGCAGTGCTCGCCCTTCGCGGGTATAGAGTTCTTTGCCTATTTTGAGCCGGCATTGCCCGGGAGCCAGTTGTGCGGCAAGACGCAGGGCATCGTCACGGTGATTGACGTCAAGGGCAACAAGAACAGGTCGGCGGCTCATCGGTTTTCTACTTTGAGTTCGAGCAATGGGCGGAAACTGCTCCAGGCGAAGCAGGCAGGGCAATGCCAAATAAGGTTTTGCTGGCGGAAGCCGCATTCGTTGCATTGGTACACGGTGCGCGGACGCACAAATTTGCCCGCACTTTGTGCCAGTGGGGCATAGGTATCACGGTAATCCAGGTAGGCAGCCAGCAGCAGCGGCGTTTGTTTATCCGCCATACGCTGTTGTAGCAGGTCGGCGGCAGCCTCGCGCGAGGTAGTGGCAATGAGTTCGGCCAGCGCCAGGGTCAGGCGTGGATTTTTTTCGCGCACTTCGACGGTTTCGAGCCAGTTACGGTATTCGTCATCGCGAGCGATAGCGTGGTAAGCGTTGGCAATATCCGGCAGTACGTCGGGCAGCAGTTCCGCCGATTGCTCACCAATGGTTTGCAGGGCATGGATGGCATTGACGTATTCGCCGCGTCGCAGGAAGAGTTGGCCGCGCATCCGGTTGGCGCGGACGCAATCGCGGTCGGCAGCAAGTGCCTGAGCGAGTTGGTTGGCGGCTTCATCGTCAGCGCTGCGCGCCAGCGCCTGTTCAGCCAGTTCGCAATGGTAGTGAGACAGGGCCTTGCGACGTATGGCGTTATCTTGCGCGGGAAATTGAGCTGCAAGCGTGATGGCTTGCGACCATTGTTTGGTACGTTCGTAGATATGCGCCAGCGCAGGCAGGATATCGGTCTGGCGGTATTGTGCTTGCAGTAGGGCTTCAAAGAGGCTTTGTGCCTGACTGTACATACCGGCGGCGGTGTAGTCTTCAGCGAGTTCGTAATCAATCGCGAGACGCTGTGTGTCGCTGAGTTGTTCGTGGCTGCGCAGTTGGCGGTGCAGATGCAAGGCACGATCCAGTTCGCCACGTTTACGGAATAGGCTGCCGAGGGTAAGCTGGTTTTCCAGCATTTGCTGATCGAGATCCGCCATGTGGAGAAAAACGTCCACCGCGCGGTCAGTTTGGTCGTTCAGCAAAAAACCCACGCCTTCAAAGTAGGCGGCGTGGGTCTTATTGGCGCGCCATTCCCGCGCCTCTTTGCGCATTGCCAGCCACCAGCCGGACCAGGCGGCCAGCGGTAGCAGCAGGATAATCAGCCAGTCCGCCATCAGGCAGCTTTCTGGTCAGCGTGAAATTGTGCCTGAATGGCCGCTTTTTCAGCGGCTGCGTGGTCTTGTTCCAAGCGGTATTGCAGGGATTTGGCACGCTGTTTCCAGTAGAAGGCTTTGAAACCAAAGAGGACAAGAATCATCAGTGCACCGAAAAGGAAAGACAGCAGCATGACAGCCACCAGCGGCAGATCAATGCTACCCACGATGTAATTGACAGAAACCTTGCCGCTATTGAGTAAGCCGATGGCAGCAAAGGCGACGCACAGGATGATGGTAATCAGATAGCCCAACCATTTCATGGGTATGTCCTCTTGTTTATGAAGTAAAACCAAGCACGTCTGCCATGCAATAGAGCCCTGCCGGACGTTTGTCCAGCCAGATGGCTGCTGTCAGGGCGCCGCGTGCGAAGATACGGCGGTTGTTGGCGCGGTGAGTGAATTCCAGCCGCTCATCTTCCGTCGTGAAATACACCGTATGCTCGCCGATGATGTCACCGGCACGCAGTACGGAGAAACCGATATCGCCGGTCTTGCGGCGATTGGTATAAGGGTAGCGTTTTCGCGCTTCAAAGTCGCTATTTTGTGCCTGTGCGATCATTTCACCGATGCGCAATGCAGTACCGGAAGGCGCATCCACTTTATTGCAGTGATGGGCTTCGGCGATATCGACGTCCCAGTGCTGATAATCCAGCACTTCCGCGACGCGGCGGCTGACTTCAAAAAGAATGTTGACACCGAGACTGGTATTGGCGGCAAGCACGACCGGGATTTCCTGTGCCGCACGATGAATCCAGGCGGTAGTGTCATTATTGAAGCCGGTAGTGCCGATCATCAGCGGTTTTCTCAGCTTTTGGCAGACTGGCAAGATGGCGAGCGTTGCATCAGGGCGGGTGAAATCCACGACCACATCCACAGCAGCGCAGAATTGTTCGAGGTTACTGGTGACGCGTACGGTACAGTCGTGCGGTAGATCGGTTACGTCACAGAGGCGCTTGCCCGCCCATTCATGGCCATTGCGCACGGATGCAGCAGCGAGTTCTAAATCGGGGTGAGAGATAATTTCGTGGGCAATGGCTTGGCCCATTTTGCCGTTGATACCGTGAATGCCGATTTTCATGATTCGTCCTCTTGGATATTGCCGCAGTGTATGATGTTTTGATTATAGGGCTACACGTAAAGTGTGGCACCGATATTTTTGTCTGCACCGAAATCGGTAAGGAATGTATGAATAAACCCGCTGCCTGCCACCAGTCTTTTTACTTATGACGGAAAAAGAACGATTTGCCGACCTGATCGGTACGGTCACCCCTCTGGAAACGCCGCCGAGGGCGGAAGGCTTTGGCAGACGGGCGAAAATTTTACAGCGCCGCCGCATTGAAGCGCAACGTGTCCGTCATGCGGCGGATATTCGCGAAACACTGTCCGTTAATCTGGCGCAGATTCCGGATGCCCGTTTTCGTGCGCTGTGTGCCGGGCGTCTGCCGCTTGCACGCGAGATTGATTTGCATGGTTTTTTTGTGGACGAGGCCTTGCGTTACCTCGGCGATATGCTGGACGAACGGCAAAACCGTCGCGAAGAATGCTGGTTGGTGGTGCATGGTAAGGGGCGCAACAGCCCGCACTACGATCGCGCCCCACTGAAACAGGCGATACTGGATTTGCTCTTGCGCCATCCAGCAGTGAATGCGCTGACCGGCGTACTGGATCAAGACGGCCTCAGCGGGGCGGTGTGTATTGAGGTCGGGATAGGCAGAACGGGGAGAAACCCGCGATAGGAAGCGGGTGCCAAGTTTTTCAGCTGCACGGCGCTGGCCATCGCGCGCCTGCGGTCAACCGACCAGTTGATCAATGAGGTCTTTCGCAGCAATACCGCCGAAATAGAGCGCAGTGTCAATGTCGGCAAAGGCAGCCGTGATAGCGTCGCGGCGGTAAGGGATGCCGGTCAGCCGTTTTTCGACATCGGCGATATCGCCCACCCCGAAGAAATCGCCGTAGATTTTGATTTCTTTGATATTGCCGCCCTGTTCGACGTTGAAGCGGAAATCCACCGCGCCTTGCGGGTATTTGTGGTAGCGCTCGCTGGTGAAGGCTGGGGAGCGACCATAGTTCCAGTCCCAGTTGGCAAAGCGTTCGGCACGGATGGCCGCGACTTGTGCCCAGTCGTCGGCGCTGAGTGTGTATTCGGGCACATCGGCACGGCTGTTCACGCCGAAGATGCGCAGGAGCAGGTGGTCACGAAATTCGCGCGTATTCAGGTGCTGGTAGGCGTCAGCGACGTAGGGACGGATGTTGGTCACGCGGCTGCGCACGGATTTGATGCCCTTGGATTCGATTTTATCCGCGCGCGGTTTGAGGGCGGCAGTGACGGCGTCAAGGTCGGCGTCATAGAGGATGGTGCCGTGTGCGGTCATGCGGCCATTTTTGATGTACATGGCGTTGCCGGAGAATTTTTTGCCGTCAATAAGCAGGTCGTTCCGGCCTTCAAGTTTGGCGCCGGCGACGCCCATCTGGTGCAGGGCTTCGATGACGGGGCGGGTGAAAACGCTGAAATCGCGTGCCGGGCCGTGTTCTTCCTGGATGAAGCAGTAGGAAAAGTTGCCGAGGTCGTGATAGACCGCGCCACCACCAGACATGCGGCGCACGACGTGGATGCCGTGTTCTTCGACGTAGTGCTGGTTCACTTCTTCGACGGTATTTTGGTTACGGCCAATGATGATGGAGGGCTCGTTGATGTAGAAAAGCAGCAATGGCTGGTCGGTGAGGCGGTTTTCGACGAGGTAGGTTTCCAGCGCGATATTGGTGCGCGGGTCGGTGTTTTCCTGATTGTCCACAAATAGCATGATGGGGTTCCTTTATGTAGATGTAGGGGGGAAGGTTCATGATGATGCGGTATTGAGACGCTGGGGCGTTTTTTTGCGTGTTTTCCGGCTTATCAGCTTAACACGCCACCTCTACAATGCCCGACCTTCCTTCTGTTAGTTATGAGGTTTTTATTATGTTGAACTGGAAAGAATATCGGACTTGGCTCATGGGCAAACTGGGTGGTTTCAGCAAACTCAGCCCCGATACGATGAAGGGTTATCAAACCCTTGCCAAAGCCAACGGCGAAGGTGGCGTGCTGGATGCGAAAACACGCGAATTGATTGCGATGGCTGTCGCAGTCACGACCCGCTGCGATGGCTGTATTACGGTGCATGCGGAAGCGGCGCGCAAGGTTGGCGCGACTGAACAGGAACTCGCCGAAGCGTTGGGTGTGGCGGTAGCCATGAATGCTGGTGCAGCAATGGTGTATTCCGCCCGTGCGCTGGATGCATTCCAGCAGGGGCAGTAGGTCTTATCTTTTGTATGAAGGGCGTGACGCTTGGCGTTGCGCCCTTTTTGTTACCTGACGATTGCGCTACATTACGCGCCTTTCTGATTGGACTGAGGCACCTGACCATGCTGCGTATCGTGGCGATCTTGCACAACCCTGCCGGCTCGACCGGTCACATCGGCAATATTTTGCAGGCACAACAGCACGAATTCCGCGTACTCTGCCCGCTTGCAGGTGATCCTCTGCCAGAAGCGGACAGTTTCGATGCAGCAATCGTCTTCGGTGGAAAAATGAGCGCCAACGATTGCAATACCCTGCCCGAACTGCTCGCGGAATTGTTGTGGATACGCGGCGTGGTTGAAAGCGGTAAGCCCTTCCTTGGCATCTGCCTCGGCGCACAACTACTGGCAATGGCTTATGGCGGCAAAATTACCCGCCACGCCGAACACGTTGTAGAAATCGGTTATTACCACCTCTATCCGACAGTCGAAGGCTTTAGCGATATTTTTGCTGATATGCCAGAGCGCTTTTTCCAGTGGCATAACGAAGGATTTACCCTGCCGGAGGGCGCCGTCAAACTGGCAGCCAGTGATGCCTTCCCCAATCAGGCCTTCCGCCTTGGCGAACGTGCCTACGGGTTTCAGTTCCACCCCGAAGCGACACCGGAACAAATCCGCTACTGGCACACCCGCGATAGTGAGGAATTATCCAACCCCGGGGCGCAAACCGTCGTCTCACAATGGACCTATCAGGAGCGATTTAATGAAGACATTCGCCGCTGGTTAAACAGTTTCTTGGATGAATGGTTACGGAAATAAACGGCGTATCCTATTGAACAGAAAAAAATAAAAACCGTCCATTTGGGACGGTTTTTATTTTGGCATATGGCGTGCTTCATAAAGTAGTAATTAAATGTTAATTTTTGTATAATCGTGAAGAAACCTTCATGTATCTTGACATGAAGAACCAGTAACCCACTACCCATAAAAGGAATTAGCTATGGCAAAGCAAATCATCCTGGCCCTGAAAGACAACGCCGGTAACACCATCGGACAGTACAACATCAATACCGCGGGTAGTGCACAGCACATCCAGGCAATAGATGGCGTGTACTACCAGTTCACCGAACAGGCAACCGGTATCGGTCCAGAAAGCATCATCACCGAGCGCGTAGGCGACAATCTGCTGGTGTCCTTTGATGACGGTACCGATCTTGTCATTGAAAACTACTTTACCCAGGGACAGGGAGCATTAGTCGGCACGCAGGCCGATGGGGGGCTATTTGATTATCCCGTTGCTACTGCCCCGGAACATGTGCTGGCTTCCGAAATCGAAGCATCACAAGCCTTCGCTGCCGAACAGGGACAGCCTGTACTCGCTCCCCTAGGCGTTGCAGGCGGCATCGGCCTGATCGCTGCGGCTATCGGCATTGCGAAAAATAACCACGATGATGATGGCGACGACAGCCCCAGCAATCCCAACCCTATTCCGCCAGACAATATCGGGCCGCAACCTAATCCGAACCCACAGCCGCCATCACCAAATCCCAACCCGAACCCGCAACCGCCATCACCAAATCCCGATCCAAACCCACAGCCGCCATCACCAAACCCCAACCCAAACCCGCAGCCGCCATCACCGAATCCCAATCCCCAACCCGGACAAAATCAACCCGGCAGCGTGATCATCAGCGGCGACGCGCAAGTCGGCAAAACCCTGACGGCGACCGTTTCGGACGCAGACGGTGTACCGGCAAGCGGCATCACCTACCGCTGGCTAGCCAACGGTCAGGAAATCGGCACCGGACAAACCTACACCATCCAACCGGGCGACAAAGGCAAGACCATTACCGTCGAAGTGCGTTACACCGATAACGCGGGACATCAAGAAAACATCACCAGCCGACCAACGGCAGAAATTACCGACAGTACCACCCCGCCGCCGCCGCCGGCGAACCACGCACCGACCCTGGAAGTCAGCGTGACCCTGCACC
>ERZ772772.195-NODE-195-length-37289-cov-16.732395_pt1 | contig 37289 bp, 32 predicted proteins | sample MGYA00511484_ERZ772772 | MGnify/ENA primary metagenome ERZ772772 (study PRJEB29015, sample SAMEA2737913) | human oral metagenome | biome: human oral; feature: human-associated habitat; material: dental | place: China | collected 2088 ... | reverse complement strand
CGCAGTCGGAACGCAGCATCAACTCCTTGATATAGAGGCCGGCCATGATCGTCTTCCCGGCGCCCGGATCGTCGGCCAGCAGGAACCGCAGCGGGATACGCGGCAGGAGTTCCTCGTAGACCGCGCGGATCTGGTGTAGCAGCGGGTCTACGTCTGAGGTGTTGACCGCGACCATTGGGTCATACAACGCCGCGTATTTGATCCGCAGCGCCTCAGCCGCGAGCCGGAACTCGTCCGGGTCAGCGTCGAAGGCGGGGGCGGAGTCGAAGTCCCCAGCGATCTCGAAACGCGCGACGTCAGCATCGGTGATCGCACGAGCACCGACGCGTCCGGAATCATCCCGGTAGAAGACCTCGACCAGGCCCGCGTCGACCGGGTCCATCGCGATCAACGTGACAGCCCGCCCCGGAACCAGGCCACGGAGACGCTGACCCGCGCGCAACGTGGCGAGCGTCAACGGTGACTCGGTTGTCGCTTCCGACATGGGGCGCCTCCTTCCAGGTCCGGGCAGTAGATCAGGGTATGGGGTGCCGCTGACAACGCGTCAGCGGCGGCTCACGGTGAGGGCTCACCTCGGTGGGGAGGGCTCGGAGTCGGCGGCAGCGTCGCCGTGGCGCACCCAGTCGTCGATCACGCTGGTTTGGAACTTCCAGAGGCGTCCGGCCTTGTGGACGGGCATCGCCTTCCCGGTGATCCGGGTGTAGACGGTGTCTTTGGTGGTGCCGAGACAGGTGGCGATGTCGTCTGCGGACAGCCATGACTCAGGCACGTTATTCCTTTCTTGTTTCATGGCCTTGGCAGGCCAACATGCCTGATGATACCGGTGGAGGCGTGTCTTGGGTTGGGTGTGTTCGGGTGTGATGCTTGTGATCTTTCGGGCGGTGTGGGTTGGTTCGTGATCGAGTGTTTCTAGGGGTTGGGCCCAGCCGTCGTGTTGGAATCAGGGGTTGTGGATGCCGTGGGTGGTGGTGTGTTTGGTTCGGTTGGTTGATGGGGTTCGCCTAGGCGGATGCCGACGGGTGGGACGGCTGCGGGTGTTCTCAGCATTGGAAGTTGTTTGTGGGGTTGCAGGTCAAAGGGGTTTTAGGTGTGGTGATGATGCCGTCAAGGACGTCGGAAACGGTGGTTGGGGTCATCGGGGCGTGAAGTACCACTACCTGGTAGATGGCCGCCCCGATGGGGAAGCTAGCCCAGCCGTCTGGGGAGGCTGCCGGTGACAGGCGTCCGGCCTGCTGGACTCGGGTGAGAGCTTCGATGAGCATGAGTCGGGGTGGATCGATGATCCGTTCGCGGTAGTAAGTGCGCAGGGCTTGGTCGTTGTGCTGTTGAAGATCCAGTGCGACGGCCAGCCGCGAACTCGAACTGGTGTTGATCGATGAGGCCAACATCGCGCACACGGCTCGCAGGTCTGAAACGGGGTCGTCGGTTGGGATGAAGGTTCGGTCCCCGATGCTTCTGGCGACTGCTTCCACGGCCAATGAGGCCAGCGACGGCCAGAGGCGGTAGATCGTCGTCTTGGCGACGCCGCTCGTGCGGGCCACATCATCGACACGTAGCCCGGAGTAGCCGTTGGCGGCCAGCAGGGTCAGGGTTGCTGTGGTCACCTTGTCGTCGATCATGGGATCTCGTGGTCGGCCGCGTGGGTTCATACTCGCTCCTGCAACAGTTGATACGCTACTATCGGTAGTGTAAATGTGTTGGGGGATGAGGATGGTTCGATGCGTGGACGACTTGGTGACCGGCAGCGGTGGACGGTACCGCTGAGTTTGGCGGTGTCCTTCTTGGCCAACGACGGGGAGGAGCTTCTGACGCTGGTGCCGACCTGGCCCGATGTCCTCGACAGGCTGCCTGTCGATGTGTCTGTGCCGTCATGGGTGCGTGATGTCGACCAGTGCCATGTGAATGTGGGCATCGCCATGATGGGTGCGCTGTGTGCAGCGGCCGTGGCCGATGGGGTGCGCAGCCGCGGGCGGGGTTCGCTCTATCAGGACTTCCAGTGGGTATTCGGGTTGCACGGGTTCGGGCACATCGCAGCCGCGTTGGTGCTCAGAAGGTACGCGACGGGCGTGGCGAGTTCGCCGATCGTCGTGATTCCGCAGTTGGGTTTCGCTCTGCGGGCACTGAGGCGGGCGGGGGTGCCACACGCGATCCGACCGGTGCGTGCACTCGCCCGCATCGGCGCATGGCTTGCTTTGTCGCACGCCGCTGGGGCGGCGGTATCCGCAGCGCGGAGGCCACGGTCATGACCGACAACGATCGCGCCTGGGCGTGGACGGCCGCCCTGTTGGGGATCCACCAGAGCGAGGAGGTGGCATTGTCCGTCACCGAGTGGCTGGACCGGGTGGGCACGACAGGGATCCCGGCCCTGGACGCCCACATCCGGCAGAATCCGCTGGCCGGGCCAAACGCACTGGTCAGGGCCGGGGTAGTGGCTGGCCAGGCCGTCGCCGTCAAGGGTTTGTACCTTCTCACCCGTAACAGTTCCACCGCGACCCGGTGGGTGACAAGCGCGCTGGTGACCGGCTGGGCGGTGGCCTTCTGCATGCACATCGGGGTGTCGATGCATACCCGATCGTTCATGCCCGGCACAGCCACCTCGGTGGCACCCGGAATTCCCGGTGCGCTGTGGGTGCTGTTTCGGATCAGGTCACTCACACGGTGAGGGCGCGTCCGGGTCGATCCCCGGCCGCAACGTCGGGCACCGATTCGCGGCAGGCCACGGTCTCGTGGTTGGTGACGTGGGACATCCCCGACGGCCACACGCGGCCTCGGTGGAGGCCATGGTCCAACTCCGCCGCCCGCCGGATGGGAGTGGACCGCAAGACGGTGAGAGCAGCTCTCCTAGATGGTTGATTCCCGGGGATCGGTGCGCCTGCGGGGTGTGAGGGCGAGGGTGTCGAAAGATCGGTGTTGCTAACCCTCTGCTTACCCGATCCTGGAGGACCGGTTCGTCACGGACACCGACTTCGACACCCTCGCTACCGCACTTTATGTCACGCTGGATGACGCGTTGGCCAGCCACCCAGAGGTATGTCCCCTCCGCCCCGCCAGCGGCTTCCAACCCAAGATCACCGACGCCTACCAGCCCACCATCGGCCACCACACCCTGATCGCGGGCAAGGGCTACGCCAGCCGAGAGTTGGAACAATCACTCCACCACAAGGGAATACACCTTTTGCGGCCACCACGGCGCGGAGAACCACAACAACCCGGAGTCCGCTACTTCAAACCCCTACGACAGATCATCGAATCAGTCAACGCCACCCTGAAAACCCACCTCGACACCGAACACCACCGCGGCCGCACCCCACTCGGGCTCGTCGTCCGGATCACCGCTGCACTACTCGCCCTGACCACCGCCATCTGGCACAACGAACAATGCAACACACCTACCCCGCGCTCACTCATCCCCTACGACCACTAACCCAGGAATCAACCATCTAGGGGCGGGGCTCATGGTGGATCGTGCTGGTGAACGCCCGTAGGTAGACGCGCGATGCCCTGATGCAGGCTAGACCGGCGATGCGAACTCACCTCGTTGGTGTCACAGGTGAGAGGAAACGACGATATGCGTAACTTGCCTACGCGGTGACCGGCTACGGCGCCCAAGGCCTCGCCGTGGATGAAGCGGTCCAACTGGTCGATGACGGCACCGACCGTCCCGGCTTCTATATCGGTGCATCCTGAGGCCGGTACACCAGCCAGACCGCCCTGGTTGCTGAGAACGCCGCCCCGACCTGGCCCGCCGCCAGGTCGAGGACATCCTCGGCCAGTCCGATGCCGGCACCGGGCTGGCGATCTGCCGACCTGGACGTACGAGCTGATCGGGAACGCCTGGGAGGCCTGGTCGATCTGCAAGACGTCCATGTCCCTCCCATTCGGCCAGACCAGAAGGCGCTAGTTGAGCCGGTGCCCGCCGGACCCCGAGCGGCTCGCCCGGGTGGCCCAGGTCATTCGTCCTGCGTAGATCGATACGCCCACGATCTGGAAAGGGCCGTCCACCCTGTCCAGCCACCAAGCCCCTTGGTACCTCCCGGAGTACCTAACCTGTGTGGTGGTTACAGTTAGACCACTGCCGGTCGGCCGGGATCGTCGGTCACTGGGTCGAGCACGTCGAACCCAAGGCTGACGGCGGCCCTGGCCATCTGCGCGTCATGCGTGACGATCGTGACCTCGTCCACGCCGAGCCGCAGCGCCGACGAGACATGCACCGAGTCGGCCCCGCCGAGCACGGGGTCGAGTGCGATGGCTTCGTCGATCAGGTCGTCCTCGACGGCGATCAGAGCGAACTCGTCCAGGTACTCTTCTGCGACATCGGTGGCCAGTCCGGCGTTCTTGACGACCCGCAGAACCTCGAGTTCGAGCATGCGTGAGCCGACGAACCTGTCACCGGCGGCATAGGCGGATTCGAACCACTCCCGGGCTGCGGCGGACTTGTCTGCGATCGCTCGCAGCAACACCGACGAGTCGACGAACCAGGTGCGCTCAGATGAGGCCATCGAACCTGGCCCGTTCGGCGTCGAGCGCAGCCCCGAGGTCTGTGCCGGTGGCGATGGTGGGGAAGCGTCGAGCCGACCGGGGAACGGTGCTGCGGGAAGGTCGGGCAAGCCCGGTGGCCACCAGTTCGTCGAGCGGATCGCCAGAACTCTCGATCTTGGTGATGCGGTATGCGGGGTGACCGCGGCGCATCACAATCACTTCGCCGTGGTCCGCGAGTCGCGTCGCCCGGGAGGGGTTTTGGTTCAGCTCGGTGAGCGTGATCGACGTCATGACTCAATTCTAGCACTTCATTCTAGATTCGGGTCCGCCGCATCTTCGTCCGGCGGGAGCGGCCTATCGCACGAGAAAACCCACCCCGACTATTTGAGCTAGTCAGAGCGGGTTTTCGCCGGGGTGCCTGAGTAGCAGGTTCGGCAACTCGGCCCCCCCAAGACGAAGACCCTGGTCAACCGCTTGAATCGTGGGGTTTACGAGGTGTCCCTACGGCCCGAGGGTGGCGCTGTGAGGGATGCTTGGGGTCCTGTTGTGGGGACTGTCGAGACGGCTCAAACTTTTCTCACCGCCGTCGAGGTGGACGCGCTGGTCGGGGACTACCTGGCCGGGATGAGTGTGCAGTCTCTCGCTGAGAGGTTCGGCATTCACCGGGCCACGGTGTTTTCGCATCTTCGTCGGCGTAACGTGCCGAGTCGTCGTCCGGGGTTGGGTCTGGACGAGAAGGCGGAGGCGGTGCGGCTGGCCCGAGCGGGTGTCTCGATGCGCGCGATCGCCCGCCGGATGGGAGTGGACCGCAAGGCCGTACGCGTAGCGCTGGTCGAGGGCGGGCTCATCGTGGATGGCACTGACGACTCGCCTCTGACTGACCCCGGCGGGCCCGGTCTGACTGGCTGAGAGTGTTGAACTTAGCGAAGAGTGGCTGTAGGAGCCCTCCCATACAAGCTAACTCTGACGGATTGACGCGTGGGACTAAAGTTGTGTGCTACAGTCCCTCGTGACAACGAAGGAGGTGGCCTGTGGTCCACCAGTACGACAGTGACGACTGGCGCAGTGAGTTCCAGCCAACAGAGCTTGCGGCACTCCGTGAACGAATCCCGACCGCGATCCAGCGTAGTCAGAACCGCTCGGCTCGGGCTCAGGCTGCGTATGACGATCCCGACGGGGACCAAGACGTTTATGGCGCTGGCATGGCTCGTGGTGTGCAGAAGGGGCTCCGGGCACTTCTGTCCGACTTGCCCTCCTATCGTGAAGCCAAGGTGCCCGCCACCCGCCGAGTCCTGACCTTCGTCGGTAGCACGCTCATCTTCGCGCAACGGGTGGGCAAGCAGATGCCGCGCAACTTTCGCCGTGTTCGACTCAGCTACTTGCCTGACTCGCGCCGTGAACTCCTCGCGAAGACAAGCAACGTCAAGTACACGGACCCCGGGCTCTTCGACATCAATGACGTTCTTGAAGGAGATCGGCCTGCATCGCTTGAGGACGCGCTCAGCCACGTCGAACTGGCGGTGCCCCGCACTACGCTCTTCGTTCCGTATTACAGCAGTACGCCGCAAGGAGTGGGAACGATCTACTTCGCACCCGCGCGACTTAACGGCCGGTACTTGGAGTTTGTAGACCCCGAACGACTCACCTATGAGCGCACGCCTTCCTCTTTCGACTCACCGCAGGCCATGTTGGGGCCTGTCGCTGGATTCAACAGTGGCGAGCGTCCGCGCACCTCGGTGAAGCTGCGCCAGCGGCGGTCCGAGCAGGAAAGAAGCTGACCCATGCCGACGGAATACGTGGGCGACATCGACCTTGCGGCGGTTGCCAGGATGTTTGACCCAGCGCGGCTAGCACAGGCTCGTCGGATCAGCAAGATGTCCAAGGCCGACCTTCATCGCAAGGTTGGTGTGTCGGCCGCCGCGATTGGGCAGTACGAGCGAGGAGAGGTGCGTCCCCGCGCAGAAACGGTCGCTGCGCTGGCTACGGCGCTCGGTGTCCCACCGGGTTTCTTCGCGCTTGGGCGTCCACGCGTCCAGGTGGACATCGCTGAAGCGTCGTTCCGTCGACTTCGTTCAACGACTGTCGCGCAACAGCAGCAAGCGACTGCGTACGTCGAACAGGCGTGGGAACTCAACTGCTACCTCGAAGAACGCGTGGAATTCCCGGAGCTGGACCTTCCGGCTTGGGCGCACGCCGACTCACATGATGTGCCGGACCCTGCGACCGCAGCAAGAGGCATGCGGCACCACTGGCTGCTCGGGAGTGGTCCGATCGAGCATCTCGTCTATCAGCTAGAGCAACACGGCATCCTGACGGTCTTTTTCTCCATGAAGGAAGACGCCGCTCTTGATGAGAAGAGCCGCATCGACGCCTTCTCAACCATTGCGCTGCCGCGTCCCATGATCGTGCTGACGCCAGACAAGGCCAATGATGTGATGCGGCACCGGTTCTCCGCAGCTCACGAATTGGGGCACATCGTTCTCCACCACGGTCGGCAGGGAACGGACAGTCAACTAGAGCGGCAGGCGGACATGTTCGCAGCAGAGTTCCTCACTCCCCGAGATGTGATCCGTGACCAGTTGCCTCGACGCATCAACTTCAACCGGTACGAGGAACTTAGCCAGTTGTGGGGGGTCTCCGTCAACTCACTGATCTTCCGGTCCCGGGAGCTTGACCTCATCTCGGAATCCACAGCCCGTCGCGCGTACATCACGCTGAACGGGATCACTCGACGACCTATGCCGGTTCACGACTATCCCGGCGAGCGCCCCGAACTCTTGAAGTCCGCGCTGGAGCTGCTTGACCAGGCAGGTGTGCCGCTGACTCAGGTCGCGGAGGACCTCCAGATGACGCCTCGTCACATACGACGGCTAGCCGACATCGACGATCCCCAACCCAGATTGACGCTGGTGAAAGACCATCCCGACAACAGGAAGTAGTGGGCGGCAGTCTCATCCGAGAAAGGAAAGATCATGAAAGAACCCAACAGGCGAGTAGTCCAGCGCCGAAGCGACGGTGGCTGGGAGGTACGGAAGCCAGGAGCTGATCGTGCCAGCGCCGTAACCTCCACACAGGCCAAAGGCATTCTGCGCGCCCGCACGATCCTCGGCAACGACGGAGGCGGGGAGCTACAGGTCCGTTCGCTCAAGGGAACGATTCGTGCGCAAGACACGATCGCCCCCGGGGCTGACCCAAGGTCATCCAAGGGGTGATCGCGGCAAACTCGTGGACAGCGGTGATCCATACCTAGGCGAAGACGAAAGAGACGCGACGTGCGCTATCGGACCGAGAACATATGGACGACGAGGTACGTCGCAGGAAAGAACGCAGTCCGTCAACTGCTGGTCCCGGCTAGCGATGACGTCGAGGTGTTTGAGACCGAGTCAGGGGTCGAAGTGGTGAGGACACCCTTCGGGGAGTGGTTCACAACACGCGCTGCTGATCTCTCAACTGATGGGCCGCTCGCGGCAAGGCTCCCGGGTGACCACTCCCCGAACGCCCAGATCGAATGGGGCGGTAGCCGAGAGGCGGATCAGGCGGATGCCGAAGTGTTGTCACGGCTGTCCGCTCCTTGCCGCCACGGGATCGTGCGTTAGGCGGTCATGGACTTGCGATGGGAGTAGCCCCCGGGACTCCAATGTATCCGTCACGAGCCGACGCAATTCCGGGGGTGGCAGTGTGGCGCTCTTAGCGAGAAGCTCGTCCCACGCTGATTGGGCATCATTCGCGAGTTCCAACATCGTTGATGGTCTGATGAGGTGAACATGTCGTTCCGCCGCGATAATTCCATCGTCGTGGACTCCGGGCTTTTGCGAGATGATGATGGTTGCACTCTGCGGCGGAGCCGTGTCCAGGCCGCGGTCTGCGGCGAGCAACCTGAGTTGGTCGTTCGCTTGCCGGATGTCCTTGTGGGGGACAACGCCGGTGGGTTCATGATCGCTCTTGGCCTCTAGCGCGAGCCAGAGTTCGTTTCCCCAGCACCAAGTGGAGTCGCATCGACCGCTATCTAGTGGTTTGGATGCGTCCGCACCCAGGAGTTTCCCCAATTTGGTCAGTGCGGGCTCGTATTTGCTTGGGTTGCGTTCTGCTAGGCCAGCGAGTATTTCATCGATAGTTCGGTGGTACTTGCCCTGATTTGCGCCTCGGCCCAGGGTCGAGGCGACGGCATTGACGGCGTTCGCATTGACAGGACTGAGTCCGGACCGCTCCATGGCTGGGAACGGTGCCATCTGACGGACCCATGACCCGAATCCGATGGTTTCTTCCGCACGTCGCACGAGTGTGTGTGCGGCGGCTTTGCTTGCGGAGTCACCGGTCTGATCGGCGGCCTGATCAGTCCAGGCGGCTTCCAGATAGGTCCAGAACGCTCGGTAGCCTTTCGTGGCAGGACCTCCTGTGCCTACGATTCGCGCCACTTCGTGGGCGTGTTTGGCTGCTTCTCCCCAATCGCCGATGGAGGCTGAGGCCCAGGCCCGGACTTCGTATTCTACGCAGTCTGCAAGGGCTGCGGTGCCATCGGGTGCCTGTTGGGTCGCCTTGCGGCGATAGTCGGTCAGGATGGGTTCGGCTTCATTGCGCCAGATCTCGTCCGTGTCCTGGTTGAGGAACGCCTGAACGTGGTTGAGCATGTCAGTTGCAGTGCCTGCCTGAGAGTTCGCGCGTCCAAAGCGGATCTCGGCTTGGAGTTCGGAGTCAAGTGCCGTGACGACCTCTGGTCGAGTCAGGTAGCGCGAAAGGTCTTGGCCTAGGACGAGCACGACGGCCGTATCTCCGGGTCCCCGTGTACATCGGCCGGCGCCCTGGACCACACGCGTACGTACGCGGGCCGCTAGGGCGGCGCCGGCGCGGGCGCGGGACTGCAAGAATCGCTCTTGAAGGTTGTCCTGGTCCGGAACTCCGGCAAGACCGACAAGGCGGCACGCGTCTCCTGGAAGATCCAGTCCGTCATACCGAGCCGCAAGCCCGCATACACCATGTTCAAGCTTGGCGAATGGGGTCATGCCTTCGGCGACATTGGCAATTTCCCATACGGGCCACCCTGGCTGTGCGAGTGCCTTGGCGACACTCGCGGCAGTCTCAGTTCGAGGTGCAAGGACCAGAGCTTTGCCGGTGGCCGCAACGATCTCGCGGCTGAGGTCAGCCGCGTTGACGCCCTTGACGAACTCGGGGAAGACGAAGAAGCGCCGACCGTAGCGTGGCGCCGTGCTCTCATCCGGCTGCTGTAGCCGAACGATTCCCGAGCGGCCGAATGCCCGCTCAAGCTCGCCACCTTCGCCAAGTGTCGCGGACAAGTAAACCCGCTGTCGTGCATAAGAAAGCAACCGGTTCTGATGGGTAGGTGGCACATACGGGCGAACCAGGATGCCCGAATATGCCACGTAGACCAGACATGAGGCCAGCCCGGCGCGGATCATCGCATAGCGGTACATGTGCGGCGCGCCGAGTGAACCCAAAACACCATCGAGCTTGGTCACAAGCCCACTCTGTCGAAGTGGCACGACCATCCGCACGTCGTTGCGGATGGAAGGATCGGGCTGGGAGTCGCGCAAACGGTCAAGGAACACACCATCAAGTGCGGGTTCTAGCGTTTCTAGTACGGCAGCGTACTCCGCAGGGGAGTTCCACCGGTTGAGGTCAACGCTGTAGGCCTCGCCGACATACTGCTCACCCGCGTGGGCGTCATCGAACAGGATTAGATCGGCTTCGACTAGTTGAGGGTTGCTATTGAAGATGGTGCTGTAGGTCGTGACCGCGATTGCCTCGGCGGCCTCATAGTCGACGCGCGCGCTGAAGTCCCAGTCATCGTGCCTGCCCACGAGCAGTGCCGTGTCTACCCCTTCTCTGAAGGCGGCTTCTGCGACCTGTCGCGCCAACTGCCGGGTGGGGGATGCGTACACGACTCGCGCTCGGCGCTTGCGCCGAGTCCACTCAGCTATCAGTAGCCCCGTAAGTGTCTTGCCTGTTCCTGTCGGGAGCTCCATCGCTACGTCCGGCTTGTCCGCGCTTGAAGTGAAGGTCTTCAACATCTCAGACTGGTGCGCCCACAATCCAGGAACCGCGCCCGGCCGTCGAGGAAGATCTCGATACAACTCACCGGGTGATGCGTAATCAGCCCCGCCCACCTTGGTCCGAACGAAGCCCACGTCCTGTCCTCCTAACGCCCGCCAGTCGGAAGGCTTCTGTGTTGCTCGCCGCCACAAGTATCTCAGAGAACTCATTGGATGGCACTAGCCGTGCTGCTGGTACGTGGAAGGAGCGTTCCCGGAGGCGGGAACGCTGAGGGTTCCTTGATCCCGGCGCAGCGGGAGGCGAACCAACGCAAGGCCGACCAGCTTGGTGCGACGATCGTGGAGGAGTTCGTCGACGCGGGCGAGTCGGCGCGGAAGGTGGATCGACCCGAGTTGATGCGGATGATCCAGTACGTCACCCAGCACAAGACGAACTACTGCATCGTGCACAAGGTGGACCGGCTGGTCCGGAACCGGGCTGGTGATGTGACGATCCATCTGGCGCTGAAGGATGCCGGGGTGATGCTGGTGTCGGCCACTGAGAACATTGACGAGACGCCGTCGGGGATGCTGTTGCACGGGATCATGTCCTCGATCGCGGAGTTTTATTCGCGGAACCTGGCCACCGAGGTGGTGAAGGGGTTGTCGCAGAAGGCGGCGCAGGGCGGCACGGTGACGAAGGCGCCGATCAGGTATCGCAATGTGGGGGTGCGTGACGAGTTCGGTCGTGAGGTGCGCACGGTCGAGATCGACCAGGAGCGGGCGCCGCTGGTGCGGTGGGCGTTCCAGGTGTTCGCGTCGGGGGACTGGACGACCGGCCAGTTGCATCGGGAGCTGGTGGCGCGGGGATTGACCACGCCGGCCACGCCGCGGCGGCCGTCGCGGCCGATCGGTAAGTCGTTGGCGCATCGGATGCTGACGAACCCGTACTACAAGGGAGGCGTCCGCTACCGGAGTGTCACCTATGCGGGTGCCCATGAGGTGCTCGTGGCGAACGAGGTGTGAGATCGAGTCCAGACCGTGCTGGGTACGCACCGCTCGGCCGCGGATGCGACCCAGGTGCACGAGCACTATTTGAAGGGGACGGTGTTCTGTGGGCAGTGTGGGTCGCGGCTGCTGGTGTGCCATGCCAGGAGTGGCCGAGGCCGGATCTACCCGTACTTCGTGTGCTCGGCACGGCACGCGAGTAGGGGGGACTGCACCCGGCAGGCGATGCTGATCGAGCGGGTGGAGCGGCTGGTCGAACGGTTCTACGAGACGGTCCAGATCGACCCGGAGACCCGGCAGGCGCTGTCGGGGATGCTGCATGCGAGGTTCGATCAGATGATGGCCGAGGGTGCGGGGGAGTTGGCTGATCTGGCGGCCCGCCGGACCCGCCTGGAGGACGAGCAGCGCAAACTGTTGCAGGCCCACTACGCGGGTGCGGTCCCGTTGGGGTTGTTGAAGCGGGAGCAGGACCGGATCACCGGGTCGTTGGAGACCATCGAGTACCGGCTGGGTGCGCATCACGGGCATTATGCGGACGCGCGGGCGAACCTGGACGACTCGCTGCACCTGCTGGCCACGTGGGTGGCATCTACGCCCATGCCGATGATGCGAACCGTCGGTTGTGCAACCAGGCGTTGTTCAAGGCGATCTACATCTACGCGGACAACGACGTCCGGGTCGGCTATCGGAGTCCCTACGACGGGCTCGCCAACACCGATCTGCAGGCCGATGCCCTGACCTGGGCCGCCCAGGCACGGAAACAGGGCCAGGACGGAACCCCGACCGAGGGTGGTCCCCTGGTCGCAAGCTCACACCTGACCCATCTGGGGTGGGTAACCGGACTTGAACCGGCGACCGCCTGGACCACAACCAGGAGCTCTACCAACTGAGCTATACCCACCATGCCGATCCAGCCCGCACGATGCTGGATAGCCCCTGTAGCCTAGCGGCTCGATGAGCCAAGTGGAAATCGGCCATCGGCGGGGGTCCCCCGAACCCGGTATGCCTCGCGGACGACCGGATCGGAGCCGCCCGGTAGGAGTCGTCCGGGGCTGTCGTGGCGGCTCAGCCCTCGGCGGCCTCGTCGCTGCCCTCGAAGGCCTGCGCGGCCGCGCCCAGCCCGGTTAGGGCACCTTCGTGGTGGCCGGCGATGATGCGCGCCTCGGTGGTGGAAGGCCCCGGGGTGGGCACGAAGATCGCCTCGCGGTAGTAGCGCAGTTCCTCGATGGATTCCTGGATGTCGGCCAGGGCGCGATGGTTCCCGTTCTTGGCAGGGGTGTTGTAGTAGGCCCTGGGAAACCACCGCCGGGCCAGTTCCTTGATGCTCGACACGTCGACATTGCGGTAGTGCACGTGGGCTTCGAGGGCCGGCATGTCGCGTGCCAGGAAGGCCCGGTCGGTGCCGATCGTGTTACCGGCCAGCGGGGCCTTGTGGGCCACCGGAACATGGGTTTTCACATAGTCGAGCGCCTGCTGCTCGGCTTCGGCCATGGTCAGCGTGGCCGTTTTGAGCTCTTCGAGCAATCCCGACTTGGTGTGCATCTCCCGCACCACATCGCGCATCTGGGCGAGCGCGGCTGTCGGGGGAGCGATCAGCAGATCCAGGCCATCCCCCAGCACGGTCAACTCGCCATCGGTCACGAGGACGGCCACTTCGACCAGAGCATCGGCGTTCAGGTCAAGACCGGTCATCTCGCAGTCGATCCACACCAACATGTCGTCGTTCACCACGCCAGCATAGGGCTCACCGGCCGGCGATCCGGTCCTGCAACGTCGAGGACGGGCCCGGTCGGCTGCGGTCCGCGCATGGCCGCCTATTCGGTTGGCCGGATCGCGGCGAGCTGTTCGGGGTTGCGTGGCACCCAGCGGGCTAGCCAATAGCCGCCAAGCAATCCCAGCCCACCGATCACCCAGCTGCTGACAGCCAGCCCGGTCAGGGCGGCCACGCCGGCGATTATCGCCGGACCGGCCAGCGTTCCCCCGTCGGCCAGCAGGCGCCAGCCGGCCAGGAACTGGGCACGGCCGAAGCCGGGGGAGGCGTCGGCGCCCAGGGTGAGTACGATACCCGAACTCACCCCATTGCCGATGCCTAGCAATACGGCCACGATCCCGACCTGTAGGTAGGTGGTGGTGAAGGGCAGCACCAGCATGCATACCGCCAGGGCAAACATGGTGGGGACGCAGACCCACCACCGGCCGAAACGATCCATGATCGCCCCGCCCGGCAGGAACAGCACCACATCGAAGGCCATCGACAACGCATACAGCAGGCTGACATCGGCCGGGGAGAAACCCGCCTGGTGGGCCCACAACGGAACGAGGGTCTGCCGGGAACTGCGCATCATCATCAGGCCCAGGCATCCCAAGCCGAGGGTCAACAGGGAACGCCGGTGCCGGTGCAGGACCGACCGGGTATGGGCGCGGTTGCCGTCGGCGTCCCGCTGTGCGCGGCGGTCGGTGGGCAAATCGGGCAGCACCAGCGTTACCAGGGCGGCCAGCAGGCTGGTGAGGGCGCCGAAGGCGAAGGCGTGGGCGACCTCGCCCCGGGACAGGATCGCCGAGGCCGCCAATGGGCCCAGGAACCCACCGATGCGGAAGACCCCACCCAGGCTGGACATGCCACGGGCCCGCCAGCGCAGCGGGATCGCCTCGGTGGCATAGGTCTGGCGGGCCAGCCCAAAGATGGATCCGGTCATGCCGTGGATGAACACCGCCGTGGCCAGCACGGGCAACGAGGTGGCCCAGAAGACCGCGAGCAGCATCGCGGCATCGACCAGGCAGGCCAGTATGATGCTTAGCTTCTCGCCGAGCCGGGCGGCGATGACACCGGCCGGCAGGTCGAACAGCAGCATCGCCAGCCCGGGCAGCGCGGTGATGGCTGCGGCGACTCCGACCGAGGCGTGCAACACCGTGGCCTGCACCGCGATCAGCGGTACGACCGCGCCGAACCCAATCGAGGCGACCAGCGTGGGGCCGTAGATGGCGATGATCAGGCGCACCCAATGGCTGCGGGGCGGTCTGGGTTGGGGCGGCACGATCACTCATCGAGTCTTGCACCCGGCTAACGGATCGGGCAGGGCGCCCCCGGCGAGGATCGAACTCGCGGCCAGCCGCTTAGAAGGCGGATGCTCTATCCACTGAGCTACGGAGGCAGACCAAGCCTAGTCCGCTGGCTCGGTGCTGGGCCAGTCGCGGGCATCGACCGGCCGGCCCCGGCCCTTCGGGCACCGGATCGGATCGCACTCCAGGCCGCGATTCCCGGCGCGTTTTCCCCGGTGGCTCAGGCATCGACAGGTGCGCGGGGTCCCGGGTCGCGCCCCGGACCCCGCGGCATCCCGGCCGCCTCGGGCATCATTCGGCGTGCCGGTCGGGGCCGCCGGTCACGAATTCGCGGGTGCGTTGTGCGTTCGTATGGTCCAATACGCTGGCCGGCGAGCCCTGCTCGACGATCTGGCCATCGGCCAGGAAGACCACCCGGTCGGCCACCTGACGGGCAAATCCGGTCTCGTGGGTCACCATGATCAGGGTTCGCTTTCCGGCGGATAGTTCCCGCATCACGGCCAGCACCCGCTCGCTCATCCGCGGATCCAGGGCGCTGGTGACCTCGTCGAACAGCAGCACCTCGGGCTCGACGGCCAACGCCCGGGCGATGGCCACGCGCTGTTGCTGTCCGCCGGATAACTCGCTCGGCAACTGTTCGGCCACCTCCGGCAGGTGGACGCGGGCCAGCAGCTCACGGGCCCTGGCCTGCGCTTGCCGGGCCGAGCACAAGCCGAGCTCGGCCGGGGCCAGGGCGATATTCTGTAGGGCATTCAGGCGGGGAAACAGGTTGAACTGTTGGAATACCATGCCGATCCGGCGCCGGACCGGGGCAATGTCGGTCCCGGGAGCGCAGATGTCTACGCCGTGGAATAAGACCTGGCCGCGATCGGGCACCTCCAGGCGATTCAGGCAACGCAGCAGGGTCGATTTCCCCGATCCCGAGGGACCGATGATCGCCACCACTTCGCCGGTGGCCACCCGAAGGTCGATACCGCGCAGCACCGGCCGGCCCGCGAAGCTTTTCTGCACCCCGATGGCCTGGAGCAGGGGCTGTGGGCTGACGGTCGGGTGCGTCTCCACGCCGCCGATACTAGTACCTGGCACGCGGCTGCCGGGGCTGGTCGTCTCTGGCGGTATGGCGCCCGGCCCGCAGTTCGCGCCCCGCGATTTGCGTGCTGGGGTTGGCAGACCGGGACGCGATAGTCTTGCCGGCATGACCCATGACGCCAATACCTGGCGGCCGGTGGCGTCCACCCAACCGGTTCGAGCGACTGGACGCGGTGCTGCCGCCCGAATCACCAGGGCACCCGAAGGGCTGGGTATCGCCGGGGTCGGCCGGGCCGCCCAGTACCGGCGGGCGCGCAATGGCCTGGCTCGTCATGCGGATCCGGCCCTGCCCGGCTGGCAGCGATTCCTGCGCAACCCGTATCTGTGGCTCACCTTGCTGCTGACCGGCCTGTACGGCTGGCTCGGCTACCTGAGCTATCGCATCATCGGGAACAATCTGATCCTGGAAATGGCGGACTACGCTAAAGAGCACAACATGCCTACCCTGGAGGCGACCTGGCCCCAGGTCAACGAGGCCTACTGGTCGGTGACCAAACTGGCATTTCCCACACTCGGCTTCTTCCTGGTCTTCTTCGTGCTGATCGATCGGCTGCGGCCCACCTCGTTGCTGATGAAATGGTTGGCCCTGGGCTGGGGTGCCACGGTGGCGGTCTTCGTATCGCTGCATGTCAACTCCTGGGCGGGTGACCTGATGCGCGCCGAAGGCCCGATAGACCCCGCCCAGGGTGCCCGATCGGCGATCTTCTCGGCGCCTTTCGTAGAGGAAGCCGCCAAGGCGACGGTTCTGTTCATCCTAGCCATCCTGTTGCGCCGCCGGATGGTGAGCGTGCATCAGGTGTTCACCCTGTCTGGCTTGTCGGCGGTCGGGTTCGCATTCAGCGAGAACATCGTCTACTACCTGAGGGTGTTCATTTGGATCACCCGGGTACCCGGTGAGGAGGTGCGGGCGTCGGTTGACCGGATCGTGTTGCTGCGGGGCGCCGTGTTGTGCTTCGGGCATCCGCTGTTCACCGCCATGACCGCTTTCGGGCTGGTGGTCGGTCTGCAGAACCGCAGCAAACTGGTCCGAGTGCTGGCCCCCGTGACCGGTTACCTGGCGGCAGCCTTCGGGCACATGCTGTTCAACGGTTTCGCAAGTATCTCCGGTGACGTGCTGCCGATGGCGGTCGGTGGTTGGATGGCCAGCCTGGCCATCGTGGTCCTGCTGGCCTTCCGTTACATCACCCAGACCCGCAATATTCGTGCCCGGCTGACCGAGATGGTGCAGCTGGGCTGGCTGCAGCCCACCGATCCAATGGTTTTCAGCAGCCTGTTCGGACGCTGGCGCATGGCCTTTGCGGGTTTGCTGCGGGGACCGCGCGTGTTCTCTAACACGCTGCGCCTGCAACGCATCATGACCGAACTCGCCAATGTGCGTGAGGCGGAACTGCGCGGCACCATCGACGCGATGGCGATCGAACGGGAAAGAGAGCTGATCCTGGATGCGGGTGTGGCCCGGGTCTGGGCCGTGGACCGTAACGCGGGTGTGCGCGTCATCCCTCCGGAGTGGGGCGAGAAGTGGCGTGCCTGGCGTCGTCGCCGCCGCGAATGGCGTGCCCAACGCCGGGCTGCTAAGGCCGGTGCCAGCGGTGCCTGGGGTGCCTCGGCCGAGGCACCGGTTCCCACCACTGTTGGCGGTTGGCCGCCTGGGGGGCGCTGACCTGTCAAAGTAGTGCTGTCGGGTGACCGGGAGGATGGGACTGATGGATCTCGCCGGGGCGTTGACCGCCCTGCGGACTGCACTGGAGTCGGTGCGTTTACCGTTGGGGCTGCCCGATCAGCGGTCCGCCGATCGCCTCGCCCACCAGATCGTGGCACAGCTGGACGACTATGTGCTGCCCCGCCTTGCCGATCTGGCGGCCCCGCTGCTGGCGGTGGTCGGAGGATCCACCGGTGCGGGCAAGTCCACCCTGGTCAATACCATGATCGGGCGGGTGGTCTCGCAGCCGGGCGTGATCCGTCCCACCACCAGATCGCCGGTGCTGGTGCACAACCCGGCCGATGAACACTGGTTTGCCGATGACCGGGTGCTGCCCGGACTGATCCGTTCGCGGGTGGCCAGCAGCGATCAACGCTCGCTGCAATTGGTTGCCGAGCCCACCCTGCCCCCGGGTCTGGCCGTGTTGGATGCCCCCGATATCGATTCGGTCGTCGAACAGAACCGCCGATTGGCTGCCCAGCTGCTGGACGCAGCCGATCTGTGGCTGTTCGTGACCTCCGCCGCGCGGTACGCCGACGCGGTTCCTTGGGAGTTCCTCCAGACGGCCGCGGAGCGGGGCGCCTCTATCGCGGTGGTCCTGGACCGGGTGCCGCCGGCCGCGATGTCGGTGGTGCCGGCCGATCTGGGGCGCATGATGACCGAGCATGGGCTGGCGGATGCGCCGTTGTTCGCGGTTCCCGAGACCATCGTGGACGATGTGGGATTGCTGCCGGATGCGGCAGTGGCGCCGATCCGCACCTATCTGGCCACCTTAGCGGCCGACCGGGAGGCCCGCGAGCAGGTGGTGCGTCGTACCCTGAACGGAGCCATCGCCTCGTTGACCGGCCGGGTGTCCGAGGTGGCGGCCGCCGTGGACGCCCAGGTCGATGCCTGCCGGCAGCTGGAGGCGGATGCCGCCCGGGCCTTCGGGGAGGCCGCCCGGCAGGTTTCGGTGCAATCCAGCGATGGCACCCTGCTGCGCGGCGAGGTGCTGTCGCGCTGGCATGACTATGTCGGCACCGGGGATCTGCTGCGTGGCCTCGACCAGCGGGTGAGCGCGCTGCGTGACCGGGTGACGGGTTTCTTCAACGGCAACCAGCAACGCGGCGCGCAGGTCGGGGTGGCTGCCGGAGGTGGGCTGGAGGCACTGATCCGTGCCGAGGGTGAGGCCGCCACCGAGCGGGCGGTGTCGGCCTGGCAGGGCAACCCAGCCGGTCGCGAACTGCTCAGCCGGCATCCCGAGCTGGCCCGGCCGAGTGCCGACCTGGAAGCGGAGGTGGCGCGCACCATCCGGGCCTGGCAGACCGATGTGCTTGACCTGGTCGCCGGCGAAGGCCGGGGGAGACGCCAGGCGGCCCGGGTCGCCGCATTGGGGGTCAACGGGGTGGGGGCCGCGTTGATGCTGGTCATCTTCTTCAACACCGGCGGGCTGACCGGCGCCGAGGGTGGCGTTGCGGTTGGTACCACGGTGCTTGCCCAGCGGTTGCTCGAGTCGGTTTTCGGGGACGAGGCGGTGCGCCGGCTAGCCAAGCAGGCCAAAGCCGACCTGGATGCCCGAGTGGAAGGGCTGCTGGCTGGCGAACTGGTGAGGTTCACCCGCGTTCTGGGGCAGTTGCCCATCGACCGGGCCCAGGCCGAGCGGATTCGTCAAGCCATGCATTCGGTGCATCGGGCCCGCGGTGTTCCGCCGGCCGGCTACCCGGCTGTCCCGAGCGAAACACCGGAAACCGCCGTATTGCCTGCGGGCAGGCGCTTCGAGTTGTTGCCTGCGAATGGGGCCGAGAGCGGTGAGGTCTACGAGGCCGAACTGGTCTACGACGAGGATTCGGGCCGGGGTGTGAGTCATGGCCAAACGCGATAACCGGATCACCCTGGTCACCCGGGTGGCCAGCCTATCCGAGGCAACCGAACTGGTGACCGGGCGGCTGGACGATCGGCTCGTGGCCCGTGCCCAGCAGGTGGTGGACCGGGTTGATCGTCGTCTGGCGTTCGCCGGCAACGACACCGTCATCGCCCTGGCCGGGGCAACCGGTTCGGGCAAGTCCAGCCTGTTCAACGCCCTGTCGGGTACCCGGCTGGCCGAGCCGGGGCTTAAACGTCCCACCACCAACCGGGCCATGGCCGCCTACTGGGGCGAGGAACTGCCCAACGAGCTGCTTGATTGGCTGGACATCCCCAGGCGCCACCTGGTGCAGGGCGACGATGCGATCCTGGGTGGGCTGGTGCTGATGGACCTGACCGACCACGATTCGACCGATCAAGGTCACCGCCGGGAGGTCGATCGGCTGGTGGAGCAGGTTGACATGCTGATCTGGGTGGTCGATCCGCAGAAGTATGCCGACGCCGCGCTGCACGACAACTATTTGAAACGGCTCGCCGGATATGCCGAGGTGATGCTGGTCGTGTTGAACCAGGCCGACCGGCTGACCCCCGACCAGCTGCGTCAGGCGATGCGGGATCTACGTCGCCTGCTGGATACCGAGGGGCTGTCCGCGACCCAATTGGTGGCTGCATCCGCGCTGACCGGGATGGGCATTGAGGCCTTGCGTAAGACCATCTCGGCCACGGTTCGCAATAAGCAGACCGCGGCCGCGCGACTGGCCGCCGATGTCGGTATGGTGGCCCGGGAATTGCAGGCCGAGCTGGGCGTCGAACAGGTCAGCCGGAAGGTATCCGATGCCCGTGCCCGGGCCCTGAACGAGTCGTTGGCCAAGGCGGCTGGGGTGGAGCTGGTCAAGGAGGCCGTCACCGCGTCCATGCGCCATCGCGGCACGTTGGCCACCGGGTGGCCGGTCACCGCCTGGGTGAGCAGGTTCCGCCCCGACCCGCTGCGGTTGCTGCATCTCGATCAGCCGCTCGGCGGCAAGCGCAAGACTCCGGAATTGGCTCCGGTGGGAGTGCAGCGCACCAGCCTGCCGAAGCTGGGCGGGGTACCGCAGGCCCGGGTGGATTCCGCGCTGCGCGGGCTGGCCGAGCAGGCAGCCCGTGGCATGCCCGATCGGTGGGCCAGGCGGATCCGCGGGGCCACCTTGACCCATCGGGAGCTGCTGCCCGATGAGTTGGACAGGGCGGTGGCCACCACCGATCTGGCCATGGATCGCGGCCAGGGCTGGTGGCAGGTCATGCGGATCGTCCAATGGATCATCTTCGGCGTTGCGATGGTCGGTGGGCTGTGGCTGGTGGCGAACCTGCTGTTGGCCTACCTACAGTTACCGTCGGTTCCTTCCCCGCGGCTCGGCAGGCTGCCGCTGCCCACGCTGCTGCTGCTCGGCGGCGGCTTGGCCGGGTTGCTGGCCGGCCTGGGGTCCCGGGTCGGGGTCGAGGCGGGTGCCCGGGCCAAGGCCGCCCGTGCGGAGCGGGTGCTGGTCCGCTCGGTCACCGAGGTGGCCGACAGACTGGTCATCGCCCCGGTGAACGAGGAACTCCGCCGGTTCCACGAGGCCCGGTTGGCGTTGGAGGAAGCCGCCGGTTGAGCGCCTTAGGCGCCTCGACGGGCACGTCCCGGGTCACCCGATCGCCGGCCCGGACTGCCCGTGGCTGCCGGTGCGGCCTGCGGTGAATCGGGTTGGCGGGATGTCTCCTGGCGTGCGGCATAATGGTATCCGGTCGTCATATTGACCCGAAACCACCAGCACCACCACCCGACGGTGTCCACGCTTGTCGAACGAAGGAAGATCGCGCCGAATGGCTGAGTTCATCTACACCATGCACGACGTCCGCAAGACCATTGGGGACAAACTGATCCTCGACAACGTCACGCTGTCGTTCTTCCCGGACGCCAAGATCGGTGTCGTCGGGCCGAATGGTGCCGGCAAGTCGACCCTGCTCAAGGTCATGGCCGGGCTGGAGCCGATCAACAACGGCGACGCCCAGCTGGCCAAGGGCGCGTCGGTGGGCATCCTGTTGCAGGAGCCACCGCTGACCGAGGGCAGGACCGTCCTGGAGAACGTGGAGGAGGCGGTCGGCGAGGTCAAGGGCATGCTGCACCGATTCAACGAGATCTCCGAGGCGCTGGCCGATCCCGAGGCCGATTACGATGCCCTGCTGGCCGAGATGGGTGAACTACAGGCAGGGCTCGATGCCCGCAATGCCTGGGATGTCGACTCCCAGCTCGAGCAGGCGATGGATGCCCTACGGTGCCCGCCCCCGGACACGCCGGTGGATGTGCTGTCCGGCGGCGAACGGCGTCGCGTGGCGATGTGCAGGCTGCTGCTGCAGCAACCCGATCTGCTGCTGCTCGACGAGCCGACCAACCACCTGGATGCCGAAAGCGTCAACTGGCTGGAGAATCACCTGAAGAACTACCCGGGCGCGGTGCTGTGCATCACCCACGACCGCTACTTTCTGGACAACGTGGTCGGCTGGATCTGCGAGGTCGATCGGGGCCGGCTGTATCCCTACGAGGGCAACTACTCGACCTATTTGGAAACCAAGCGCAAGCGTCTGACCATCGAAGGCCAGAAGGACGCCAAACGCGCCAAGATCCTGGAACGCGAACTGGAATGGGTTCGCTCGTCTCCCAAGGCCCGGCAGGCCAAGAACAAGGCCCGCCTGGCCCGTTATGAGGAATTGGCGGCCGAGGCCGAGCGCAACCGCAAGATCGACACCGCCGAGATCAACATTCCACCGGGTCCCCGGCTGGGCAACCTGGTCTTGGAGGCCAAGGATCTGATCAAGGGCTTCGACGACCGGGTGCTGTTCGACGGCCTGACCTTCGATCTGCCGCGCGCCGGCATAGTCGGTGTGATCGGCCCCAACGGGGTGGGCAAGACCACCCTGTTCAAGATGATCGTGGGTGAGGAGACCGCCGATTCGGGCAGTATCCGGCTGGGCGAGACGGTCAAGATCAGCTATGCCGATCAGCGCCGCGGCGGCCTGGATCCCGATCGCAATGTGTGGGAGGTCGTCAGCGATGGCCTCGACCACGTCAAGGTGGGTGGCTTCGAGATGCCCAGCCGGGCCTATGTGGCCTCATTCGGTTTCAAGGGCCCCGACCAGCAGAAGCCGGCCGGGGTGCTGTCGGGCGGGGAACGCAACCGGCTGAACCTGGCCTTGACCCTCAAACAGGGGGGCAACCTGCTGCTGTTGGACGAGCCGACCAACGACCTGGACGTCGAGACGCTGCAATCTTTGGAGGACGCCCTGCTGGAGTTCCCCGGTTGCGCCGTGGCCATCTCGCACGACCGCTGGTTCCTCGACCGGGTGGCCACCCACATTCTCGCCTGGGAGGGCGAGGACGCCGCCGAGACGCCACGCTGGTTCTGGTATGAGGGTAACTTCGCCGACTACGAGCAGAACAAGGTGGCCCGGCTGGGTGAGGAGGCCGCCCGGCCACATGCCAGCAGGCATCGGCGCCTGAAGCGGGACTGAGGCTGCCGGCAGCCCGGGTCAGGGTTCGCTATGCGCGGCCAGCAATTGAGCCAGGGTGATGGCCTGGCCGCCGGTCAGATCGGCCACCTGCTTGCGGCAGCTGAAGCCGTCGGCCAGGATGATCGCCTCCGGCCCGGCAGCGCGAAGCGCGGGCAGCAGGTCGTGCTCGGCCACCTTGACGGAGGTCTCGTAGTGGCCTCGTTCCACCCCGAAGTTGCCCGCCAGGCCACAGCACCCGCCCAGGCTGATCACGCTGGCCCCGGTGCGGGCCAGCAGCCGGGCATCCGTGGACCAGCCCAGCACCGACGAGTGATGGCAGTGCGGTTGGGCGACGATGGTGTGCCCGGTCAGATCGGGTGGCTCCCAATCGGCCAGGCCACTCAGCAGTTCGGCGAGGGTTTTGATACCGCCGGCGACCAGGGGGATGCGGTCGTCGTCCAGTAGCTCGGCGGCGTCGCTGCGCCAGACTGCCAGGCAGCTGGGTTCCATACCGATGACCGGGATCTGCTCGCTTACCAGCGGGTACAGCACATCCAGGGCATGGCGTAGCCGCCGGCGGGCGCCGATGAGCTGACCGGTGGTGATCCAGGTCAGTCCGCAGCAGGCGTCCTGGCCGATCACCTTTGGGATGAAACCGATCCGGACCAGCAGATTCACCAGCGCCGCAAGCTGCTGCCCGGCGAAAGCATCGGTGAACGAATCCACCCAGATCGCTATCGGGCCGCGGGCGCCGAGAGCTTGGGGCGCCCCGGTCTGCTGCTCGCGGCGGGCTGCCGCACCGGTGCGGAACCTGGGCATGGGGCGGCGCTGATCCACCCCCGCCAGGGCGCGCACCAGATGCTTGAAACCCGGAGTCTGCAAGAAGAGATTCGCCAGCCAACCCAGCCGCAAACGGGTGGTGAGCCGTCCCCAGCTGGGCAGCCAGCCGAGGGCGTAATGCGATATGGGCCGTGGCCTGCCGCGATAGGACTCGTAGAGTACCCGGGACTTGTAGGCGGCCATATCGATCCCGGTCGGGCAGTCGCGGCGGCAGCCCTTGCAGGCCAGGCAGAGTTCCAGCGCCCGGGCCACCTCGGGTGAGCGCCAGCCCTCGGTGATCAGGCTGCCGTTCAGCATCTCCTGTAGGACGCGGGCCCGGCCACGAGTGGCGTCCCGTTCTTCGCCGCTGGCCTGGAAACTCGGGCACATCACCGCGCCGGATCGGGTGGTGTCGGCGCGGCATTTGCCGACGCCGGTGCACTGGTGCACCTTGCGTGTGAACTCCCAGTCGGCGCGGGCCAGCGGCGAGGCGCGCAACTGGGCGATCCGCACCTGCCCGGCCAGCGGATCGGGAGCCACCAATACCCCCGGGTTGAGCAGATTCCTGGGGTCGAACAGCGCCTTGACCCGCTCAAACAGCTCTAGTGCGGTGGGGGAGTACATCAGCGGCAGCAACTCGCTGCGCGCCCGGCCGTCGCCGTGCTCGCCCGACATGGAACCACCATGCCTGGCCACCAGCTCACCGGCGGCGAACATGAACTCGTGCAGCACCTTGGTGCCGTCGGCGTCGGCGAGCGGGAAATCGATCCGGCAGTGGACGCAGCCCTCGCCGAAATGCCCGTACGGCAGGCCATGCAGCCCGAAACGGGTCAGCAACCGATCGAATTCGCGCAGGTAGGCGCCCAGACGCTGCGGGGGGACCGCGGCATCCTCCCAGCCGGCATGGGCCGGCCGGGGGAGCGCCACCGCCGCCAGGCCGGCCGCATCGGTGCGAATCGCCCACATCCTGGCTGCCTGTCCCGGGTCGTCGATCACCCAGCCCTCGGTGGCCTGCGCGGCCTGCACCATCGCCTCCGCCCGGTGCCGCACCTCGGTGGCGTCCTCGCCAACCAGTTCGATGAACAGCCAGCCGTCGCCGGCCGGCAGCCCGGGTACCGCATCGGGGCCGAGCCGGTTGGCCACGACATCGACCAGGCGCCGGTCCATGCCCTCGCAGGCGGTCGGTTCGAAAGCCAGCAATGCCGGCATGTCGTCTGCGCCGTCGGCCATGGCCGGGTAGCCCAGGGCCACCGTCGTCTTGCAGGCCGCATCGCGGGCGAGCCGGACGGTGGCCCTGGTGATGATGCCCAGAGTTCCTTCGGTCCCGGCAAAGAAGGCGGCCGCATCGAAACCACGTTCGGGCAGCAGATGCTCCAGCGAATAGCCGGATACTTGCCGGGAGAACCGGCCGAACTCGGTGCGGATGGTGGTCAGGTTCGCCAGCACCAGCGCGCGCAGCCGGTCCAGGATCCCGCCCGAGGCCCCGGCCTTCAGGGTGACCAATTCACCGGTCCCGGTGACGACCTCCAGTTCGACGATGTTGTCGGCGCTGCGGCCGTATCCCAGGGCGCGCGGCCCGCAGGCATTGTTGCCGATCATGCCGCCCACCGTGCACCGGTTCGAGGTGGACGGATCGGGCCCATAACGCCAGCCCTGCGCGGTCACCCGCTGTTGCAGCGCGGCCTGCACCACGCCCGGATCCACCACGGCCGTGCCGGCCAGCGCGTCCACCGCCAGCACCTGGTTCAGGTGACGGCCCAGATCGATGACCACCCCCGGCCCCACCGCGTTCCCGGCGCAGGAGGTGCCAGCGCCTCGCGCGGTCACCGGGAGCCCGGCGGCCAGCGCGGCCCGTACCGTGGCGATCAGCTCCGCCCGGTTCCGGGGCTTGGCCACCACCTCGGGGACTACTCGATACAGGGAAGCGTCGGTGGCGTACATGGCCCGGGTCAGCCGGGAGCCATCCACGATGGTGGGATCGGGCAATGCGGCCCGGAAAGCCTCCACAGCCTGCGCCGCAGCGTCGTGCCCGGGGCTCACCGGGTGTCGTCCACGGCGTTGGTGGTCGGGGCCTCGGCGTCTGCCACCGGGATGGGCTGATGGGGTATCCCGGCGGTGTCCAGCACCGCCCGCATGGCTCGCCCCAGCACTCGCCAGTCCTCCGGGTCGATCGGGTCGAGCAGCGCGCGACGTACCGATTCCACATGGTCGATCGATGCCTGGCGGAGTTTCTCGTAACCGGCGTCGGTCAAGGTGGCGACCACGCCGCGGCGATCCTCGCTGGCGGTCTCGCGGACCACCAGGCCGGCGCGTTCCATCCGCCCAATGGTGTGGGTCAGCCGGGAACGCGACTGGTTGGCGCCTTGGGCCACCTGCGACATGCGCATGCTGTGGTTCGGTGCTTCGGACAGGACCACGAGCACCTCGTACTCGTTCAGATCCAGTTGATGAGCCCGAAGGTCGGAGTTGAACCTGTCGGTCGTCCAGGCGATCACCCGGAGCCAATCCCGCCAGATACGCTGTTGCTCTGGGGTCAACCACCTCGGCTCTCGATCCGGCATGAAAGCATCCTACCCGCGGATGATGCGATCACGGCCGGGGGGTCGCCCCGTAATCGCGGCTGCGATTAGGATTCGTGACAGCCCGGCCATGCCCGGCCGAGTCTCGCCGCCGAGGAGCATCATGGATTCGTCCCAGCCGCAGCTTGCCGCCGAAATCATGGCGGCCACTCCGGTGAACTACCCGACCATGTTCCGGGACCGGGTGGCCGGTGCTCCGCGAACGACGGCCTTTCTGGTGCCCGGCCGGGATGGCTGGCGCGCGGTGAGCTGGGCCGAGGTACGCCAGATCGTGGACCGGGCGGCCGCTGGCTTCGTGGCGCTCGGCCTGCAACCCGAGCAGCGGGTGGCCATCGCCAGCACTACCCGGTTCGAGTGGGTACTGGCCGATCTGGGTATCGCCTGCGCGGCCGGGGCGACCACCACGGTGTATCCCAATACCACCGCCGAAGAGGTGCGCTACATCGTGACCGATTCGCAATCCCGGATGCTGGTGGTCGAGAACACCGAACAGCTCGACAAGGTGCTGCGGTTGCCCGAACTCCGCGAACAGGTCAGCCACATCATCCTGGTGGACGACGACCGGGCCGCCGGCAGCCACCTGGACGACCGGGTGCTGACCTGGGCTCAACTGCTGGAGTTCGGTGCCGCGCGGCTCACCGCAGACCCCGAGTGCGTCGACCGGGCCATCGCCGCCGTCGGCCCGGACAGCCTTTCGACGCTCATCTATACCTCGGGCACCACCGGGCGCCCCAAGGGCGTTGAACTGCTGCATCGCAACTGGACTTACGAGGGGTTCGCGATGAAGTACCTGGATTTCGTGACCGAGGACGATCTGCTCTATCTGTGGCTGCCATTCAGCCATGTGTTCGGGCGTGACCTGCTGGCGGTACAGCTGGCGATCGGTTTCCGGGCAGCCGTCGACGGCCGGGTGGACCACATCATGCAGGGTCTGCAGGAAACCCGGCCGACGATTCTGGTGGGGGTGCCCCGGATCTTCGAGAAGGTGCGCGCCGCGGTGCTGACGATGTACCCGCAGAACGGCTTGAAGGGCCGGATTTCGCGGTGGGCGTTCAAGGTGGGACGCGAATCCAACGGCTACCGGTTGGCCGGCCGGCCACTGCCCACCGTGCTCGGGCTGCGCTATCGGATCGCCGACCGGCTGGTGTTCGGCAGGCTGAAACAGCGACTCGGCGGCCGGATGCGGTTCATGATTTCCGGCTCGGCCAAGCTGGCACGCCAGGTGCAGGACTGGTTCTACGCGGCCGGGATCACGATCGTCGAGGGCTACGGGGCCACCGAGACCTCGGCGATCGCATTCGTCGACCATCGGTACGCCCGGCCCCGGTTCGGTACGGTTGGCCCGGTCACCCCGGGCATGGCGGTGCGGATCGCCGAGGACGGCGAGGTGCTGCTCAGCGGACCGATCGTCGCGCGTGGTTATCACCGCATGCCGGAGGAAACCGCGGCCGCCTTCATCGACGGCTGGTATCACACCGGCGATATCGGCACGTTGGACGCCGACGGTTGCCTGACCATCACCGACCGCAAGAAGGATCTGTTCAAGACATCCAATGGCAAGTTCGTGGCGCCGCAGAAGGTCGAGAACACCGTCATGGCCAGCATTCCCTATATCAGCCAGGTGGTGGTGATCGGGGAGAACCGCAAGTACGTCACCGCGCTGGTGGCCCTCGATCCGGCGGCATTGGCGAAGTGGGCCGGCCGGCGGGGCCGCGGCGGTCTGGGCTATCGCGAACTGACCCAGCTACCGGAGATCCGGGCATCCATCGAGCGGCTGATGCGCAAGGCGAATCGCCGGCTCGAACGTTGGGAGCAGGTGAAGCGTTTCACCATCCTGGACGGCGAGCTTAGCCTGGCCGAGGGCACCTTGACGCCTAGCCTCAAGGTGCGGCGCGATGAGGTGCGTAAGGTGTACGCCGGCCAGATCGAGGCAATGTATGCCGACGATCCCAGCACCGGGGTGGCCGGCCAGTGAACTGGTTCCCGGGCCGAATCCAGCCGCGCTTCACCGACCTTGACCCACAGGGGCATGTGAACAACGTGGTGGTGGTCGACTACCTCCAGCAGGCGCGTGCCCAGTTCCTGCTGTCCGGCCCGGCCGCCGGGCTGCTGGATTCGGGTTGCCTGGTCGTGGGGCACCAGGTCGAGTATCTGGCCCCGATCGGCTGGTCGGCCGAACCGGTCGCGGTGGAGTTGCATGTCGACCGGCTGGGCGCGGCCAGGTTCGTGATCGCCTATCGCATCCGGCAGCGGGGCCGGATCTGCGTGCGGGCCCGGACCACGCTGTGCCCCTTCGATTTCGATCGGTCCGGCCCGCGCCGGCTGACCGGGGTGGAACGGGACTTTCTGGCGTCCTGGCTCGGCCCGGAGCCCTCGATACGCGAACTGCGTGCCCCGCGCCTGGCCGGCCGCGGCGTGCCATATCGGATGCAGACCCGCTGGTCGGACCAGGATCGCTATGGCCACATCAACAACGTGCGGCACCTGGACTATGTGATGGCCGCGCGGATCCACACCACCGCGAGCGCCGATCCGTCGATGACCAGGATGGGCGCCGGTGGCGTCCAGGACCGCCAGTGGCTGATCGCCCGGCAGGACATCGACTATCTGGCCCAGATGGAGTTCCGTACCCGGCCCCATCTGGTGCTGACCGCGCCGACCCGGCTGGGCACCAGCTCGGTGGTGCTGGCCAGCGAGATCACCGATGAGGACGCGACCGTCTACGCCCGGGCGCGTGCGGTGCTGGTCTGCGCCGATGCCCGGGGACGCAAACAGCCGCTGCCCTACCCGGCCAGGACGGCCCTGGCCGCCATCCTGGTCGACGACCCGCTATAATGCCTCGTCCCGGGATCGCCCACGGTGCCGAGCGTGCCCGGGACGAGCAGGTTGATGAACTCAGTCGTCCGAAACCTTGGTCTCGCCACGATCTCCCGACCATTCGAGATGGTAGTGGCCCGGCATGTCGACCCGCTCGTAGGTGTGCGAGCCGAAATAGTCCCGCAGGCCCTGGGTGACCGCGGCATTGTTCCGGGGTGCCCGGGCCATGTCGTAGTAGGCCAGCGAACTGGCGAACACCGGGGCCGGTATCCCGGCCTGGGCCGCCGTCGCCACCACCCGGCGCCAGGCATCCTGGTAGTCGGCCAGTTTGGGAGCGATCGACGGGGCGGCCAGCAACGAAACCAGTTCGGGATTCGCCGAATACTCCTGCCGGATGTTCTCCAGCAGCTTGGCCCTGATGATGCAGCCGTCCCGCCAGATCCTGGCGCAATCGGCGACGGCTATGTGCCAGCCGAACTCACCGCCGCCGGTGCGGATCTCGTCGAAGCCCTGCGAATAGGCCACCACCTTGGACGCCCACAGTGCCTGCCGGACGTCTTCGACGAAGGCCGCTCTGTCGCCGATTTGCAGGGTCCGGTTGGGGCCTGCCAGCCCGGCGGCAGCGGTTCGCAGATCGACGTGGCTGGACAGTGCGCGGGCAAAGACCGATTCGGCGATGCCATTCACCGGCACACCCAGTTCGAGGGCGGTCATGACGGTCCAGGTGCCGGTTCCCTTCATGCCGGCGCGATCCTTGATCACCTCGACCAGGGGGCCACCGGTCTGCGGGTCGGTCTGGGCCAGCATGTCTGCGGTGATCTCGATCAGGTAGCTGGACAGCTCACCCCGATTCCACTCCCGGAAGATCGCTGCCGCCTCGGCGGTGCCGATGCCGGCGGCCTTGAGCAGCTCATAGGCTTCGCCGATCACCTGCATGTCGGAATATTCGATGCCGTTGTGGATCATCTTCACGAAATGCCCGGCGCCATTCGGGCCGATCCAGGTGCAGCAGGGTTCGTCGCCGACCTTGGCCGAGATGGCCTCCAGCATCGGGCCGAGGATCTGATAACTCTCGGGGGTGCCACCCGGCATGATCGCGGGCCCGGTCAGGGCGCCGTATTCGCCGCCGGAGATACCGGTGCCGACGAAGTGGAAACCTCGATCGGCGATTTCCCGTTCCCGGCGAATAGTGTCCCGGAAGTATGAGTTGCCCCCGTCCATTACGATGTCGCCCTGGTCAAGATGTGGCAGCAGCTCGGCGATGGTCGCGTCCGTGGCGGCTCCGGCCTTGACCATCAGGATGATCGACCGCGGCCGGGCGATCGAGCCTACGAACTCGGCGACGGTCTTGCCGCCGAGGAACTCGCCCTCGGCACCGTGCTCGTCCAGGACCTGCTGGGTCTTTGCCCAGGTGCGATTGAACAGGGCCACGGTGTAGCCGCGGCTGGCCAGATTGCGGGCCAGATTGGAACCCATCACGGCCATCCCGACGACGCCGACATCGGCCTTCTTATCGGACATATGCTGTTTCTCCTTGTTATATTGGGCTGCTGCGCGATGGGCCGCTACCCGACGACGGTGTCTTGCTACTCGGCCCGGCACTGGGATACTGCCTGCTTGCCCATGGCTTTGGCAACCATCCTGCGGACGTGCCGGGCTGCCCGGCGTGCTTCCAGGGTAGGGTTTGGCCGGGCTCCCGGAAAGCCGCCGGCAGCTAGTTGCCAAGTTTGGCATCCCTTGTCGCGGCGCGTTGGGCGCTTCATGACGCGTTGTTAGGTCCAGGTGGATAGAGTGAATCGGGTGGAGCAACCAACCGGGAACGAGAAGGCCGCGACGATCTATGATGTTGCGACCGCGGCGGGAGTAAGCCCGTCCACCGTCTCGCGCGCGTTCTCGCGCCCCGGCAGAGTGAGCGCCAAGACCTCGGCCAGGATACACCGGGTGGCGGCCGAACTGGGCTATCGGGCGCCCCAGGCCCTGCGGTCGGAGGGCACCAGGGCGTCCAAGCTGCTTGGCATCGCGTTGACGGATATCACCAACCCGTTCTTCTTTTCGATCATCCGGGGGGCCGAGCATGTCGCGGTGAGCGAGGGCTACGCGATCATGCTGGTCGATGCGCAGGAATCCGAGGAATTGGAGCGGCGGCTGTTCGATCGGACGCTGCCTTTGCTGGATGGTGTGATCGTGGCGACCTCCCGGCTGTCGGATGCCGCGCTGCGATCCACGGCCCGGACCACTCCGACGGTGGTGCTGAACCGGCTCGTGCCGGGGGTGTATTCGGTGGTGACGGACAATCCTCGCGGCATGCGAAGGGCTCTTGAGCATCTGGCGGAACTGGGCCACCGCCGAGTCGCCTATGTCTCGGGGCCCATCGCTTCCTGGGCCGATAGCGCGCGCTGGCGGGCTTTCCGGGAAGCCTGCTTCGAACTCGATCTCACCGAATACCGTATCGGTCCCACTGCCCCCACGGTGCGTGGCGGCATGGCCATCTTCTCTCAACTGCGCGAGAAACCGATCACGGCCGTGGTCTGTTTCAACGACATGATCAGCATCGGGGTGATGCGTGCCGCGAAGGCTGCCGGGCTGGTGATTCCCAGCGATCTCTCGGTGGTCGGTTTCGATAATATCTTCGCTTCTGACCTGGTCACTCCGGGACTGACGACGGTTGCCGCTCCGCTGAGCCTGTTGGGGGAGCGGGCCGCCCGGGCGGTGATCGCGCTGGCGACCGAGCAGACCCCGGAGTCGGGCGCCGATGTGCCGGTGGTGTTGCCCATGCGGTTGATGATTCGTGAATCCACCGGGACGGTGCCGCGCCGCTGAGCCGAGACCAGCCCGGGTCGGCCGGGGGCTCAGGCGATGGGACGCTCGGATTCCAGCCGGAACAGCACCTCACCGGCATCCTTGATGACGGTGTAGCCGGGGTCGGCCATCAGTGCCGGGATGGTTGCCGGGTCACGATAGCCGGCGTTGACCGCCGCGCAGGTCTCGGGTGGGATCGCGGTGGCGAAGGTCAGTTTCAACCGGCAGCTTTCCACTGCGGTCTGCGCATCGTAGCTGCCTGCCCCGCGGGCGTGGGTGGAATGGGCCAGTACCCCCCAGGGCACCTGCTTGAATGCGTCCCACTGCTTGACGTAGTAGTCGCGGCAGTGATAGCCGATCTGGTAGATCTCGGGATGGGCTTGGGAGATGGTGTCGATGTGCGGGGCGTAGATGATGATCTCCCCGCCGTCGGCCACGGCAGGTTCGGTCTTGTAGAAACCCTTGGCGGCCGTCCAGATGTCGTGATACCGCGGTGGAATCTCGGCGATCACGTTCTTGAACGGCTCGGCCACGTATTCGATGTGGGTCTTCGCGGTCACCTGGGCCTGGGCAGACCAGGCGTCCTGCGGCGAACCGAAGGAGGCCGATTCGATTTCAGCGGAGTGGGCCTTGATCACGAACGCCAGGCAGTATTTCTCGCCCGGGATCAGGCTGGCGCCCTCGTCGATCATGGCCCGGACTGGGGTACTGCCGGGTGAGCCGATCATTTTCGCCGAGGTGATCAGGGCACCCACCCAGTGGGTTATGTCGATCAGTTCGTGCGCGGCGCAGCCCGGGACGAAGTACTTGTTGCCTCCGGAGATACCGACCACCTCGTGCGGCAGAATCGGCCCGACGACGAGTTTCACATCGGCCTCGACGACGGTCTTGTTGATCAGCACCTCGGCGGCCCTGGCCAGCCGGCCCTCCGACAACTCGGCGATCCGTTCGGCCGGTATGGTGCCGATGCCGACCAACTGGCCGGGGTCTTTCCACCGGTGGTTGACTATCGGCATGCCGGGATACACCTCGGCCGGATCGGCGTCGGGATCCCCAGCGGCCCAGGAGGCGATCTGCCGCGCGGTCAGGTATTCGTGAGTGCCTAAGGCGATCACGCACACCGTGTTTGCCGCCCGGCCGGCGATCGCCTTGTGAACGGCCCGCAGAATCCTGGGCATGGGACAGCTGCGGGTGTCGTCCGGGATGATGATGCACAGCCGCTTGCCCGTCAGATCCAACTGGCCGAGTTGGGTGGCCACGAAGGTTTCGAACTCTTCGATCCCGATGCGGCACCCGGGCCCTCCGATGGTCGGCACTGGCATGACGGCTCCCGTTGATTCTGCTGATTGCGGTTGGCTCGCAGCCTAGCGGCATTGGCCGGCCCGGCACCCGGTGCGCGACTCATCGGGTCGGTGTTGCCGCAATTTGGCAACCGTGCGGCCGGCCGAGGCCGTGTACACCAGAATGTGCCCATGGCTGAACTGATCCTGCACGATGACCGGTTGTTCCCGCCCGACGACCGGACGCGGCAGATTGCCCGCAGCATCTACGCCCAGACCCGTGACCTGCCCATCATCTCCCCACATGGTCATGTGCCGCCGGGGTGGCTAGCCGATGATGTATCGTTCGGCAATCCGACCAGACTGCTGTTGACCCCGGATCACTACATCAACCGGATCCTGCACGCCAATGGCGCAGAGCTGTCCGAACTGGGAGTCCCGGTCGCCCGGACCGACATGACCGAACAGGACAATCGCCGGGCCTGGCGCATCTTCTGCACCAACTGGGCGGCCTTCAACGCAACAGCCATGCGTTACTGGATGACCGATCAACTCGTTGGGCTATTCGGGGTCGGCAAACGACCCAGTGCCGAGACCGCGGACGAGATCTACGACACCATCCAGGCCTGGATCGACACCCACCGGCCTCGCCAGCTGATGGCCCAGTTCAACATCTCCTTCCTGGCCACGACCGATGATCCCTGCGACGATCTCGCTCAGCACGCCAGGCTGGCCGCCGACACCGGATTCAGCGGCCGCCACCGTGTGGCGCCTACCTTCCGTCCCGACCGATACCTGGAGCCCGACCGACGGGACTGGAACGATCTGATCGATCGACTCGGCGAGGTTTCGGGGATCGACACCGGCTCGCTGGCGGGCTACACCGCGGCGATGGAGAACCGGCGTGCCTATTTCGCCGCGCATGGTGCGGTTTCCTCCGACCATTCCCACGATGATCTGCGCGCGGAATACCTTCCCGATGGGGACGCCGAACGGCTTTACGGGAAGGCTCGTGCGGGCCAGATCGGCCGCGGCGAGGCCGATGCTCTGCGCCGCCACCTCATGATGGATCAGGCTCGAATGGCCACCGAGGATGGCCTCACCCTGACGCTGCATCCGGCGGTTCTGCGGGATCACGATTCGGCCACCGCGCGGGTCTATGGGGCCGATGTGGGCTGCGATATCCCGTTCCGGGTGGAGTTCACCCATGCGCTGCGCCCCATGCTGAATGCCTTCGGCAACCACCCAAATCTCAACCTGGTGCTGTTCACCCTGGACGAGGACACGTACTCGCGTGAGATCGCGCCCTTGGCCGGTTTCTACCGCTCGGTCTATATCGGGGTGCCGTGGTGGTTCATCGATGCGCCCGAATCGATCATGCGATTCAAGCAGGCGGTCACCGAGATGGCCGGTTTCAGCCGGATCTCGGGCATGGTCGACGACACCCGGGCCTTCTGCTCCATTCCTGCACGGCATGACATGATGCGCCGGTTGGATGCCGCTCATCTGGCTGGCCTGGTCGCGGTCCATCGGCTGGCCGAGGACGAGGCGATCGAGCAGGCCGTCGAGTTGGTCAGTGCCAATCCGGCGAAGGTGTTCAAATTGTGAATGACGTTTTGAGCCGGGCGGTACACGGCAGACCGGCCGCCCCGATCCGGATCATCCATCTTGGGATCGGGAATTTCGCCCGCGCCCATCAGGCCTGGTATACCGAGCATGCCAGCGATGCCGGCCAGTGGGGGATAGCTGGTTTCCCCGGCCGCACCACCCTGACACCCCGGGAATCGGCGCGCGATGCTGCCCTAGACGCCCAGCAGGGGTTGTACCAACTCGATATCCAGGCGCCAGAGGGGGACCAGGTCGAGGTGATCGGTTCGGTCAGCGCCAGCTACCGCTCGCACGATATCGGATCGTGGCCGCGCCTGTTCGCCGATCCTCAGGTGGCGATCGTCACCTCGACGATCACCGAGGCCGGCTATTGCCGCGATGCCGCTGGGGATCTTGATCTCGCCCATCCGGCGGTGATCGCCGATCTTAACAAACTGAAAAGCGGCCGGTTGGATGCCGCCGTGTTCACCGGGCCTGCCAAGTTCGTCCGCGGGTTGCTTGCCCGCCGGGCCGCGGATGCCGGGCCCATCACCTTCGTACCCTGCGACAACATCCCCGGGAACGGCACGGTGGCCGAGCGGATCATCCGGCAGGCAGCCGGATATGTCGATCCCGGGCTGACCGGCTGGATCGATGACCATGTCGGTTTCGTCACCACCGTGGTGGACCGGATCACCCCGCGCGCCACGCCCGCCGATCACGCCCGGGTCGCCGGGTTGACCGGTATCGCCGATCCCGGACTGGTGGTTACCGAGCCCTTCGCGGAATGGGTGTTGGCCGGGGAGTTCAAGACCCCACACCCCGATTGGGCCTCCAGTGGGGCGCGATTCGTGACCGATATCGTCCCGCACGAGCAACGCAAGCTCTATTTGTTGAATGGCGCGCATTCGTTGATGGCCTATTGCGCCCCGGTGCTGGGATTGCGGACCGTCCATGAGGCGATCGCCGATCAGCGAGTCCGGGATTGGGTCGGTGAATACTGGGACGATGCGGTGCGGCAGGTGCCGCTCCCGGAGGCCGACAAGGCGGCCTATCGACGGGCTCTGCTGACCCGGTTCGGTAATCCGGCGATGCGGGATCAACTAGCGAGAATCGCGATGGACGGCTCGCAGAAGCTGCCGATCCGGATCGTCCCCCATCTCCAGGCCGCTGCCGCGCGGGGCGCGGTTGCCTGCGGCGCCGCCCGGGCGGTGGCGGGCTGGGTGCTGCATCTGCGGGGGCTGGGTTCCCCGGTATCGGATCCGATGGCCGGGGAACTGGCCAGGCTAGCAAGCGGCGATCTGGCCGGCTCGGTGCGGGGGATTCTCGAGTTCCTCGGGGTGCCGGACGAGCCTACCGGCAGGATGGTGCTGGCCTTGGCCCAGGAACTGCTGGGATTGCGAGTTTGAACCGGCCGTTGTGGGGTGCGGGCCGTGCGAGCCGCACCCCACAACGGGAATGGTCAATTGCTGATGGCGTTCGGCCAGGGCCGCTCGGTGACGGTCTGGACCGCGCTGGCGAAATCGTTGGCCGAATCGCAGACCTCCCAGGCAAACTTGATGATGTTGTAGATCAAGGTGATGATCTTGATGGCCGCGTTTATCGACTTGAACAGCTTGGGTAGCAGCTTGGTTACCGCCTTCAGGTCTTTGACGGCGCTAATGATGTCCGTGATCCCGCCGGTGAGGTCGCTGACCAGGGCTTCGGTTGCCGCCACCGCCCGGTCGCCCAATTCGGTGGTCTTTTCGGCGAACCGTTTGGTGGCTTCCACCGTGGGCTTGCCACCCTGCTCGTACTGCTCCTGGGCGCGGGCCAGGAACTCCTCACCCGACTTGGAACGCCAGGATTTCTGGCTTTCCAGGTTGGCTACGGCCAGGGATTCGGAGAAGTCGTTCATCTTGCCGACGAACGGATCCTGCATCTGGCGGCCGATGGAACGGATCGTCCAGGGCGCCATCAGCTTGGGGATCACCCAGGCGATGAACTTGATGGCCTGGGTGATGACCTTCACCGCGATCTGGATGGCCTGCAGCACCTGATCGATGAAGACCAGGGCCGGGCGCAACAGCTTGCCGACCCAGCTCTGCTGCCAACGCTCTAGGGTATTCCGGGCGTCCTGGATGCCCTTGTCGACCTTGGGTGCGATCTCTTCGCACTTACGGGACAGGTCTTTCAGCATCTGGATGAACTTGGTTTCGGTGGTCTCCCACGCGCAGGGCTGGATGCCCGGCGTACCGCCACCCCCGCGCGACTCGCTGGGCGTCTCCATGGCTGCGCCCGCGGTGGTGCCGGCCGCCGCCGGATTCGATGCGCTGGTTGCCGTATGGCTCATGATGGCTCCTCAGAAGATCTTGCCGGCGAGGGCTTCGCCGTTCTGCTCGTTTTGGCGGTATTCCGCGGCACTCTTGTGGAGCCCATCGGACATGTCGTTGAGCTGGGTGGCGCCCTCGCTCATGTGGCTGTTCATCTGGTCGCAGGCGGACTGGAAGGGCGCCCGGGCGCGTTCCCACAATCCCCAATCGGGGATCGCATCCTTGAGCGATGTGAAGCAATCGGCCAGCACCTTGGCGCCCGCCGCCCGGTCGGCGTAGTAATCGCCATCCTCATCGAGGTCCGCCGGGTCTACCTCAATGTCATTCTTGGTGCCATTGCCTCCGCCGTCGCCGGTTTTGCCTCCGCCGTCGCCGGTTTTGCCTCCGCCGCCGTTGCCTCCGCCGCCGTTGCCTCCGCCGCCGTT
>ERZ772772.194-NODE-194-length-37293-cov-3.612197_pt1 | contig 37293 bp, 33 predicted proteins | sample MGYA00511484_ERZ772772 | MGnify/ENA primary metagenome ERZ772772 (study PRJEB29015, sample SAMEA2737913) | human oral metagenome | biome: human oral; feature: human-associated habitat; material: dental | place: China | collected 2088 ... | reverse complement strand
CATGTGTTACGCACGCCGCCAGCGTTCATCCTGAGCCAGGATCAAACTCTCAGTTAATTGATCTTGCCTGTATTTATACGCTGTATTCTTTTGTCAAGTTATCGCTTCCACCGCCTCGCGAGCGGCAGAATGTAGTATAGCACGATCAGATTAAAATGCAAGCACCTTTTCCAAATTCCATGGGAAGCCTTACATGGTGAAGCCGCCCAAGGTCTTGTTCTCGTATCCGGTACAGAAGCTGAGATCGACCAAATTTATAAGGCCAATCAGCCCAAAAGACCGTCTTTGGAAGGAGAATCCTCCTCTTCTACCGGCTGAGAGATTTCTTCCGTCCCCTCTTTTGCGGGCGCAGAGGCATTTTCCCCACCGCTCTCCTCCAATTTTGGGGCCGTGCCGCCGCCATTGCCGTTTCTCCGCTCCGGCTTCGGGGGCAGCTCCTCTCCGTTCATCAGGGCCTCGAACTCCTTACCGTCCAGGACCTCCCGCTCCAGCAGAACGGAGGCGATCCGATCCAGAAGCTCCCGTTTTTCCGTCAGGATCTCCTTGGCCTTGGCATAACAGGAGTCGATGATGGCCTTGACCTCCTGATCGATGGCATAGGCTACCTCCTCGCTGTAGTCCCGATCCTCGGAGATATCGCGTCCGAGGAATATCTCCTCGTGCTTGCGCCCAAGCTTGACCAGGCCCAGCCGCTCGCTCATCCCGAGCTCCGTCACCATCTGGCGCGCGGTCCGGGTGGAACGCTCCAGATCGTTGGCGGCTCCGCTGGTCACGTCGCCGAACACCAGCTCCTCCGAGACGCGCCCGCTGAGCAGTATGCTGATGCGGTTCAGCAGGTCCGACCGCGACGTCAGAAAGCGGTCCTCCTCGGGCAGCTGAAGCGTGTAGCCCAGCGCGGCGTGTCCGCGCGGGATGATGGAGATCTTGTGCACGGGGTCGCTGTCCGGAAGCACCTTGGCAACAATAGCGTGTCCCACCTCGTGGTAGGCGATGATCTTCTTTTCCTTATCGCTGATCAATCGGCTGCGTCGTTCGGGGCCGGCCATCACGCGCTCGATGCCCTCCTCGAGCTCCTCCATTCCGATTTTTTCCTTGCCGTGCCGTGCCGACAGCAACGCCGCCTCGTTGATGAGGTTCTCCAGGTCCGCCCCGACGAAGCCGGGCGTCCTTCGGGCCAGCACGCTCAGATCAATATCGTCGTCCACCTTCTTGTTTCGGACGTGCACCTTCAGGATCGCCTCTCGGCCGTTGACGTCCGGGCGATCCACCACGATATGCCGATCGAAGCGCCCGGGGCGCAGCAGCGCGGGGTCCAGGATATCCGGCCGGTTCGTCGCCGCGATCAGGATGGTGCTGCTCTCCTCCTCGAAGCCGTCCAGCTCGACCAGGAGCTGGTTCAGCGTCTGCTCGCGCTCGTCGTGCCCCCCGCCGAGCCCCGCACCCCTGTGACGCCCGACGGCGTCGATTTCGTCGATAAAAATGATGCAGGGCTGATATTTCTTGGCCTGCTCGAACAGGTCGCGCACGCGCGCCGCCCCCACGCCGACGAACATCTCCACAAAATCCGAGCCGCTGACGCTGAAGAACGGCACATCCGCCTCACCCGCCGCCGCACGGGCCAGAAGGGTCTTGCCCGTGCCGGGAGGGCCCAGAAGCAGAACACCGCGCGGGACCTTGGCTCCCAGCCGGGTGAACTTCGCGGGGTCCTTCAGGAAATGGATGACCTCCTGCAGTTCCTCCTTGGACTCGTCGCAGCCCGCAACATCGTTGAACGTCACCTTGGGGCGGTTGTCCAGAAAAAGCTTTGCCTTGCTCTTGGCGAAGGACATCACCTTGCCGCCTCCGCCCTGCATGTTGTAAAGGAAGAATATCCACACGCCGATCAGCAGAAGGGTCGGAAAGAGGGAGGAGAGCATCGTCACCCACCACGACGTCTTTTGCGGCGCCTCGACGGTGACGACCGCGCCCTTCTTCGCGGCTTCTTCCGCCAGACCGGAGACATCGACCGCGTAGGTCAGAAAGCGGGTCCCATCCTTGAGCTCTCCCCGCAGCACCGCGGAGCTGGACTCCCCCGGAAGGGTGTTGTTGCGGATCTGCAGATTGCTGACGCGCCCCCCTTCCATCTCGGATAAAAACGAACTGTAGCTGACCTCGCTGTACGGCTTCTGAGCCTGCTCCGGCGTGAGGAACATGTTGACCACACTGACCACCAGAAGAATGAGGATCAGATAAAGGCCCAGGTTCTTGACTATCCGCCCCAAGACATCGCCACCTCTCCGAATATACCCCGCCCCGGGGGGCGGAGAATGAGATAAAAGAATGCAATAAACCCTTTTGGCGCAGGATAAAAGTTCCGTTCGCCCCTCAAGAGAAATAGACGACGGATATACGCCAACTTTATAATTCTAACACCAGGCCGGGGACAAATAAAACGAGAAACCCCGCAAGGAATCAAGGAAGCGCTGATTAAAACAAAAACGCATATTTTACCGGGATCAAATATGCAAAACATCTATAGGCAAAAATCTCCAGCGCTTCCTTAAAAATTTAACATTGGGGGGCATGGATTAAATCAGCGCTTTATTAAGGATCTTGTGCCATGGAAAGGTCTCAGGAACCGACGGCACTGACCGAGTGGATATCCGGGAGGTGCCGCCACCGTCCCGCATAATCCAGCCCATACCCCACGACGAAGGCATCGGGCATGGAGAAGCCGCAGTAGTCCACATGAACCGCCACCTCGCGCCGTGCGCTTTTGTCCAGCAACACGCAGGTCTTGAGGCTTGCGGGTTTACGGGCGTGGAGGAGCTCCAGCAGGTAGGAGAGGGTGTATCCCGTGTCGATGATGTCCTCGACGATAAGGACGTGCCTGTCCTCGATACTGCTCCCGATGTCCCGCAGGATGCGCACGACGCCGCTGCTCTTCGTCGCGTTTTCATAGGATGAGACGGACATGAAATCGACGCGGACGTCCAGATCCTCGGGCATCCTCCGCACGAGATCGGTCAGGAAAAATACGGCTCCGTTGAGGATCCCTACCACCAGAAGCTCCCTGCCCCGCATGTCCGCCGCAATCCGGCCGGCCAAATCGGAGATGCGCTCCGCGATCTCCCCGCGCGAAAACAAAACCTTGTCGATCCTGTATTCCTGCTCCACCACAACCCCAACCTCCTCGAAACCATGAAAAAGGGCGAAAGGCTCAAAAAGGGTCCGCCCCATCAGGCTGCCGCTCCCAAGAGACAAGGGAGGAACCGCCTCTGACCGTCACGCCCCCTCCCCAAAAGAACCGGAAGCCCTTCCTGCCATCCAGCAGACGGGCAAGCTCCAGACAGCGCGCCCGGGACAGGACGGGCAACTTCAAACGGCGCGCCAGCTCACGAATCAGAAGGGCCCGATCCCGGACGGACAATCCGGCGAGGGCCTCACGCCCCATCTCGACCGGCAGAGCAAAACGTCTTAACCCCACGGACTCGGCCAGTTCGGCGCCGCGCCGCTCCTCCTCCTCCCGATACCCGCGCATCTCCTCGGCAAACGCCGCCAGATGCTCGACGGCCCCTGCGTTCACCCGCTCCACCGCCAGGGGCAGAAGCGACCGCCGAAGGAAGTTGCGCGTGTGCCTCAGGTCCTCGTTCGAGCTGTCCTCGCGCCAGGGGATCCCGCGGCAACGCAGGATATCCCTCAAAAATCCCCTCCTCAGGGAAAGGAGCGGCCGAAAAAAAAGGCCCCGCCTCTCGGGCATCCCCACACACCCACGGACCCCCGTACCACGGATGAGGTTGAAGAGCACCGTCTCCGCCACATCGTCCCGATTGTGCCCCAGAGCGATCCCCACGGCGCCGCAGTCCTCCGCTGCACGGGTCAGGCCCTCATACCGCATTCTCCTGGCGGCGGCCTCGAGCGACTCCCCCCGCACCCTCCCCCGGGGCACATCGATACGGACCTCGCGAAAGCCGACATCCCAAGCCGCGGCCATCCGCCGCACGAAGGACGCATCCGCATCGGACTCCGCGCCTCGAATGCCGTGATTCACATGTACGGCCAGGACGGGCCCTCCGTAAAGCGCTCGGAAAAGCCACAGGAGCGCCAGGGAATCCCCGCCCCCCGAGACGGCCGCCAGGATGGTCCCCCTGACGGGGAGCCATCCCTGGCGCCCTCCCGTCTCGAAAAAAAAACGCGCCAGAGCATGCAGCGAAAGGGGGTACGGGATATCCCTGCTGCGCTCCCGAAGCCTCTCCCCGGAGGACAGACGATCCAAAGCCGCCCGATAGAAGGACTCCATCGGCCGTCCGTTCCCTTTCAGTTCACGACCTCCGTGCCGTCCTCGAGGGGAAGCTCCTCCTCCGCATCTTCCGGGGATGGCGACGCCGATTTTCCTTCCTTAGCGGCCTCCGCCCCACCGTAGAGCATACGATAAACGGCCAGATTGCCCGAGACCTTCTGGACGTAATCGCAGGTCTCGTTGAAACGGACCTCCTCGATCCACCGGTCGGGCTCCAGGGCATCCCGGCCGTCCCCGAGCCATTTGCGGGCGTTGCCCGACCCCGCGTTGTAGGCGGCCATGATCCAGTCCTCCCGCGCGAAGGACCTGCCGAGCCAGGACAGGTGAGAGGTCCCCATAGAGATATTGTCCTTTATATTGTAGATGTTGTATTTCTTCAGCCCCATCCGCTTGGCCTCGCCTTTGGCAGTGCCCGGCATGAGCTGCATGAGCCCGGACGCGCCGACATGACTCGTAGCCCTGGGCTTGAAAGCACTCTCCTGCCTCATGACGGCCCAGACGAAGTGATCCTCGACTCCATAGGTTTTGCAGGCGTCCTCCACCTGAGCCCGGAAGGGCCGGGGATAGAGCGCCTCGAGATCGGACCGGTAAAGGGTCGTGCCCAGGGTCATCAGCCCGGTCAAACGACGCGCCTGGTCGTAGACGTCCTCGAACCCAAGCCAGCGGGCCAGTTTCAGGGCGCGGTAAAGGTCCCGGGCCGAGGCACCCTGAGCCTGAAGCTTCAGCCGGGCGTAGAGGACGAACCCCCACAGCTCCAGTTCGCCGGGTTTCGAGGCAAGCGACGGATTCTCCCCGTCCAGCAGCCTGATCGTGCCGGGGCGCGCCAGGAAAGTATACAGGGAAAGGGGATGGTCTCGTGCGAGGGCATCCAGGGTTCTCTCCGACTCGGCCGATTTGCCCGCCGCCCTCTGCGCGTGCGCGATCCAATAGAGGATGCGCGCCTTCCGAGCCCCATCCACCCCTGGGGCATAGGCCTGCTTCCAGAGGCGCACGGCCTCATCCGGTCGTCTCCCGTCCAGGCTCGCCCAGCCGCGCCGCCAGAGGACGTCGAAGGCATAGGCCGTATCGGGATACCCCACGATCAGCCGGTCCTCCAGCTCCGTCCTCCGCTTGTCGCCGACGAGGCCGCTCAAGATTAGAAGCGCACGCGCCTGGACCCTGCCCTTGCGCTTCTCGACGATGCGCTCCAACACCCCGGCGGCGGCCTCCTTATCGCTCCGCGCAAGGACCCCGATGCGCCGAACGGACGCCTCCGCGTAGGCGTCCCCGTTCAGGGCCAGCGCCCCCCACAGGCTCAGCGCCTCCGCGCTGCGCTTCATCCGAAAGAGCGACCAGGCCCGATGATACGCTGCCTTCCGCCCCTCCGCGGAGCCGACGGGTACGGGGGCCAACCGCTCGACCGCCGTCCTGTCGTCCTTGACCAGATGGGCATAGACGCCCAAGGCTACCCGAACGGACTGCGGCCACGGCTTCTTATGGCCTGCCAGTACCTCGGCCGCCGCCTTGTTGCCGGCCTGCAGCCTGAGGAGGCTCAAGGCCTGAGCGGTTCGGTCCTTCGGCTGGCCCGGAAGGCGAATGAGGCGGGAGAGGGCATAAATTCTGCGTTCTTTCGTATCGGCGGTCTGGAGCATTCGTTCCAGGGCCGTCTGAATTTTCTGGGGTTCCCCATCCTTCAGCAGGCGATGCTGGGCCGCGGCGATGTAATATTTCAGCTCCCTCGGGGCGGATTTCCAAAGCCGTTCCGACAGGCTCAGGGCCTCCTCGGTCCGCCCCACCCTCTCGTAGCCCAACAGGAGGGTCATATCGGCATAGGGACGGATCCCCTGGGGAAAGGCATTCCCCTGTGCCTCCAAGATCGAGACCGCCTCGGGCCATTTGCCGCGGAGGCGCAGGGCGTTGACCATCAAGGCGTGATCCCGGGGGGATTTGTCCCGCTTCGAGGCATAGGCCTCGTCCATTGCGGCCCAGGAACGCCGCCAGAAGAGATCGTAGAGTTTGCTCTCCGCAGCCGAGGCTGGGGAGAGGAGACCGACCAGGCAGAAGAAAACGACGAGACTCAGGAAGGTGCGCGCTTCCGAAGCAAAAATTTTTTTCAGCATGGATTCTCCTTAACGAAATACAAAAAATTGGCGGGCTTGCCGAAACGTGCCCGCCTCCTATTCAGGCGCCTCCCATCAGGAAAAATACAGAACCTGACGCCCCCATTCCGGACAGCCCAAGCCAGGTGCAGGAGCGGCAAAGAGGCAGAAGGCCGCACCGCCGCTGCCCGTTATGCCCCAGGCCAGAGCCTCCGATCGTTCCAATGTCCCGAAAAGCTCGCGATACCCCGGGAAACGCTCCAGAAGCGGCAGCGCAAAGTCGTTGGGGAGCAGACCGACGCGTTCCCCCTTTTGGAGCGCCTCATAAAGGCACAGGGCCTCATCCCTGGCCTCGGACGCGCAAAGCGGATACCCGCCGGGATGCCGGGCGTCCAGCTCATCGTAGGCCCCCTTCGTGCCCACGCTCCACTCGGGGAAGAAGACCCGGCCTCCCAGGGGAAGTGCAGGCAAAGGCTCAAGACGATCCCCGTTCCCCGAGACCAGCGCGACAGGAAAAGCGGAGAAAAGACAGGGCACATCCGCGCCTGTTCTGCGGGCAATCTCCGGCCATCGGGAATCCGGGATCTCCGCGGCAAGCCACCTGAGCAATGCGGCCCCGTTGCCGCTCCCCGCCCCGAGACCGGCCCCCGGGAAAAGGCTCTTCAGGATCTCTATATCCAGAGGAGGAACGGCAAGCCCCGACGCGCGGGCGAGGCGCAGGGCCCTCGCCACGATATTCTCCCCCTCCAGCTCCATCCCATCGACGTTGACGAGGTCCCCGGCGGCGGGATCGAGGCGCCGGACGACGCGCAGCGTCTCCCCCGAGGGAATCCTGAGGAAGAGGGAGACGAGGTCGTGATAGCCGTCGTCCCGCCGCCCGGTCACCCGGAGGGAAAGATTCAGCTTTGCAAAGGAAGGCAGGACGAAGCGCACAGCGGCAGCTCCTCCAAAAAATTCGTGAAGATCATTCCGTGAGCCCCCATGGTTCCTCCAGAAGTAAAGGAAAGAGGACCTGAAAAAAATACCCCCGGACCTCGTCCGGGGGTATTTTACCTAAAACCCTAAACGCGAGTCACAATTTCAAGCTCGACCTCTCGGGTGAGTATCTCCGCGTAGCTGAAGGAGACGGTGCTTGCGCTGGATTCGTCGTACAAGGTGAAAAGCTTAGGATAGACGTCGAGCAGAATCCCCTCCGTCTCCTCGGTCCTGTTCCTTCCCTTGGACATTCGACAACGAACCAGCCGGCCCTTATAAGAGAAAATCTCATCTTTGATGGATGTGAGCGTTCTCGGCACGAAACATCACTTCCTCAAACTCAGCTATGGTTAAGTATAACATAACCGGGAGAGAAAATGTCCCTCATCCATAATATGATATGGCCGACAAAGAATCCAGAGTCTCAATTCGCCCCGTCCGGAACGCAATCCGGCAAGGAGAAGCCCCTCCGGACCACCGGCACGGGGATATCCGCGCCCCGGGACAAAATGTAATGATTCTCCCCTCTGCGATCCAGCAGGACGGGATAGCCGTCGCGCGTAACGGTCCCCAGGGCCTCGGGATTGCGGCGCGGACGCACGTCCATCGTAAAGCCGTCCCCGCAGTCGGGGACGGTGATGACCGCCGGGACGGGGTCCGGGGGCAACGCGCCGGCGGGGACCGCCGCAAGCAGGGAAAGCGAACAGGCCAGGAGCGCACCCGGAACACGGAAGGCCAGCCTCTTCATCGGGACGGCACGACCTCCCCCATCCAGTAATATCCCCATTCCGTCGCCTGCTGCGCCAGCACGGGCATATCCGCCTCGTACCAGATGAACCGATTGCGCTTGACCATCCGCGTGAGCTCGTAGAGCTGCCCTTTGAGGGCATCCACCGGGCGCTGATCGGCACGGGGGGTAATCTGGTACCAGCTCCGTCCCGTCCACACATAGATCGCCCTGGGGAGGTTCCCCTTCCAGGCGACGGGGACCGCGGGGTTGTGCAGGACGCCCATGCGGTCGACGCTGCTCTGCCAGTTCCCGATCGCCATAAAGCGGGGGTTGAAGCTCCAGTCCGGCACCCACGTGGAATGGGTCTCGCCTCCGGCGGCACGCGAGGGCGGAAGGCCGGGCTGACGCACGGCCGCGACCTCGGGGGGCGGCACCGTGACGTGCGAGGAAATCTGGGCCGGGCGCACCCAGGGGACGATCCCCGCCATGGAGGGCACGACCGACCCCACGATATAGTTCGTCGGATTCAGGTTGGGGCCGGACGCGGTGCCATACACCCAGACCCCGTCCCTGTTCTTCGTCACGGGGTAGCCGTCGAAGGTCACATACCAGTTCTTCGGCATGTTGTAGGGCCGGTACACGTAGAACTGCATCCCGGCATAGGACGGCTGCGCCACCAGCAGGGGCTCGGCCACGTAAACCCTGGCCTCGGCCGACGAGGCCAAACTCATCAGGAGGCCCGAAAACAAACAGGAGATCAGACCGAAATGCCGAAGGGACAACAACTCCATCACTCCTCGTCTTTTCCTGCGGAATTGCAGACCGCCGACAAATACGGCAAGCTGCGCATCACCGGGCGAGGACGATCTGTCCCATCCACCGGTAGCCCCAGACCGCGGCGTGCTGGGCGAGGACGTTCATATCCTGATCCGTCCAGACCAGATTGTTTCTGTTGCTCATGCAGGCCAGCTCGTACAGCCTGCCGCGCAGCGCGTCCACGGGATGCTGAGAGTCCCGGAGGGATATCTGGTACCAGTTTCGGCCCGTCCAGGCATAGATCACATTGGGGCGAGATCCTTTCCACGCCACGGGGACCGCGGGTTTGCCCAGCACGCCGATGCGGTCCACGCTCCTCCCCCATCCTCCGACGGCCACGAAATTGGGATTCTGAACCCAGCGGGGAACATAGACGGGAGCGGCGACGACGGCAACCGGAGCAACGGGCGCAACAGCCGGGACGACAACCGGCGCGACGGCCGGAGCGCAGGCGGGCGCCGCGACCCACGGCACCAGCCCGGCCACGGAGGGGACGACCGACCCGACGACATAGGCGGTCGGCACGATGTTCGCCCCGACGCAGGAACCGTAGACCCAAATACCATCCGCATTCCTGAAGACGGGGTAGCCGTCGTAGGTCGCATACCACCCGCCGGGGATGTTATAAGGACGATAAACATAAAACTGCATCCCCGAATAGGCGGGCTGTGTGATCAGGATCGGGTCCGCGGCATTCATCCACACGGCCGCGACGGCCGCCTCCTCCCCCGCAAAGGCCAGCAGGAAAGCCAACGCCAACAGGAACGGCATCTTAGCTGCAAAACGCTTGCTCTTCATCTCTCACTCGCTCCTTCTTTTGAGATAAACGCGAAAAAAGGGTCCCGAGGTCATCCTCGGGAGGAAGGGGCCCGCGAAATCCTTTTCATCAGGGCCCCAATCCCCCTTTTTGCCGTTCATTTTTTATCCGCCGGCAACGGAGGAAGGTAAACCGGACGATCCCCCGATGCCGTTCCCGGGACGGGAGGCTGATAGGCCGGAGCCTCCCCCGAGACAACTGCACCCTCGACGAGGGGAACCCCCGCCGCCGGAGGCGCGGAAACCGCGCCCGGTGCCGCGCCCCCGGCCCCCGCGGGCAGCGGAGGCTGATAGACGGGAGCCTGACCGGGCTGCCCCCCCATGGGAGCGGAGGGGACCTCCGCGGAGGGCGACGGCTGAGGGCCGGGCCCAGGGGCCCCGCCCGCCGGGAGGGCGACGCCGACCTCCAGCGCAGGAGGCGGCGCCAGGGGGACAATCCGGGACTCGGGCGGCGCATAGGCGGGTTCGCCGCCCTCCAAAAGCCTTTCCCGCCCCGGCGGGACATAGACCGAGGGCTGCCACGCGTCGCCGTCGAAGGGCCCCGCGCCGGGCTCCGGAGGGGTGTAGAGCGGAACCTTGGGCAGCTCGGGATCGACAGGAGGGCGAACGGGCCGGCGCCGTGCCTGGGGGGAGTCGGGGGGGATGATGGCGATCCCGTGGTCGTTCGTGGGGATGGGGTAGACCCGCGCCGGACGTTTGGGGTCCCACAGGGGCACGCGCTCCCCGTCCCCGGGGTAAACCACCACGCGGGAGAAGGGCTCGAATCCGGGGTCCAGCTCCATCGCCTTGCGATAGAAGAACTGGGCCTGCTCGAACTGTGCCGTCCTCTCGTGGTACATTCCATACCAATACCACGCTTCGGGATTGCGCCGTTCCTCCTGCACGGCCTTCTGCAGCCACGGATACGCCGCCTCGTAGCGCTCTTCGCGCATGAGGGCGATTCCCTGCCGCAGGGAGGAAATGCGGGGACGGGAGGGAACGGCCTTCTTTCGCACCGGCGCCGATGGGGTCTTTTTCTTGGTTTTTCTCGCCTTGGGCGCCGCTTTCTTTATCGGGGCCCTCTTCACCGATTTTCTGACGGGGGGCGGCACTTCGTCGGCCGAGACGTTCCCATTGGCCCAGACGGGCCCGCAGCCGGCCAAGGCCCCAAACAAAAGAGCCAGAAGGGCAAAAAACCTTACACTTCCGCGCGAATATCCGCCCATGGCGATCCTCAACTCCTCGGCCCCGTCACCTTGATGACGGTGTCCTTCAGCTGTATGGGGTCCTTTCGGTTATCCTTGACGACCCGCACTACCGCGTTCTTCTCCTGAACGGAGACCACCTTGACCTTGCCGATCGTGTTCTGAAGCACCACAACGGGGTTTTCCGGGTCTACGGTCACGTAGGTATCCCCTCTGACGACATCCAGGACATCCCCCACCCGCAGGGCGTCCTGCCGCCCAATCGAGATGATGAACTCCCTCCTTCGGCGCCTCGACCCCGCCGTAGGCGAGATGATCCGCCCCACGGTGGTGATGGCGGGGGAAAAACGGTCGCGCCCCTCGGCCTCAGCTCTCGGGTCGTTGCGGCGAATGGCGTTGCTGACCTGCCCCATGGCCTGAGCCTGAGCGTCCTCGATCCCCTTTTTGAGGGCCTGCCACTGCACGGAGGTGCGAAATTGCTCCCACGTCGGGTGGCTCATCCTCTGTCCCCGGTCCTTTGCACCCGTCAGCCCCAGAAGATCGAGGCCGTCCTTGAAGGGGACCGGGAGCGAGACGAGCGCCGCGTCCAGCCAATAAAGTTTCTCCCCATCAAAGGTAAAGCGCCTGTCGGTTCCCTCCGCGACCCTCATGGCGAACTGACGCGCCTGGACGGTGTCCAGGATGCGGATCCGCAGGCTGACCCGCCCTCTCTCCAGCCTGCCCAGGACGTTCCGTTCCTCGAACACCGCGTCGAACAGCTCCATCTGCAGCGCCATGTCCCCAGGACGATGCCCGGAGGCGAACCAGCGGTTCATGCCGGGTTCATCCAGGACCTGGACGTCGATCAGGGGCGAACGCTTGAAGAGCACCTCCAGGTAGTCCGTCATCTTGCGCTCCAGGACATTATAGGGGTAATACTTGCTCTCCCAGACCTGGAGGCCGGTCGTGTTCTCCGTCGGAAGGATCACCACGTGCAGGCGCCGCGGCTCGGCCGCCTGACAGACGGAGCCCGCACAAAGCAGTAAAAGCGCCATAAACGCCCCACATATCCTGTTCTTCATGGATGTCCCCGTCACTCCCAAACCGTAAGGGCCTATGCGAGAGGCCCCGCTCCCCGGGGTCCCCCCTCCGGCATCTTCCAACCCGACATTTTCGAAGTCGGGCCCCGAATCATCCTGCGAAACCCAACCTGCCTCTATTTTACCGTATCCGAGGAGGAAATCGCCGACGATTTATCTTCTGAATCTTATCTTCATTAGCTCCGTATTTTTCCTGCTTGCGTCAAATCGGAATTTGATGTACTATTTTCGCCGAGGGGAACAGGGCTTCAGACGCAACACGAGTTCACTTGAGAGGGGAGTTTCGTTATATTATGGAAAGACTGAGCATCTTCAAATGCGCCAAGTGCGGCGGCATGGTGGAGGTTCTGCACGCCGGGAGCGGCGCGCTGTCCTGCTGCGGGGAATCCATGAAGCAGATGAAGGAGAACACCACCGACGCCGCCCAGGAGAAGCACGTGCCGGTGTTCGAGGATGGCGCGGTGAAGGTGGGGAGCGTCACGCATCCGATGGCCGAGGAGCACTATATCGAGTGGATCGAGCTCATCGACGGCGACAAGGTCTGCCGTCAGTTTCTCAAGCCGGGCGAGCAGCCCAGGGCCGAATTTGTCGGCGCCGGACACCACGGAGTTACCGCGCGCGAGTATTGCAATCTGCATGGACTTTGGAAGGGAGAAAGATAATACGATGATTTCCGAAAAAATGGCGGCCGCGATCAACGACCAGATCAAGGCTGAATTCGATTCCGCCTACATCTACCTGGGCATGGCCGCATACTTTCAGGACTGCAACCTGCCGGGGATGGCCCATTGGATGGAGAAACAGTACCACGAGGAGCTCGAGCACGCGGAGAGATTCATCGAACATCTCTACGAGCGCGGCGCCCGCGTGAAGATCGGGGAGATCGCCAAACCCAAAGAGAGCTACGACGGCCCCCTGAGCGTCTTCAAGGAGTCCCTCCGGCACGAACGGTACGTGACGGAACGCATCGACAAGCTGATGGACCAGGCGATCGAGGAGAAGGACCACGCCACCAGCTCCATGCTCAGGTGGTTCGTCGACGAGCAGGTGGAGGAGGAGGCGAACGTCGAGGCCATCGTCCGCAAGCTGGAGTTTGTGGGCGACTCCCACGCCAGCATCTATCTGCTGGACAAGGAGCTGGGCGGACGCTAGCGTCCGCGGTACGACGGCTGCGAGGGAACGGTGACCGCCGTTCCCTCTTTTCGTATGCTCCGCCATGTGCGATAATCCATCCCTCTCCGGGAATGCCTCCCATCCAGGAAATACCTGTCATCCAGCAAAGGCCGCCCATCCGGGGCTCATCCGCCTGAAACCGTTTCTGGACGGGCTCTACTTCGTCTATAACCGCAGGGAGCTGATCCACCCCGATCCGCTCCTGTTTCTCTACCGTTACGACGACCCGCTCGACCGAGAGATCGCGGGGCTTGTCGCCTCCTCGCTGGCCTATGGCCGCGTCGCCCAGATCCTGAAGAGCGTCTCACGGGTCCTGGATCCCCTGGGTCCGAGCCCGCACCGTTTTCTGATTGCCCATCCAGAGGCGCCGTCCCGGCTCCTCGAGGGCTTCAAGCACCGTTTCACCGCGGCCGGGGAGGTGGAGAGCCTCCTGGCCAACGCCGCACGGGCCCAGAGAGAGCATGGGAGCCTGGAGGGGCTTCTGCGTCATTGTCTGGAGAAAAGCGCCGATCTGCTGAGTGCCCTGGACGGATTCTCCGACGCGCTCTCGCCGGAGCGGCGGGGGTTTCCGCTCCTGACGGCCCCGAGGGACGGCAGCGCCTGCAAACGGCTCTTCCTCCTCCTGAAGTGGATGGTGCGGAGGGACGACGTCGACCCCGGAGGGTGGAGGGCCGTCACCCCGCGCGACCTCATCATGCCGACGGACACGCACATCCACGCCATCGCGCTGAAGCTGGGGCTGACGAAGAGGAAACAGGCGGATCTCGTTACGGCGCTCGAGATCACGGAGAGGTTCCGCGAGGTTGCGCCGGACGACCCCACGCGGTACGACTTCGTCCTGAGCCGTTTCGGTATCCGAACCGGCCTGCACGCCGACGCCCTTTCGGACCTGCTTGGCCCATGAAACCCCGGCCTCATCCCACCCCATAATCCATATATTCCATATATAATGAACACGTTCCAAGCTCTCTGATCTGCCGAACGGCTTTTTCTTCAACGGACTGGCACCCTCGGAATCCCTGGATTTTTCGTTCTCGACCGCCGTACTTCGGTTGGGTTTGGTTGGATTCGTTTTGGTCCGAAAGGAGGCTTTTTGTATGTCAGACAAGCAATTTCCGCTCATCTCGGACGCCCTCGTCAGGACCGGCGGCACGCCCAAGGACAAGGCATCCGCCATTCGTGAGGTCGGGGAACTGCTGCGCAACGCCGGGTACGTCGATCCTCCCTACGTAGCGAGCATGGCGGAGCGGGAAAAGGCCGCGGACACATTCCTGGGGGCGGGCGTCGCCATCCCCCACGGCAAGGTCGAGGACAAGAACTGCGTCCGGCACGACGGCATCGCTGTTTTGCAGGTCCCTGACGGCGTCGAGTGGAACGCCGGCCAGACCGCGAAGCTGGTCGTGGGGATAGCCGCGAGGTCCGACGGACACCTGGCCATCCTGAAACGGCTGACGCGGCTGATCCAGGATGGGGAGCGGATCGCGCGCCTGTCCAGCACGGACTCCGCCGCCGATATCGTCTCGGCCCTCTCCGAGGAGCGCGGCGCCGAGGATACGAAACCCGCCGAGGCCGAGGACCTGGAGGTCCGGGACGAATGGGTGGTCGACTACCCCTCCGGCCTGCACGCGCGTCCCGCCTCGCTCTGGGTGAACGCCGCGAAGGCCCTGGACGGGCCCTTACGCCTGCGCCGGGGCTCCGACACCGCGGACCCGCGGAACCTCCTCTCCCTGCTTCAGCTCGGCGTCAAGTCCGGGGAGACGATCGTCATCTCGGCCTCGGGCGAAAAGGCCAAGGCCGCGGTCCGACGGATGAAGGAGGTCATGGCCGGCCTCTCCGCGCAGGAAAAGGAGGATTTCGAGCGCGCCGCGCGCAAGGCGGCCGAGGCCGTGCCCCCGGGGAACGCCTGGGTTCCTCCGAGCGGCAAACCCGCTTTGAAGGGGGTCTCCGCAAGTCCGGGTATGGCGACGGGGACGATCGTCAGGATCGGAGCCCACACGACGGAGGTGGAGGATGAACCCGCGTCGCTGGAGGAATCCGCCCGTCTGCTGGAGTCCGCCATCGACAGGGCCAGACGGCAGCTCGAGGAGGTCATCGAGGAGACCGTCCGCCGTCTGGGTCAGAACGAGGCGGCCATCTTCAGGGCCCATCTCGGCATCCTCGAGGACACCAGGCTCCTGACCCTGGCCTCCCGGACGATCGTCGCCGGGCACGGCGCGGCATGGGCGTGGAACCACGCGGTCGAGACGCTGGCCGACGAGCTCGCGTCGATCGACAACCAGCTTCTGGCGGCGCGGGCCGCGGACATGAGGGACGTGGGACGCCGGGTCCTCTCGGCCCTGCGGGAGGAGGAGGGCGAGGAATCCCCATCCCCCGCCGGGACCCCCGACTCGCCGGCCGTCATCGTGGCCGAGGACCTCTCCCCATCGGACACCGCCGGGCTGGACCGTGAGCGGGTCGCAGGGCTCGTCACGGCCCTGGGCGGGCCGACGTCGCACACCGCGATCATCGCGCGTACCCTCGGGATCCCCGCGGTCGTCGCTCTGGGACGCGATCTCCTGGACAAACCCGCCTCGACGGCCATCGTCGACGGGGACACCGGCAGGGTCTGGCTGGACCCCACCGAGGAGGACCTGTCGGCCGCCAGGGAGAGGATGCGCACCCTCAGGGAGAGGGAGGAGGCGGAACGGGCCGCCCGCATGGAGCCGGGGAGGACCGCCGACGGCCGCATCATCGCGGTCGCCGCGAACGTCAACCGGCCGTCCCAGGTCGCGGAGGCCATCGACATGGGCTGCGAGGGCGTCGGACTGATGCGCACGGAGTTCCTCTTTCTGGAGCGGGACACGACCCCGACCGAGGACGAGCAGTACGAGATCTACCGCGCCATGCTGAGCGCCCTCGGCGGCAGGCCCCTCATCGTCCGGGCCCTCGACATCGGCGGGGACAAGCGCGTCCCGCACCTGAACCTTCCCCACGAGGAGAACCCGTTCCTCGGCGTGCGCGGCGTGCGTCTGCTGCTCCGCCGGCCGGAACTCCTCTACCCCCAGGTTCGCGCCCTCTACCGCGCCGCCGGGGAGGGGAACGGACTGTCCGTGATGTTCCCCATGGTCGGGACCCTGGAGGAGATACGCCGTTTCCGCGCCGTCTGCGAGGAGGTTCGCGCCTCGCTCGACGCGCCCCGCATCCCTCTGGGCATCATGGTCGAGGTCCCGGCCGCCGCCCTCCTCGCCGAGGAGTACGCGCCCGAGGTGGACTTCTTCTCCATCGGGACCAACGACCTGACCCAATACACCCTGGCCATAGACCGCCAGAACCCGGAGCTGGCCGCCTCGGCCGACTCCCTTCACCCCGCCGTCCTGCGCCTCGTCCGAAGGACGGTCGAGGGAGCCGAAAAGCACGGCAAGTGGGTGGGCATCTGCGGCGGCATCGCCGGAGATCCGTTCGGGGCCTCGCTGCTGGTCGGGCTCGGGGTGACGGAGCTGTCGATGACCCCCCGCGACATCCCTGCGGTCAAGGCCCGGCTCCGTGCGCACGACTACGCGAAGCTCAGGGCCCTGGCGGAGAGGGCCCTGGAGCAGGACAGCGCGGAGGCCGTCCGGGCTCTGGAACAGGAGGCCCAATGATGAGGATCGTGACCGTCACCCTGAACCCCGCGATCGACATGACGGTAGGGCTCGCGGAACCGCTCGCGCGGGGGTCCGTCAACCTGGCCGAGTCCGTGACCGAGACACCGGGCGGCAAGGGGATCAACGTCGCCTCGTTTCTGGCCGACTGGGGGCTGGGCTCCTCCGTCACCGGCCTGATCGGCGCCGACAACGTCGGGATATTCGAGGGGCTGTTCCGCGAGAAGGGGCTGGACGACCGCTTTGTTCGGGTCCCGGGCAAGACGCGCACGAACGTGAAGATCGTGGACGGCGACGAGACGACCGACGTCAACCTCCCCGGGCTTCGCGCGGACGTCCCCGCGCTCCGCAGCCTGGAGACGATCCTTCTGGACCTGGCGAAGGAGGGGCCCTGCATCCTCTCCCTCTCGGGGAGCCTGCCCAAGGGGTGCGGGATGGATATCTACGCGAACCTGACCCAAACGCTCCGGGACATCGGCGCCCAGGTGATGCTGGACACCAGCGGGGAGGCGCTGAAAACGGCCCTCGACGCTCCCATCAAACCGCTCTGCGCCAAACCGAACAGGAGCGAGCTCGCGGCATGGACCGGACGGACCATCGAGACGGAGGAGGACCTGATCCGCGCGGCCAAGGCGCTCCTGGCGGGGGGGATGGCATTGCTCGCGGTCTCGATGGGAGGGGACGGGGCGATTTTCTTCTCCAAAGAGGGGGCCCTGCACGCAAGAAAGCGGCTGAACCGGCTTTCGAGCACCGTCGGGGCGGGCGACTCCATGGTCGCCGGCATCCTCGCCGCCCAGAGCGAGGGTGGCGACCTCGAGCGCGCGGCGCGCCTCGGGACCGCCTTTGCGGCGGCACGGGTCGACGCCGATTTCGAGGGCAGCCTCCGGGACCACGGGGCCATAGAGGCCATCGCCTCGTCCGTCGAGTTGAAGAGCATCGGACTGTAAGGGAGGGGAAAGCATCGTGGAAAAGGACACGCTGTTTCTTATCGTCAACGGAGGAGCGTCCGCGCCCCGCGGCATCCTTGCCGCGGAGGCCCTGAGGAGCGCGGCCGAACGTCTGGGCCGGAAGCTGGAGATCGAGGTCCGGGCGAACGGCGCGACGCTGGCCACCTTCGACACGCCGCCCGGCCCCGACGACCGCATCCTTCTCATCGGGGGAAGGGCGGGGGAAAAGGACCCGGCCGTCCCGGAGCGCGCGGAGCCCATCCCCGTCGTCGATATCGGATCGATTCTGGCCGACCCGACGGGGGCGCTGGAGCTGCTCTCCGGGGGAGCGGCGTCATCCGGCGCACCGGCCGGGGGAACGAAGAAGGAGCTCATTGTGGCGATCACATCCTGCCCGACCGGCATCGCGCACACCTTCATGGCCGCCGAGGGGCTGGAGCAGGCGGCTAAAGCTCTGGGCTACGACATCCGGGTGGAGACCCAGGGGTCCGTCGGCGCAGGAACGCCCTTGGCGCCCGAGGAGATATCCAGGGCCGCCCTCGTCCTCATCGCCGCGGACAAGGAGGTGGAACGCAGCCGCTTCGTCGGCAAGCGGGTCTTCGCCGCGGCGACGAAGCCGGCGATCACGGCCGGCGAGGCCCTGATCCGTCAGGCGTTCTCGGAGGCGACGGTTCAGGCGGGAGACGCGGAAAAGGCGTCCTCCGAGGCGGCGGCATCCCAGAGGAAGGCCGGGCCGTACAAGCACCTGATGACCGGCGTCTCGTTCATGCTTCCCTTCGTCGTCGCGGGCGGCCTTCTGATCGCCCTGGGGTTCGCCTTCGGCGGCATCTACGCGGGGAACGAATCCAACGCGGGAACCCTTGGGCACGCACTCTTCACGATCGGCGCCACGGGCGCCTTCACGCTGATCGTACCGGTGCTGGCCGGATACATCGCCTACTCGATCGCGGACCGCCCCGGCATCGCCCCCGGCATGGTCGGCGGCGTCCTGGCGGCCAACCTGGGTGCGGGGTTCCTCGGCGGCATCGTGGCCGGCTTCATCGCCGGGTACGCGACGGACCTCCTGAACCGGGCGATCCGGCTTCCCAAGAACCTCGCCGGGCTCAAGCCGGTGCTGATCCTCCCGCTTCTGGGCACACTGATAACCGGACTCCTGATGCTGTACGCGGTCGGGACCCCCGTGGCCCGGGCGCTCCAGGCCCTCACCGATTGGCTCCAGGGGATGCGCGGGGCGAGCTCGGTCCTCCTGGGGCTGCTCCTGGGCGGGATGATGGCCATCGATATGGGGGGGCCGATCAACAAGGCGTCCTACGCCTTCGCCACGGGGCTCATCACCACTCAGATCTACAGCCCGATGGCCGCGGTCATGGCGGGCGGGATGACGCCGCCCCTGGCCCTGGCGCTCGCGTGCCGCCTGTTTCGGAACCGATTCACGCGCGAGGAGCTGGAGGCCGGAAACGCCGCGGCCGTCCTTGGGCTCGCCTTCGTGACGGAGGGGGCCATCCCCTTCGCGGCCCGGGACCCGCTGCGGGTCATCCCGGCGCTCGCCGTGGGGTCCGCCCTGGCCGGGGCCATCTCCATGCTCGTCGGTGCGGAGCTCAAGGTTCCGCACGGGGGGGTCTTCGTCCTGACGATCCCGGAGGCGGCCACACACGTCTGGGGCTATCTCGCCGCCATCGCGGCGGGTACGATCGCCAGCACCGTGCTGTTGGGACTGTTCAAGAGGCCGCTGAAAGAAGTGTAACGGAGTCCGAGGAAAGTCGAACAAGAATGAAGAGGGAGGACGGCAGGCGTCCTCCCTCTTTTAGAAACCAACTTTCCGAAACCCGCTCCTCAGCGACTCACTGGGAGATCGCGCTGACCGGGCAGGCCGAAACACAGCTCCCGCACTCGATGCAGGTATCGGGGTTGACCTTCGCCTTGCCGTCCGTCATCGCGATAGCCTCGACAGGGCACGTTCCCACACACGCCTCGCACGCCACACACGTGCCGGCGTCAACGACCGCTTTAGCCATTTGACACTCCTCCTCGTTCTCAAAAAACTCGTTCCCAAAACAAAAGTCGCTCAAAACCCCCACAGTTTTGATATTTTCATTATAACACAGGGCTATAGCCCGATGCTCCGCGGAAAAAGAGTAATCCGCTACTCCGAGTCGCCTCGTCCCCCGCCGAAGCGCTGCCCCTCCCCGCCTTTGCGGCGCTCCTCGAAGAACTCCCGCAGCCCCGCCTTGACGGACTCGGGCAGGTCCTTTTTCCCGACGCCGCGGACCGCACCCTCGAGGGCCTGAAGCATGTGCAGGCAGGCCGAGGGGTCGATGCCGCGTATCCTGAGCCAGGCCTCGCGGCTCCCGATCGCCCTCAGAGCCTCGGGACTCCCCACCCCCGCGCGTTTCAACAGGTCCTCCAGCACCGGTCCGACGTTGGGCATGGAGGAAAGAGAACCGTTCACTTTCTGCACCTCCTCATCCTGGAAGCGGCGCCAGCGGAAGAGCAACGCTCCGAGGCGACGCTCCGCTACTCCGTAAACCAATTACGCCATCGCCGAACCTCATGGCCCTGCTCGTCCCCCTGCCTCAGGCTCTCGATGGCCTGATCCATCCGACGCAGCAGAAGCTCCCTGTGCTCCGGCAGACGCCCCTTGAGCGGAAAGGCGTTGGTCTTGTGCGTCCCGTCGTAGACGGTCGGGATATCCAGCAGGGACAGGAGACGCCGGCCCTCGCCCAGAGCCTCCGGAGGACGAAGGCGCTTGAACTCCCCGGCCCGGACCCGGCCCGCCAGCCGGGCCCCCTTGAACAGCACCAGCGTCACCACCGTCAGCTCGAAGGGATGCGCCCCGTTCAGCAGGCTTGCCGTCTCGGCGATATGCTCCTCCGAGAGGGCGCGCCCTCCCAGTCCCAGCATGATGTAGACGGAATAACGGATCCCGGCGTCATCCAGGGCTCTCATGGCCGCAGCGTTCCCGGCGCGGCCCACCCCCTTCTCCTGATAGAGGAGCACCCGATCCGACCCCGACTCGATCCCCAGGCAGAGGCGGTCGTACCCGGCCTCGCGAAGCACCCGGAGCTCCGCCTCCGACTTCTCCAGGACATCGTCCGCCCGGGCGAAACAAGAGATGTACTCATCCTCCGGGAAGGCCGCGCGAAGCGCCCCGGCGATCCGCAGCAGTTTTTCCGTCGGCAGGCCGAAGGGATTCCCCCCGGCCAGAAGGCACCGACGCACGGGCCTGCGGTCGTGCCGGTGAATGAAACGCAGCTTCCCTATCTTGTCCAGTATCTCCGGAAGGGGAAGCTCCCGGTACCTCATCCCCTGATTCAAATCGCAGAAGAGGCAGCGCCCATAGCTGCACCCCACGGTGACGGGGAGCTGCACGGTGCGGGATTCCGCCATGGGCACATAATAGAAGGCTCCGTACTCTCCGTAAAGCTCCCGCTTGAAGCGCGCCGTCGTCTCGATAAAATCGCGGTCCACGGGAATCACCTCTTTTCCGCCCCTCCCCGCCGCAGGAGGCAGGAAACGTCGTATCCGTGCTCCTGCAGAACGGAGATCCGGTTCGGTCTATATTTTACCGTCCCGTCCAAACCATATTGTAGGCTATCGCTCGAACATGGGGTAAAATAGCTTGGGATGTAACATCCTTCACCGACCCCATCGTCCTGCGCGGGCAGGACGTGCAAGAGTCGGTTTCGTTGTTTTTTCGATCGAAAGGAGACCGACATGCACAAAGCCGTACCGGTCAACAAGGACACGTGGTGGGTGGGCGTCAACGACCACGAAACCGACCTTTTTGAATCCCTCTGGGACCTGCCCCAGGGCGTGTCCTACAATGCCTACGTCGTGACGGGCGAGAAGACCGCCGCCATCGACACGGTCAAGGGCCCCTGGTTCGATGAGTATTTTCATAAACTGGAGGAGGTCCTTGGCGGCCGTCCGCTGGATTATCTGGTCGTCAACCACATGGAGCCCGACCACGCGGGGCTGATCTCCCAGCTGCGGGCGCGCCACCCCGGCCTGAAGTTCGTCGGCAACGCCAAGACCATGCCCCTTCTCAAGGGATATCACGGCATCGATACCGACACCGTGCTGGTGAAGGACGGGACCACCCTCGACCTTGGAGGACACGTCCTGCAGTTTGCGACCGTCCCGATGGTCCACTGGCCGGAGAGCATGGTGACCTTCGACACGACGACGGGCGTCCTGTTCTCCAACGATTCCTTCGGCGGCTACGGCGCCCACGAGGGGGGGCTCTTCGACGACTCCAAGACCCGCACACGATGGGAGGGCGAGATGTTGCGCTACTACGCGACCATCGTCGGACGCTATTCCAACGTCGTTCAGGTCGCCCTGAAAAAGCTCGCCTCCCTGCCCATCAAGAACATCTTTCCCGCCCACGGCACCCTGTTCCGCGAGGACGTGGGGCAGGTCATCGGGCTGTACGACCGCTGGAGCCGCTACGAGGCCGACTGCGGGGCCGTCGTCGTCTACGGCTCCATGTACGGCAACACCAAGCGCATGGCGGAGGCCGTCTGCAGCGGGCTCTCCGACAGCGGCGTCAAGGACGTCCACCTCTACGACGCCGCCCGGAGCGCCCCCTCCCACATCCTGCGCGACATCTGGCGCTACAGGGGCTTCGCCCTGCTGAGCTGCACCTACAACACCCTGCTCTTTCCCCCAATGGAGGCGCTCTGTTCCAAACTGCTCAATCGCATGCCAAAAAACCGAGCGCTGGGCATCTCGGGCAGTTACAGCTGGAGCCGCGGCGCCCTGGACGCACTGAGGGAGTTCGCCAGGGACATCAAGCTGGAGGTCGTCGGCCCCGAGGTCGAGGCCTTCGCCTCCCCCACCGCCGAGGACCTGGAGCAGTGCGTGGAGCTGGGTAAAAACCTGGGCCGTCAGGTCGGAGGCCCCTGCCCCCTGCAGAGCTGACGGGGCGGAAGGCCCCTTGCAGCAAGCCGTCGTTCGACGCTCCATCGATGATGGAGCGTCTTTGCTGAGCCTTTTCATCCAGCGTACATGAAGGGGAATCGGACCCGCGTATGAACCGTTTTATCTCCGCTGTCCTGAAATACGGCATCTCTCTTTTCTGCCTGTTCCATGCCTTCCGGGGCGTACCCCTGAGGGAGCTGTGGGATGTCCTGAGCCGTTTTCCCCTGCCCCCCATGCTCCTCACGACGACCGTCTCCTTCGCGGCCTATGCCGTCATGGGCGTGAGGCTCACCCGGATGAACACTCCTCCGCTCTCGTTCCGCTCGGCCTTCTGCGCCACCCTGGCGGGGCTGGCCGTCAACAACGTGGTCCCAGCCAAGGCCGGTGAGGTGGCCAAGGCCGTCTGGATCGGGCGCAATAACCATCTGCCCGCGGATGCCGCGCTGGGGATCGTGTTCATGGAGCGTTTTTTCGACGTCAACGCCCTGGCGCTGCTGAGCCTGTGGTTCGTATGGCACGTGGGGCGGCGGGGCGCGACGCTTCTCTTCCTGGCGTGCCTGCTCGCAGGATGGCTCGTCCTCCTCCTGATGCGGCGCTGTCCGAAGGTCGTCTCCTGGGCCGCGCGCCTACCCCTGCCCCGAGAGATCACGGGCTTTCTCCAGCGTTTCCTGTCGGCCCTCGCCGGTCATCTGACGGCGGGGCGCCTCGTCTGGATGGCCTCGACCTCCTTCCTCGTCTGGAGCCTCTACGCCCTGGAGACGATCACGGCGCTCAATGGGGTCGCCAGGCTGGGATTGAGCTGGAAAGCGGCCCTGAGCGTCTTCGCGCTCAGCAGCCTGGGGATGCTTCTGCCCTCGTCCCCCGGGGCCATCGGGGTCTACGAGGCCATCGCCGTGGCCGCACTGAGGGCGCACGACGTGCCGCACGAGCAGGCCCTGGCCGCAGCGCTCTTCGCCCACATGGCACAGTTCATCCCCGTCACTCTGGCCGGAGGGCTGGCCATGCTGGCCTTCCCTCCCGAACCGAAGAAGGAGGGGGCGGAAGGCTGACGCCGGGACACGCACACAACCCTTCGCATGAACATGCCGCATCAGCACAAACATTAAGAGGCGCCGCCCTCGGGATCGACCCTGCGGACGGCGCCTTCTTTCAAATTCCAATTCTTTCGAATGACGACACCAGGCTTAAATCCATCGCTTTCAGTCGATGGCATCGCGTTTCATCGGCATTCCCCGTAGACCCCGAGGACTCCCGAGCGCACTTCGACCCGGACGGGACGGCCCAGGGGGACGTTGCTGATCTCCCGCGGGGAGCCCTGCGCCAGATCGGCCTCATCGAGCGGCCACTTCACGTTTTCGATGGAGACCCCCTCGCAGAAGGCCGTAAGGGACAGAAGCGACAGCGCCGAGGGTGGGATTTCAAAGTCCAGCTCGAGTTTTGCGGGGCCCCGCAGAGGGAAGAGGACCTCGCGCTCGTCGGCGAACCAGAGGACCCTCACCCCACGCTCCATGGCCCAAAGCGATGAAAAGACGTTCGAGAAGGCGTGGTCGAAACGCCCGCCCCAGCACCCGGTGACGACGACATCCCCGGACAGCAGCCTCAGGGCCAGCTGAAAGTCCGTATCGTCCTTGTCCGGCGTATAGCGGTCCGTCTTCGCGCCCATCCGCTCGGCCCACTCCCTGGCCCCATCCGAGACGCTGTCGAAATCCCCCAGGATGCGGGACGGCACGACCCCGGCGGCTCGACAGGCGTCGGCCCCCCGGTCCAGTGCCCAGGTCTCCCGTCCGAGGGAGACCTTCCGCAGCCAATCGGGATCGGGAGCGCGGCCACCCAACACCAGCAACGGAGGCGGAGAACTTGACGGCGCCTCCCCGTGCCGCCTCAAAAGGGCGCGCATCCGAGGCAATTCCAGCTCGAGCGCCGCCTCGAACTCGAGCTCGGGCGACTCGAAGGGACGCACGGGCTCAGAGGAGCGCACGCGCCTCACTCCTCATCGAACAGTCCGCCCGTCCGCGCGCGCTTCAGAGCCTCGAAAGCGCCCTCCTCGTCCATCAGGATGTCCCGGGGCTTCGAGGAGTTTCCGGGCTGCGGCCCCACGATGCCCAGCTGTTCCAGGCCCGTAATCACTCGGCCGGCCCTGGGATAACCGATGTTGAGGTAGCGCTGAAGGCCGCTTGCGGAGGCGATGCCCGTGTCCATGACGACGTGGATGGCCTCCTCCATCTTGGGGTCGTCGACGATGCTCGTGCCGTTCTTTCCGTTGCCCTCTCCCGCGGGATTGCCCGGGTCCTCGAACTCGATGTACTCCGGCTCCCCGAAGGTTCCCTTCATATACTCCACGAAATCCAGCGTGCGCTCCTCGGTGATGAAGGGGGCCTGAAGGCGGAGCGGGCGGGGATAGCGCGTGCTGAAGAAGAGCATGTCGCCCTTCCCGAGCAGCTTGTCGGCCCCGGCGGCGTCGATGATCGTCCGGGAGTCCGTCTGGGACGGCACGGCAAAAGCCACGCGCGCCGGGACGTTCGCCTTGATCAGTCCGGTGATGACGTCCACGGAGGGCCGCTGGGTCGCCAGGATCAGGTGGATCCCCGCGGCACGGGCCTTCTGAGCCAGACGGGCGATCAGTCCCTCCACCTCCTTGCCGGCCGTGTACATCAGGTCCGCCAGCTCGTCGACCACCACGACGATATTGGGAAAACGATCCTTGGGCAGGACCTTGTCATTATAGGAGGCGAGATTGCGGACCCGCGCGCGCGCAAAGCACTCCGTGCGGCGCTCCATCTCCTGCACGGCCCAGGAGAGTGCGGCGATGGCCTGCCGCGGGTCGGAGACGGGCCGGGCCAGGAGGTGCGGCAATCCTTCGTAGATGGCGAACTCCACATGTTTGGGGTCCACGAGGATCAGGCGCAGCTCCTCGGGGGGGCGACGCAGGCACATCCCCAGGATGCAGCCATTGACGAAGACGCTCTTGCCCGACCCCGTGGTCCCGGCGACCAGCAGATGCGGCATGTCCTCGAGGCCGCAGACCAGGTAACGGGAGTCGACCCGCATCCCCATCGGCAGCGGCAGAAGGAACTCTCCCTGCTGAAACTCCTCGGACTCCATCACGGAGCGCAGGGCGATTCCCTTGCGCTTCGGGTTGGGGATCTCGATACCCACATAATGCTGCCCCAGGATAGGGGCCTCGACACGGACCGACACGACCGCCAGGGCCATCGTCAGGTCGTTGGCCAGCCCCGCGACCTTGCTGACCTTGATGCCCGGCGCCAGCTCTATCTGAAATTGAATGACGGAGGGGCCCACCACGATATGGGCGACCGTCGCCTTGACGCCGAAATTCTGCAGCGTATCGACGATGACCTCCGCCTGCTTGTTGGCCAGCTCCAGGGCGTCGTCTTGGTCCCAGTCCCGAACCGGAGGGCCGAAAAGGTCCAGAGGAGGGGGAAACACCCCGGAACGGAAGCGCTTCTCTTCCTCGTCCTCGGGCAAGACCACCTCCGGGAAGGTCTCCTGAACGGCGGTGTCCCTGCCGTCCGCCCCCTCCTCCGCCTCCGCATGCGAATCATCGGGAGAGGGGGCGAGCCGCTCGCGGATCTCCCGTACGCGTTCCTCGGGGCCGACCTTCGGGGTGCTGGTCACCTCGATAACCTCTTGTCCTCCCTCTATCGCCTTATTCAAGGGAAGCTCGACGGTCTCCACGGCCACCTCGTCCTCCCCAGCGGCCCCCGGGGCCCGAGAGGCGGGAGAGTCCTTCGGCACCTCCAACGGAGGACGGCCGGTCGACGGACGTTCGCCCCGGGCTTCCCGCCTGAAAGGCATAAGGACGTCGAATTCTCCGGACTCGAGGGACTCCAGCAGCTGATCCAGGATCTCGACCGCCGTCTGCGGAGGGGCATCCGTCGACGCTTCCGCAGCGGTCCCGGCCTCGAGAGCCTCGGCATCGAGACCGGCAGCGGACAGCGGTTCTTCGGCCCCGCCAACCTCAACGGCTTCGTCCGACTCGCCCGCGTCATCGGCGCGTTGCGGTTCCGGTTCCGGTCCCGATTCGGCTTCGGGCACGGGGACCTCGGGCGAGGGCTCGGGGTGGGGGACGGACTCCGCCCCCTCTTCCTCATCCACATCGGGAGGGATGGGCATCCCCTCGGCATCCGGGGAAGGCGTCTCCATTTCCTCCCCGGACGCCGGGACCCCGGCCTCCTCCTCATCGTCAAACGTGCCCGGCGTCCCCACAGGCCGGAGGGGATCGAAGGGAACGCCTCCGGGAGAGGCGTTCCTCACGAGGTGCGTGCTTCTTTCCTCCTCCCTGTGCTTGGGGGCATGGGGTTCCCGGGGTTCCTTCCGTCCCTTTTCCTTGGGTTCCGGAGCCGGCTTCGATTCCGCCGTATCCGACGGGCGAGCTGTGGGCAGCAGCGACAACAGCGAGAGAAAACGCGAGCCGAAGAGCAGGCCGGCCAGGAAAAGGGAGGCGAACGACACCATGACCGTCCCCAGGACTCCCAGGTTCAGGACAAAGAAATGCGCCAGGCCGTCCCCCACTCGGCCGGGTTCGGCCAAGCGCCAGCTTAAATTCCATCCGACCTTCCGGAACAGGCCCAGCATGAAGGCGATGGAAAGATAGAGCTGAAGCGTCCCCAGAATCTGCCCCAGAAGCCGGGGGATCCGGAGGCGGACGAACCAGGCGAAGCAGAGATACAGCCAGAACGCCAGGGGGACAAAGAGCGCCCCGCCCCAGACGGAGCGCAGATACGCCCCGATATGGCGTCCCGACGCCCCTGTCCAGGCGCTGTCGAAAAGAGCCGCAATCAGATATATTCCGATGGCCGAGAAGAAGAAAAGGGCCAGTTCGAACCAGCTTCTCCGGGCAGGATGCCGTGTCGCCGCGCCGTGCTTGTTCGAAGGTTTTCGAGGTTTCTTGCCGCTGCCGCGTATTATGGGCATTGTGAAATCCTGCCTCTCACGTTCAAATTCGGTAGCACTTCCTTTTCGCTCCGCCGGCGCCTATTCGGAGCGGGCTTTTTTTATGTTTTGGAGATGTTCCTCGTAGGTCGATGAAAAATAATGGTACCCGTTCTTCCGGGCCACATAATAATAATACGGGTTCTCCTCTGAGCCAAGCGCGGCATCCCAGGCGGAGGTGGATGGGATGCAGATGGGGTGCCGGGGAAGCCCCGGGAAACGATAGGTATTGTAGGGTGAATCGATGTTCAGGTCGCTGTGAAGCACCCGCGTCACCTTCCGTCCCATGCGCTTCCAGGCATAGACCACCGTCGCGTCGATCTGCAGCGGCATGTTCCTCTTCAGCCGGTTTCGGATAACCTCCGCGATCGTGGGGCCCTCCGCATCCCACAGGGCCTCGCGCTGCACCATCGAGGCAATCTTCGCCGCGGCCAGAAGATCCGAGGAAGCCATGGACCGAACCGAAGCTCCGTACCGATCCCACCAGGCGTGCGCCGCCGTACGCACCAGTTCCTCCGGGGACTCCTCGACGAGAAGATAGGTATCCGGGAGAAGCCACGCGATCCTCGATTCCTCCTCGTCGGGAAGCACCGCGCGCATCGCCTCGGGATAGCTGCGGCCGTCCAGGATGGAACGTTTCAGGAGGTCCCCGCTTCCCGGAGCATCGGGGTTTTGTTCCGGACGGAAAAGGTCCCGCAGGGAAAAGACGTCCGCCCCCGGGAGAATGGTCACCTTCGCCAACAGCGGGCGCACCGTCCGAAGCTGGCGGGCCAGGTTCCAGGCATCGGAGCGCACGACACGATAGCTCCCGGGCCGAAAACTGCGGTCCAGCCCGAAACGCGCCATCCATCGGGCCAGTTTCGCGGAGGGCTCCGTCAGGGCCCCCTGGTCGAAAAAGGCCTGGGCGATCTGCCGGGCGTTCATCTTCGGGTGGATGAGGACAAGACGCACCTCCCCCACCGGAATGGGCAGAACCCTTTCCCAAAAAGGGCTGGGCTGCTTCAGCCAGAAGGATGCGCCTCCCAGCAGAAGGCCCATCACCAGCAACATCGACAGACAGAACAGGCTTCGTCTCATCGGCTCAGGCACTCCCCGTCCACCCGTTTCCTCTCCCCTTCTTCACGGTACCAATAGATTTCCTTCATGGATCTTTCTTCGCTATTTCTTTTTGATCGCTTTTCATCGGTGGATGAACATGGCGTCGCCGAACGAGAAGAACCGATACCCCTCGGCGACGGCCGAGGCATAGACCCCGTGCAGGGCGGACAGAGCCCTTTCCTCCTCGCCCTTCCAGCCTCCCAGCCCCGCGGCGAACGCCGCCACAAGCATCAGGAGCGAGCTCTTCGGCAGATGAAAATTCGTGATCAGGGCATCGACGACACGAAAGTCGAAGCCCGGATAGATAAAGAGGTCGGTATCCAAACAACCGGGACGGACCCCTCCTCCTTCGGCGGCCATGGACTCCAGGGTGCGGGCCACGGTCGTCCCTGCGGCGACGACCCGCCCTCCGCGCCGGCGGCATTCCTCCACGGCCTCGGCCGTATCCCGGGGGACCTCGCAGTACTCGTCGTGAATGACGTGCTGCCGGATATCCGGCGCCTTCACGGGACGAAAGGTCCCGAGGCCGACATGAAGGGTCACCCATGCCCTGCGAACCCCCATGGCGTCGATGTCCTGCAGGAGCTTCCGCGTAAAATGCAGGCTTGCCGTCGGGGCCGCCACCGACCCCTCCCTGCTGGCGAAGACCGTCTGATACTCCTCTCGCCAGTCCCGGTCGCCGCCGATGTAGGGGGGCAGAGGCACGCGTCCAAAGGCATCCAGAAAGGCCAGGACATCCTGACGCCCCGTTCCGACCCGGACGATGCGGACCCCCTCGCCCTCCTGCGCCTCGATCCCGAGGACCCTGTCCCCGACCGAGACCTGCGCCCCCTGTCTCAGTTTGCGCCCCGGCCTGACCAGAGCCCTCCATACCTGGAAGTCCGGGGAACAGGGGCTCAGAAGGAGCACCTCCGCGGCGCCTCCGCCGGGCAGACGTTTTCCCAGCAGCCGGGCGGGCAGCACGCGCGTATCGTTCAGGACCAGGAGGTCGCCCGGCCTCAGGTATTCAAGGATATCACGGAACCGACGATGTTCGACCGTTCCGCTCCCGACGTCCCAGCTCAGGAGGCGGGACGAGTCCCGCGGCTCCGCGGGCGTCTGAGCGATCCGTTCCCCGGGCAGAGGGTAGTCGTAGGCATTCAGGTCGAAGAGATCCTCATGCGCAAAGGCCCGTCGCTCGATGGCGCTCATCGGGAGCTCTTCACGTGGGTCCCCGGATAATAGTGCTCCAGGATGCGTTCCGCGGTCCACCCCTCTCCGGCCAGGGTCAAGGCCCCCCACTGGGAGAGGCCGACCCCATGTCCCCATCCTCTTCCTCGGAAGACAAAGGCATCCCCCTCCTTCGTGATGGCAGCTCCCCCGGGAATGGGAGGCGGAGAAGAGGGAGCCGGGACAGGAGCAGGCGGAACGACCGTCGTACGGGGAGGCTTCGCCGCCGGCTGCGAGGCGGGCTTCCTCTTCCCGCTCCTCTGAAAGCCAATATAGAGATACCCCTTTTTCTTGTCGGGGTTCGTCAGCATGTCGATCAGCTCCGCCGTCGTAAAGACGCCGTCCGCGGTCATCCTCGTCAGGCGTTCCTCCTGCGCGGGAGACAGGGGCTCGTTCGAGGTCGGCACCGGAGCGCGGGGCAGACCGCCGTCCGTGGAGCCGGACGCATCGGGAACCCAATCGGATTCCTTGATCTCGGGCATGGCTGCGCTGTCGGCCGGCGGAGCGGAGGGCGCCGGCTGCTGTGGAGCCGAACCCGATACGGGCCCGGAGCCCGCCGTCAACATGGTGCTTTTCAGGATATTGGGTCCTATGGCCATGCGAAAAAGACTGGACTTGACCGTCTTGCTCCCTCTGGGACCGATGAAGGTCAGCGCCGTCGACCGGCCTCCCTTGTCGGTCCCGGCGATCCGGATCTCGGACACCGTGCCAACGCTCCCACCGATCTTCGTCAGCGCGGATTCGACCGTAGTGCGAGAAATCCTGACCGCCCAGGATGTGTTCGGAGACCGGTAAGCCCGGGGCTCCGGAACCCCTCCCAGATAGGGCAGGACCTTGCCCCAAACGTCGGCGTTGTTCGCCGTGTGGCCCCCGCTGTCCGAGTGAAAAGGCGTGAAGGCGAGATCCTTGCCGTAAATCAGAACCTCGCCCGCGGTGCTCTGCACGGCCTGATTCGTTCGTGCGGTCTCCACCCCAGCCCCACGATAGACCTGATCGGACACCGAGTCCGTGACGTCAAAGCCCCGGGCCGAGCGATTCAGGCTCTGCCTCAGGAGATAGGTGCGGGAGATGATGGCCTGAACCCGAAGGGCCTCCTGGGGCCATTTCGCGCCGACCTCGGCGGGGAGCACCCCACGGAGATAATCCTCCAGATCCAGTACGTTCAGCAATCCGTTCCGCGTCAGGAGGAAATCCCCGCGGTAGCTCCGCCTGTTGAAGCGCAGGAGCCCCGAACTGAAGATACGGACAGGAAGCGGAAAAGCGTGTTTTCCCACCACTGCCTTCCCACCCCGGAGGGCTATGGTGGCCGATCTGCCGAGTTCCCGCTCCTGGTTGCCTCCAGCCAGCAGGCTGAGCCCATGTTCCCCCTCGACGACAAACGTCCCTCCCGCAGCCAGGCGCACATAGGCATCGCGGGCCTCGGACCGTACGGAACAGATCAGAAGTCCCGCTGCGGCCAAGAGCATCATCAAGAACTTCCGTAAAATTCCCCTCTCGAAAAGCAACTCGGATACCTCCCGGCAAGAATACATTATCGAGGACGGCATGTCCTACGCCTCCCCGTCAAAGGGCAAAAGAAACCCCTCCCGCCCTGTCGGGGCCGACTTCCCGAGATAGGCATAGGCGCTGCCCGTCGCCCGACGCCCACGCGGGGTCCGCTCCAGAAAGCCCTTCTGGATCAGGTAAGGTTCGTAGATGTCCTCGATCGTCTGCATATCCTCGTTCAGTGCCGCCGCCATCGTCCCGAGGCCGACGGGGCCGCCGTCAAACAGGTCGACGATCGTCCGCAGGATGCGCCGGTCCCCCTCGTCCAGCCCCTCGGCGTCGACATCGAGCATATCCATGGCGCAAGCGGCGACCTCCGCGTCGATGCTCCCCTTCCCTCGAACCGCAGCGACATCCCGAACACGGCGCAGGAGCCTCAGAGCCACACGGGGCGTCCCGCGCGCGCGCCGGGCAATCTCCCGAGCCGCCTCGACGAGAATCTGAATTTCCATGACTCCGCCGGCCCTGAGGACAATGCGGGTCAGCTCCTCCTCCGTATACAGGGCGAGCTGCTCGACGATTCCGAAGCGGGCGCGCAGAGGCGAGGTCAGGAGCCCCAGCCGGGTCGTCGCCCCGCAGAGCGTAAAGCGCGGCAGGGAGAGCCCGATCGTCTTCGCCAGGGGCCCCTTGCCCACCACGATGTGCAGGGCGAAGTCCTCCATCGCGGGGTAGAGGATCTCCTCGACCTGGGCCGGCATACGGTGGATCTCGTCGATGAACAGCACGTCGCCCGGCTCCACGTTCGAGACGATGGCCGCGAGGTCCCCGGCGCGCTCAAGCGCGGGCCCCGTCGTCGTGCGCAGCTGGCCTCCCATCTCCTGGGCGATGATGCCCGCCAGCGTCGTCTTGCCCAACCCCGGAGGTCCGTAGAAGAGGATATGGTCCAGGGGTTCTCCGCGCCCGCGGGCCGCCTCCATATAGATCCTCAGCTTCTCGCGCACCCGCTCCTGACCGATAAAATCGTCGAGGGAACGGGGCCTGACGGTCACGTCCTCCTGAGAACGGGGAGCCGAGAAAAAACGGGGCTCGTTTTCGTACCGATCGTCCTGCATCGTACCGGGTCCCTCCGCGTGCCGGCTTCCCTAACGGAGCCCTTGCTGGAGTTCCTTCAAAGCGGCCTTCAGAAGGGACTCCTCGTCCATGCGTTCAAATTCCTCGCCGCGTGCGGCCCGGATAGCGGACAGGACCGGACCGATATCCGTCTGCGCGAAGCCGAGGGAGCGCAGGGCCTCCCCCACCGTATCCGCCGTCCGCGACGGCGCGGCAAGGCCCGCACCGGCCGTCGGGATGGAGTCCGCCAATGCCTCGGGGAGAAGGTTCCGAAGCTCGAAACACAGCCGCTCTGCCGTCTTGCGTCCCACGCCGGGGACCCGCGTAAAGGCGGCGACGTCGGCCAGGGACACGGCCCGAAGGATATCGTCCACGGAGAAAACGGACAGAATCGCCATTCCCGTTCGGCCGCCGATCCCCTTGATCGTCGTGATTTTGAGGAAGAGCTCCCGCTCCCGCTCGTCGGCGAACCCGAAGAGCGAGGCCCCGGCCTCCGACACCTGCATGAAGACCGTCAGGCGCACCCGCTCCCCCGCACGACAGAGCGCCAAGGCGCCCCGGGAACACAACACGTCGAACCCCATGCCGTGGACATCCAACAGCACGGCGTTCTCCACGACGTTCAGGACCTCCCCCGTCAGGCAGCGGATCATGGCAGGTCTCCGCCGGACACGGCCGCGCGCTCCGCCTCCGGCCTGAAGGCCGAGTCGTAGTAGGCGAGCCCGGCCAGCGCCGCGGCCAGGGCATCCGCCGCATCGTCAGGAGAGGGTATGGCGTCGAGCCCCAGAAGGCGTTGAACCATCCGCTGCACCTGGGTCTTATCGGCCCCCCCGGTCCCGCACACGGCCAACTTTATCTGATTCGGCTTGGGCTCCAGGACCGGAAGGCCCTTCCGGGCCGCCAGGAGCATCACGACCCCCCGGGCCTGCCAGACGAACTCCGCCGTCGTGATGTTCCGCCCGAAAAAAAGTCGCTCCACGGACATGAAATCGGGGGCGCAGTGCTCGAGCTGCTCCCCCAAAGCCTCATAAATATGCAGGAGCCTCTGCGTAAAGGGCAGCTTCGGGCTCGTCTCGACGCACCCGTACGTCAGGGCCCGCAAGCGGCTCCCCTGCCGCTCCACGACCCCGTAGCCAACCCGGGCAAGGCCTGGATCGATCCCCAGGCACAGCCGCCCCCCGCCCATCACTCCTCGAGCCCGGCGGCAGCCTCGTCGGAAAGATCGAAGTTGGAATAGACGTTCTGAGTGTCGTCGTGCTCCTCGAGAACCTCGATCAGGCGCATGATCTTCCGCGCCGCCTCAACGTCCGATATCTCGACGGGCGTTTTGGGAACCATGGGGGTCTCGGCGCTCTCCACCGCGTACTTCGCCTTCTCCAGAGCCTCCTGAAGGGTCCCCAGGTCCCCCGGCTCGCAATAAAGCGTATACCCCTCGTCGGAGGACTCCATATCCGTCATTCCGGCCTCGAGTCCGCAGGACATCAGGGCATCCTCGTCCAGCCCCTTGCCCTTGACCTCGAGAACCCCCTTGCGCTCGAACATCCAGGATACGCTCCCGGACTCCCCCATCTGCCCGCCGTTGCGCGTCAGAAGGGCGCGGATCTCCGGCGTCGTGCGGTTCCGGTTGTCCGTAAGCACCTCGACCAGCACCGCAATGCCGTTCGGGCCATACGCCTCGTAGGTCAGCTCCTCGTACGAGGCCCCCTCGATCTCGCCCGTCCCCCGCTTGATGCCCCGAATGATGTTGTCCATGGGGACGCTGACGGCCTTGGCCCTCTCGATCGCCGTCTTCAGGCGCATGTTCATCGCCGGATCTCCGCCGCCCTCCTTGGCCGCGATGATGATGGCGCGCACAAGTTTCTGGAAGAGATTGCCCCGCTTCGCATCCTGAGCGGCCTTGCGATGTTTGATGTTAGCCCATTTGGAGTGTCCCGACAAAAAAATCACCTCATAAACATGAATGAAGCGCCGACTGCGAAACACACGGCGCCTGTTTTAGACAAAAATCCACCCTCACGACGCGGAACGTCCGCGCCCGACCCTAGACCTCAGGGATGCAGATCGGAACGGGACGGCGTTTGTGTTCGCTGTTTCGCCGCCTCGCCTCGATGCGCTCCCTGACCTCGGGCTCCGCGTCGCCGGTCGCCAGATAACGGTCCAGTTCGTCGTAGGTGAGCCCCATCTCCCCCTCGTCCGTCTGCCCCGCCCAGAAGCCGGCGGTCGGCGCCTTCCGGATGATGCGCTCCGGCACCCCGAGATGGGCCGCCACGGCCCGCACCTCTCCCTTCAGAAGGTCCGCGAGGGGCAGGAGATCCGCGGCGGAGTCCCCGAACTTCGTGAAATAGCCCGTCGCGATCTCCGCCCTGTTGCTCGTCCCGCAGACGAGCAGAGAACGGGCTTGGGCGACGGCATAAAGGGACGCCATCCGCAGGCGGGCCTTGAGGTTGGAGAGGGCCGGCCCCTGGAGTACGCCGATTTTCCTCAGCTCCGAGGCAAGGGCGTCGTAAGCCGCGGTAAGGTCCACCCTTTCGCAGGGAATGTCCAGCGCGTCCGCGACCAGCCGGGCGTCCGCTTCATCCGACGGATCGCTGTGGCAGGGCATGACGAGCGCCGCCATGTCTTGTCCAAACGCGCGCCGGGCCAACGCCGCAACGACCGCGGAGTCGATGCCGCCGGACAGTCCGACGGCGATCCCCACCGCACCGGCCTCGGCCGCCCGCTCCCTCAGCCATCTCTCGATAAATCCGGCCACCCCGGCGGCGTCGCGAATGTACGTCAAACCTCAGCCCTCCCCAAGGGGGCAACAGTCCCCGGATATTTTATTATAGCGCAACCTCCGGCCATTTCATTTCCCCGCAATTTACAAGCGGCGGGCACGGCAGCAAGCGGTCATCCGCCTAAAAATCCCTTTGTCTTCCCGAGAGAAAGGCGGCGTACGTCCGGCGCAGCCCCTCGTCCAGTTCCACCGTGTGCCGCCAGCCCAGACCATGCAGAAAGGAGACGTCCAGAAGTTTGCGCGGCGTCCCGTCGGGCCGGGCGACGTCCCAGGCCAGCTCTCCGCCGTAGCCCACCGCACCGCGCACCCGCTCCGCGAGCTCCCGGATCGTCAGGTCCTCGCCCGTGCCGATATTCACGATGTCCGGTCCGTCGTAGCGTTCCATAAGGAAAAGGCAGGCATCCGCCAGGTCGTCGACGTAAAGGAACTCGCGCCTGGGCGTCCCCGTACCCCACAGGGTAACGGACGGCGCACCCGAAACCCTGGCGTCGTGCATCCTGCGGATCATCGCGGGGAGGACGTGGGAGTTCTCGAGCCCGAAGTTGTCCCCGGGGCCATAGAGATTGGTGGGCATCACGGAGATGAAGTCCGTCCCATACTGCCGGTTGTAGGCCTGACAGAGCTTGATTCCGGCGATCTTGGCGATGGCGTAGGGCTCGTTCGTCGGCTCGAGCGCGCTCGTCAGCAGGGCGTCCTCGCGCATCGGCTGGGGCGCAAGCTTAGGATAGATACAGGAGCTGCCCAGAAAGAGAAGTTTCCTTACCCCGTTCCTCCAGCTCTCGTGGATCACGTTGGCCTCGACGATCAGGTTCTCGTAGATGAAGTCCGCCGGAAACGCGCTGTTGGCATGGATGCCCCCGACCTTCGCCGCGGCCAGGAATACGAACTCCGGCCTCTCGGCCTCGAAAAAAGAACGCACCTCCGCCTGAGAGCACAGATCCAGTTCGAAGCGCGTCCTGAGGATCAGGTCCTGGAAGCCGGCCCGCTCCAAGCGGCGCACCAGGGCCGACCCCACCAGCCCCCGGTGGCCGGCGACATAGATTCTGGAGCCCGGCGTCATCCTCTGCATCACAATTCCTCCAGCGCGCTGCGGACCTCGTAGCCCGCGTCCTTCACCAGAATATCCTTGCGGAAGAGTTCCATGTCGTAACGCACCATGCGGCGCACCAGGTCCTCGAACGATACCCGCCGCTTCCAGCCCAGCTCCCGTTCGGCCTTGGAGGGGTCGCCCAGCAGAAGCTCGACCTCCGTCGGGCGGAAATAACGAGGATCCACCTCCACCAGGACGCGTCCGGTCCCGGCCTCCACCCCCTTCTCATCCAGGCCCTTCCCATGCCATTCCAGCTCAAGCCCCGCCTCCCTGAAGGCCAGCGAGGCGAACTCGCGCACCGAATGGGTCTCCCCCGTCGCGATGACGAAGTCGTCCGGCCTGTCGTGCTGGAGGATGCGCCACATGGCCTCGACATAGTCCTCGGCATGTCCCCAATCGCGCTTGGCATCCAGGTTGCCCAGCCATGTCCTGTCCTGGAGCCCCAGCGCGATGCGGGCCGCCGCACGCGTGATCTTGCGCGTCACGAACGTCTCGCCGCGAAGCTCCGACTCGTGGTTGAACAGGATGCCGTTCGAGGCGAAGATGCCGTAGGCCTCCCGATAATTGACGGTGATCCAATAGGCATAGAGCTTGGCCGCGGCATAGGGGCTGCGGGGATAGAACGGCGTCGTCTCGCTCTGAGGCGTCTCCCGGACCTTGCCGAAAAGCTCGCTGGTCGATGCCTGGTAGAAACGCGTGTGGTCCTCCAGCCCCAGGATGCGTATGGCCTCCAGGAGGCGCAGGGTCCCCAGCGCGTCGGAGTTGGCCGTGTACTCCGGGGTCTCGAACGAGACCTTGACGTGGCTCTGCGCGGCGAGGTTGTAGATCTCGTCGGGCTGGACCTGCTGGATGATGCGGATCAGGTTGCTGGCGTCCGTCAGGTCTCCATAATGCAGAAAAAAGTGCGGGTCCTCCTCGTGCAGGTCCTCGTAGAGCCCGTCGATGCGGGCGG
>ERZ772772.191-NODE-191-length-37516-cov-5.694349_pt1 | contig 37516 bp, 29 predicted proteins | sample MGYA00511484_ERZ772772 | MGnify/ENA primary metagenome ERZ772772 (study PRJEB29015, sample SAMEA2737913) | human oral metagenome | biome: human oral; feature: human-associated habitat; material: dental | place: China | collected 2088 ... | reverse complement strand
GCGCCTGCGGCTGCGCCTAAGGGGTTTTAGGATTCTCCGTTGTTACCGTATGCGCAAAGGAACATGCCCGGAAGCCCGTGTGGATAGGGCATTTCCGGGTACCCTTTCGGAGATGCCCTGTTTACAAGGGCTTCAGGGCACACCTCTGAAGATCGCGTCTTCCTTTGCCAAAATACTTCGTTGGCTGGCCTTGTCGTACTACTCATACTGTCTGCGGCTTACCGCCTTGTCTTTGGCAAAGTCGAGCCATAGCGTCTTCCTTTGCCAAAATTACTTCGTTGGCTTCGCCTTGCCGTACTAAACGTACTGTCAGCGGCTCGCCGCCTTGTCTTTTGGCAAATTCGAGCCGCTATAGATTGTCTAGTTTTTAAAAAGGGCTGCCCGCAACCCCGCGTGGATTGGGCGTTTTCGGGCAGGTACTTCCAAAACCCGCATGGATAAAGGCGCTCCGAGCAGGGTGTCTGGAGATACCCTGTTTACAAGGGTTTCAGAGCACCCCTCTGAATTCCGTAAAAATAGGTCAGAAAACATAAAATGCCCTGAAGCCCTCTAAATACGTGGGGTTCAGGGCATCAAAAAACATAAACCGGAACGCCGTACCCGACCAACCCTCTGAACCTGCGTGAATAAAGGATTTTAGGGCGCCTGCCCGGAAACCCGCGTAGATAGGGCATCTCAGAGCGCCTCCCCGGAAACTCGCATGAATAAAGGACTTCGGGCAACCCCTTTGAGATACCCGTTGACAAGGGTTTTAGCGCACCGCTCTGGAAATGCGCGGATTGGGGCGGGGGGAAGGCGCAAGGCGCGGGCGTAGGCGGGTAAAATCCGTTTCCGTTTTTTCCGCGCTTGTTCGCGCCGCGTCGATTTCCGTGTCAAGCCTTGTGTCAAGTCCCGTGCCAATGCCCGAATTTTTTTCCCTTTTCTGTGCGCCATGACCGCCCGCGTTATTCTTGCGCCCATGGAAGGCCTGGCCGACTGGTTGTTGCGCGATGTGTTGACGCAGGTGGGTGGCTATGATGCGGCGGTGAGCGAGTTCGTGCGCGTTTCCGGGCCGAAGATGCCGTTGCGCAGTTTCCGGCGTGTTAGCCCGGAACTCGATCACGGCGGGCGGACGCCTTCCGGCGTGCCGGTCGATGTGCAGTTGCTCGGCAGCGATCCCGACGATCTGGCGGACAATGCGGCGCAGCTTGCGCGCTTGTCGCCACCGGGCATCGACCTCAATTTCGGCTGTCCGGTGCCGCAGGTCAACCGGCACGGCGCGGGCGCGGCCTTGCTGGACGATCCGGCGCGGATCGGGCGTATTGTGGCGGCCGTGCGGCAGGCCGTGCCGGCGGTGATCCCGGTATCGGCCAAGATGCGGCTGGGTATCCGCGATACGGCCAGGGCGCTCGACTGCGCGCGCGCCATTGCGGCGGGCGGCGCGTCGCACCTGGTTGTGCATGCCCGCACGCGCGATGCGTTTTACCGGCCGCCGGCGCATTGGGAATGGGTGGCTTATATCCGTGAGGCGGTGGCGATTCCGGTGATTGCCAACGGCGAAGTTTGGACGCTGGACGATTACCTGCGCTGCCGGGCCGTGACGGGGTGCTCTGCGGTCATGCTTGGGCGCGGCGCGGTGGCCGATCCTTTTCTGGCGCGGCGTATCCGCGCATTTCTGGATGGCACGCCGGAAGGCGCGTGCGAGTCAGATTCAACGAATTCAATGAATCCGATGAATCCGACGAATCCGACGAATCCGACGAATCCGACGAATCCGACGAATCCGACGAGTTGCGCGGATTGTGCAGATTGTGCAGATTGGGCGGCGCTCCGCGCCTTGCTGGCGCAATACTGGCGGCGTTTGCCGGAAAAGGTGCTGCCCTGCCATGCGCCGGGGCGGCTCAAGATGTGGCTCAAGCTGCTGTGCCGGCGCTTTCCCGAGGCCGAGGCGTTGTACCAGGCAGTGCGCCCGCTGCCGGATGCCGCCTCGGTGACGGCCGTGCTGGCGCGGCATCACATTGGCGAGGAGTGAGGCCGTCATGTCTGCGGAAGTTATCCATTCCGGGCTTGCCGGTGCTGATTCCGATGCCTCTGCCGATCTTGCGGCCGGCGTTGCGAGGCATGGAGCCGGCTGTTCCCGTCTTCCCGTGAGCGCGCAGTCCGCTGTTCATGAGCGTTTGCTCGCCGTACTCGAGCGGCATCGTGGCGCACCGTTCCGCAAACCTTATGCCGATTACAACCGGGCGGCCTTTGCCGCCAGCATGGCGCGGCGCGAACGCTATGCGCCGCAGGCGCCGCTGATTCTCGACGCCGGCTGCGGCGTCGGCGAGAGCAGCATCCGGCTGGCGCGCGCTTTTCCCGACCATTACGTGATTGGCGTCGATCAGTCGGCTGCACGGCTGGCCCGCCGGATCGACGGTAAAACAGGCGGACTGCCGGAAAACCTCGACCTCGTGCGCGCCGATCTCGTCGATTACTGGCGGCTGCTGGGCGAGGCAGGCATCCGGCTTGACCGGCACTATCTGCTTTACCCGAACCCCTGGCCGAAGATCGGCCATCTGTCGCGCCGCTGGCATGGGCATCCGGTTTTTCCCGCTTTGCTGGCGCTCGGCGGTACGCTGGAATGTCGCAGCAACTGGCGGATTTATATCGAGGAATTCTGCCTTGCAGTGCGTGCGCTGAGCGGCGTGCCTATCCATTGCGAGTTAGTCACCCCGCGGATGCTGGCGGCGCAGGGCGGCCCGCAGACGCCGTTCGAGCGCAAATACCGGGATTCCGGACATGCGTTGTGGCGTGCGTGCGCGGTGCTGCCGCGTTGATGAACCTGGAGCCCCCTGTTCATGCAAGAGCGTTTTGCCGGGCGGGTAATGCGGTTGATTTGGGCGACGGCGCCCCCGCAATATGAACGGGGAAATTGAACGGGAAAATGCCCAAAGCAGCAAGGCGCAGAGACAGCGCATCGCAAAGACAGGCCATCGCAAAAACAGGCAATGCTCCGGCGTTCAGCCGGTATCTTATTCAGGTGGCACCGTCCTCAAGCAGCCCGATCTCCCGGAAAAATCCTGCATACACTGCCGCTTTCTTTTCCAGCGCCAGCGGGTATGCGCGCGAGGAGGACGGCAGGCGGTGGAGCCTGAGCGTTCGGCCGGCAAATTCCGTTTCCGCCGGTTGACCAATGGCCGGTTTGGCCGTTGCCGGCGGCAGCAGCGAGAGCAAGGTATCCGTCGCCAGTTCGCCTGTCGTGGTAATGTTCCGGCACGCGGGCAGGCGGGAAAGCAGCTTGGCCAAATCGACCGGCTCGACGACTTCCAGAAACCTGTCCGAAGCATTGCCCTGTCGCCGCCGCACGCGGTATGCCGCATCGCTGAAAGCGATTCCCGTCTTGCTCAGAAAGTCCCGAATCTGCGGCTCTCTGAATCGTTTTTCGGCGGTGTTCGCCGCGATGAAATGGGCTTTGTCGCCGAAAAACACCCAGCCAAAAATCCGCCACATATCGTTCTGGAAGTTCGGGTAATAAAAATTCATCTTCCAGCGTGCCTGCGGCGGCGGGAACGAGCCGAGCATCAGCAGCCTGGCGTTTTCAGGCAGGAAAGGGGGGAGCGGATGCGTTTCGATGGAAGGCATGAGAGCACCTGAAGATTTCCGTATGCCGTGCATACAAATTGAGTGGGCGTGATGTGTTTACGCCAGGTTTGAGAAGTTATCCAAAATTTCTTGCATTTTTTGCACTTCTTGACTTCTTGCTTCCTTGCTTGCGTGTGATTTATCGGTATTTTCGGGATGGTGAAGTGGAAGCCAGCGTCGATATTGGCTGGGGATCTGAAGGCTGCCACTTTTTCCCGGACGACTGCGTATAGATGACTTGGTTGCCGACAATGATCGCCGGCGAGGTGCAGGGATGCGCCTTTGTTTGACCCATGCCGGGGATGTGCAGAATCGTCCAGCCCCGGGCTTTCAGGCAATCTGCAATCAGCGAACGGCGGCAGCGTCACCAGACGGCTTCGGCGCATATCAGCGCAATCCTTGTTCGCAATGTGTCGGAGGATAGCGGAACGTTCGCGGTCACGTGAGCGCGGGCTTTTTACGCGCTGGTGTTGCGGAGAATGAGAGGACATCCGTGAAGCGTGGGCGGAGGGTAGGCAGGAGAAGGTCGTAGAAAGTGCAGGGAAGCCAGAGCACGACAGACCGGACGATAATGAAATGCGTCGCGGCATATCGCCGGCCTTTATTTTTGCTTTTCCTGTTCGGCTGTTTCGACCCGTGCGTTGAGTGCGCCCTTGTACAGGCGGATGTGGATGCGTTCGTTTTCCGCCAGTGTTTGGCTGTCGCGGACGATGCGGCCGTGCGCGTCGGTGACGATGCCGTAACCGCGGGCGAGTACGGCGTGCGGATTAAGATGCGAAAGGCCGTCGGACAGGCGGGAGAGCTGCTCTTGCTGCCTATTCAGATGGCGGCGCCAGCGCGCCGATAACCATTCGCGCAGTGTGTCGAGCTGGCGGAGGCGTTCCGCAGTGCGCGGCCGGCCGAGGCGCAGACGGTGCGCCAGTTCGGCGAGTGTCTGCTGCCGGCGGCCGGTTTGCAGGCGCAATGCGCCGTTCAGGCGCTGCCGGAGCGTGTGTAATTGTTCGCTTTGCGTTGCCAGCCGCCGGGCAGGGTGGATGAGCCGGCCGGCCAATAGATCGAGCTGCTGGCCGCGCAGCTCCAGAATATGCCGGATTTGCCGGGAGAGGGCGGCATGACCGGCATCGAGGCGGCGGTGCAGCGCGGCGCGTTCGGGCGCAGCCAGTTCGGCGGCGGCGGTGGGCGTCGGCGCGCGCTGATCGGCGGCAAAGTCGGCAAGCGTGACGTCGGTTTCATGGCCGATGCCGGCGATGACCGGCAAGGCGCTGTTGCGGAGGGCGCGTGCCAGTGCTTCATCATTGAACGCCCAGAGATCTTCCAGACTGCCGCCGCCCCGGCAAAGAATCAGAACGTCGCATTCGGCGCGGCGGTTGGCCTGGTGCAGGGCGTCGATAATCTGCGCCGCGGCGCTTTCGCCCTGGACAGGCGTCGGATAGAGGATCAGGCGCACATGCGGCGCGCGGCGAGCCAGCGTGGTCAGCACGTCGCGCAGCGCTGCGGCTTGCGGCGAAGTAATGATGCCGATGGCGCCCGGAAACGCGGGGAGCGGACGCTTGTGTTCCAGGGCAAACAGCCCTTCGCGCGTCAACCGGTCTTTGAGCTGAAGAAAGCGTTCGTACAGATCGCCCAGTCCGGCCTTACGCAGGCTTTCGACATTGAGTTGAAAGTCGCCGCGCGCTTCATACAGGGTGACCAGCGCGCGCGCTTCAACGCGCTGCCCGTCGGCCAGCCGCCAGCCGAGCAACTGGGCGCGGTTGCGGAACATGGCGCAACGAACCTGGGCTTCGGCATCCTTGAGCGAGAAGTAGACATGGCCGGAGGCGGCGTAGCTCAGATTAGAGATTTCGCCGGCAACCCAACACAGCGGGAACGCTGCCTCAAGCCGTTCGCGCACCAGACGGTTGAGTCGGGAAACCGGAATGACGGGCGCGGATGCAGCGGCTGTTGCTGTCGCCGCCGGCGTGGGGCGCGGCGGCGATGTGGCAGCGGATGCGGACAAAACAGGCGATGCTGCGGCCCGGACGGCAGGTTGTGCGAACAAATCGCCCGTCAAGGGCGAGGGAGGCGTGCGAAATCTGGTTTTACGTGGTGTCTGGCGCTGGCTCATGCGCCCATTTTAGAGGGAATTTAGAGCGTTGCGAGAAAAAGGGAAGGGTGGGGAGAAGGGAAAAAGAAAGAGATCAGAAAGGAACGACGAGAGCACATGAACGTCATTGAGGCGGCCGAGCCATAAAACCGTAAAAGAAAAGTATGGGCTAAGTGTGAGTTTAGGGATGCCGATGGGTTCGATGTCTGCCCGCTTTATGTTCACCTCGGCGTTTGTTCCGGTGCCGGAGCCATGTTCATGCAGCATTCTGTGCGGGACAGCGGCATTAAATTGCCAAATCATCGGTTTTATGCACATTTTTAGGCGGGATGTCCGGATGTGCCGAAAATTGTCAGGTATAGGGTAGGTAAGATATTGATATTTCTATAATAAATTTTAAGCATTTGATTTAAATAGATTTTTATTTTTTGCCTATTTTCAGGGCGACGTAAACGAAAGCCTTGTCTGGACGGGGTTTGAGGAGATTGTTCAGCGATAAATCACAAAGTTATCCACAGATTTTGTGAATAAACGGATTTCCCGCACGACCCGCGCACGATTGCACAATGACACGTCGTAGCTCGCCTCTTTTCCGCAAAATGTGTTGTGCGCCAAGGGGGGTGTGGCGTGCAGCAATGACAAAAGCAATGAAAAATGGGCGAAAGACTTGCCGAGCAGAACGCCACAGGCTAAAGTTCGCCCCTGAAAAAGTTTCTGGAGAAAAGCGTGTTTTCCATCATCCTTGCTGCCGGGTGGCCGATCTGGCCCTTGCTTTTTGCTTCAATCGTCGCAGTTGCCCTGATCATTGAACGCCTGATTGCATTGCGGCGTTCCAAAATCATGCCGGATGGGCTGTTGCAGCAGGCGGTCGGTGAATATCGTCAGGGCAAAATCAATAAAGAGAAGCTGGACGCGCTGGAAAATGATTCGCCGCTGGGCCGGATTCTGGCGGCGGGGTTGCGCAACGTTAAAAGCCCGCGCGAAGTGATGCGCGAGTCGGTCGAGGAAGCTGGCAATATGGTGGCGCATGAGTTGGAACGCTACCTGACGACGCTGGGTACGATCGCTTCGATCAGCCCGCTGATGGGGTTGTTCGGTACAGTCGTCGGGATGATCGAGATTTTTGGCTCGCAGGCGCCGACCGGCAGTAACCCGGCCCAGCTCGCACATGGCATTTCGATTGCGCTGTACAACACCGGGTTCGGTCTGGTGATTGCCATTCCCAGCATGATTTTCTGGCGGCATTTCCGCGGGCAGGTCAATGGTTACCTCGTCGAAATGCAGCAGCAGGCTTTGCGCCTGGTCGAAGTCATTCACGGCGAACGCAAGGGCTGAGAGGCAGGCATGAATTTTCGACGCGGCAATACCCAGGATGAGCCGGAAATCAACCTAATTCCGATGATCGACGTGTTGCTGGTCATCATCATTTTTCTGATGCTGACGACGACGTATGCCAGATTTTCCGGCCTGGAAATCAACCTGCCGACGGCGGACGCCGAAAAGAAGAGCGAACAGCCGAATGAAATCCATATCGCCGTGACGGCGAACGGCCAGGTCATGATCAACAAGTCGCCGCTGTCTGCCAACGACGTTGATTCGATCAGCGCCGCCTTGCGTCGTGCTGCCGGCGGCATGACCGAGCCGCTCATCATCGTCAATGCTGACGCCAAGGCGACACACCAGAGCGTTATCGATGTCATGCAGGCGGCACAGGCGGCCGGGTATCCGCATATCTCTTTTGCGACCCAGTCTCCGCCACGCTGATTGCCGTTTTTGTTGTTTCGTACGTTTCGTACGGCGTTGATGCTTCATTTGTGCCTGCCTCCGGCGGCTGCCATCCGGCTTCCTTGGGTGTTCCGCCGGACCGATTGGAGTGGGCGTCCATGAACTGGCTGGCGCGTTCTCTTCCCCATTTGTGGTATCGCGCCCGACTTGCGTGGCCGTTATGGCTACTGTTGCCGTTTTCCTGGCTGTTTCGTGGAATTTCCGCATTGCGGCGCGGGCTATTCCGGTCAGGTTGGCTGCGCTCCCGGCAGCTTCCCGTTCCCGTCATTGTCGTCGGTAATTTGACGGTCGGCGGTAGCGGCAAAACACCTTTCGTCATCTGGCTGGTCAGCCAGTTGCGCGCGCGCGGCTGGCGGCCGGGCATAATTAGCCGTGGTTACGGCGGGCAACAGATTGCCGCGGGGAGTGCCGAGGGCATGGACGGCGTTATGGCCGTGGTACCCGACACACCGGCTGCGCTGGCGGGCGATGAGCCCGTGCTGCTCGCCCGGCGTTGCCAGGCGCCGGTATATGTTGGACGCGACCGGGCGGCCGCGGGAGAAGCGTTGCTGGCGGCACATCCGCAATGCAATGTGATCATTGCCGACGATGGTTTGCAGCATTACCGCCTGCGTCGTTGTGCTGAAGTCGTCATGTTTGACGGGCGCGGCGTTGGCAACGGCCATCTGTTGCCGGCCGGGCCGTTGCGCGAGCCGCTGATGCGCCTGCGGGGAGCGACGGCTATCGTCTGGAATTGCGCGCCGGAAGGCTATTTTCCCGGAAAGCTGCCGCCGCAATTTTCCATGCATTTGGCGGCGGGCGATTTTTATGCGCTGCATGATCCGAATGTCCATTGTCCGGCGGCGGCATTGCGTGGCAGGCGTTTGCATGCGCTGGCAGGCATTGGGGATCCCCGTCGTTTTTTTGCACAGCTGGCGACGCTGGGTCTGGAATTTACCGAACATCCATTTCCCGATCATCACCGTTATACGCTCGCAGACCTTGATTTTGCGCGGGATGGCGTGCTGCTGATGACTGAAAAAGATGCGGTAAAATGCGCCGCGCTGCCCGTGCATGAGGCTTGGGATGAGGCTTGGGTATTGCCGGTCGATGCGCAGTTCGATGACGAAGATGCGTCGCAGCTGCTGAGACTGCTCGTGGAGAAACTCGATGGATGCACGCCTGCTTGATGTTCTTGTCTGTCCGGTCTGCAAGGCCGACCTGATTTACCGTAAAACTGCGGCGGAACTGGTTTGCAAGCCGTGTCGACTGGCTTTCCCGATCCGCGACGATATTCCGGTCATGCTGGAAGACGAAGCGCGTGCGTTGGAAGAAAGCGAGCTTGAATGATGCGTGCGCAGGCAGATTCACCGATGCTGTTCAAGATTGTGGTGCCGGCGCGCTATGCATCGACCCGCCTGCCGGCCAAACCGCTACTCGACCTTGGCGGTAAACCGATGGTTGTTCGCGTAGCCGAGCGCGGTCTGTTGTCGGGCGCCGAAGAAGTCTGGGTGGCCACTGACCATGCCGAGGTGCTGGCAGCGGTGAAACAACACGGTTTATCAGCGCTGATGACGCGTACCGATCACCCGACGGGGACTGACCGTCTGGCCGAAGTCGTCGAACAGTGCGGCTGGAGCGACGATACGATCATCGTCAATGTGCAGGGCGACGAACCGCTGATCGATCCGGCGTTGATTGCTCGCACAGCGCAGCATCTGGCGGATAGCGGCGCGGATATTGCTACGCTGGGTTGTCCGCTAGGCGATGCCGCCGATTTTTTCAACCCCAATGTCGTCAAGCTGACCTGCCGGGAAAATGGTGATGCGCTTTATTTTTCGCGTGCGCCGATTCCCTATGCGCGCGACCACTTTAGCGGAGAAAACGGCAAGTTTTCTCTGCCGGTAGGTTTGCCCGCCTACAGGCATGTAGGGTTGTATGCTTATCGGGCACACTTCCTGCGCGCTTTCGCGCATCTGCCGCCGTCGCCGCTGGAGCGCTTCGAGGCTCTCGAACAGTTGCGTGCGCTCAGCAACGGCTTTCGCATCAGTGTGATGATTGTCGATCATCCGCCGCTGCCCGGCGTCGACACGCCCGAAGATGCAAAGCGGATGCAGGAGGCTTTTGCCGCCCGGAGCGATGAGGGTCAAGGCGGCAAAAAAGTATGAGTGGGCAGATCAGGGGTAGATCGGTTCAACTTGCTTTGCTGGGTATCATGTATGGCTTATGACCTAAGTGCTTCCATGTTGCGTGATACTGCAGTTTTGAGTACGCAGTATCAATCTGTGTAGTAAAATTTTTTTAGCATCGTGAATTTTCGAGGCAATTTCGCAATTTTTAACAATATAAAAATACTGTGAATACAATGCAATGACTACATTACCTCCCCATTTATCGCATCCTAAGTATCGCCCCGATGTTGACGGTTTAAGGGCTATCGCGGTGTTGTCGGTTGTTGCTTTTCATGCTTTTCCATCCTCGATGAGAGGCGGTTTCGTTGGCGTTGATATCTTCTTCGTTATCTCGGGTTTTCTAATTTCGACGATTATTTTTGAAAATCTGGAGCGAGAAACTTTTAGCTTTGCTGAATTTTATGCTCGGCGTGTTAGGCGAATTTTCCCCTCATTATCTGTTGTTTTACTGATTTGTATTGTTATTGGCAAGTTGGTTTTATTTCCAGATGAACTCAATCAGCTAGGAAAACATATTATTGCAGGAGCCGGCTTTGTCTCTAATCTTGTGTTGTGGAGCGAAGCGGGTTACTTTGACAATTCTGCCGAAACTAAACCGTTGTTACATCTATGGAGCTTAGGGATAGAAGAGCAGTTTTATATTATTTGGCCTTTATTTTTATGGTTTTTATGGAAGAGAAATTTTAATTTAATTATATTTATCTTAAGTGTCGCATTTATTTCCTTTTATTTAAATATAAAAGGAGTCAAACCTAATCCTGTTGCTACCTTTTATTCTCCACAAACAAGGTTTTGGGAGCTATTATGCGGAAGCATTTTAGCCTGGTTTCTTCTTTATAAGAAAAATAAGTTCTCAATTGTTAGTCTACGTCTGGGGTATTTGCTTAGTAAAATTATTTATCGTAAACAGCCTCTTTCTAATGATAAGCTCTTTTTAAGTTTTATTTCATTTCTTGGTTTCTTTACCTTGGCCTATGGTTTTTGGCGAATTAATAAAACATTAAGTTTTCCTGGTAAATGGGCGATTATACCTATATTAGGGGCTGTGTTGATCATTTTAGCTGGCCCTAAAGCTTGGATCAACCAAAAAATTCTTTCCAATAAAGTTGCTGTTTGGTTTGGTCTAATAAGTTTTCCCCTTTATCTTTGGCACTGGCCGCTGCTGTCCTTTGCAAGGATTGTTGAAAATGGGATGCCTGCACGTAGTATTCGTATTTTGGCAGTGCTACTTTCTATTATTTTTGCCTGGCTTACTATGGTGCTAGTTGAGAGACCATTTAGATTTGGAGAACAAAGAACTAGACTGAAGGTTGCCACGCTTTGTGGATTGATGGTTACAATTGGTTTTGGTGGGTGGCTTATTAGCAAAACAGATTTTTCCCAGTCACAGCAATATGAAAAATTGGCGGTTAAGAGAAAAGGGTTTGAATATGCATTTGGATCTTCTCTTTCTTGGTATAGGGGAAAGAATGACTGGCTATTTTTAGGTAATGCGTATGAAGATACAGTTGCAAAATTAAAGTTAGCTATTATTCCTGATGATACTAGAATACAAAGTATCAAAGAAGATTTTTCAAAAATTGCGACTGAGAGTAGCAAGTATAATACAAAATTTGTTTTAATTATTGGCCCAAATAAGTCAAGCATTTATCCAGAATATTTACCTGATGGCCTTGTGCCTTCACCTAGAAGATATATTGAGTTTTTCTTGGATAAATTGAGAGAAATTCCTAATCTTACTGTTTATGATCCAACCGCTGATTTATTAACTTTAAAGAGTTCTCAAGGTATTCTTTATTGGATGACCGATACACATTGGAACTATAAAGGCGCTTTTTTAAGTTATTCTGGTTTTTTAAATCTTTTACAATTGCCTGCGCCAAGTATTAGTTTTAAGAATGGGGCTGTTCATAGTGGCGATTTGATTGGTATTTCTAAGTTGAAAAATTTTCCTTTGCATGCTGAGGATAATTGGGATATTGTCTGGAAATATCCTCCTGTATGGGAGGAAAAAGAAATCAGAGGGGAAGAAAAAACACCATTTGGTGAAACCTCGGTTGTGACAAATAAAAAACCACTTTCAGATAAATATATTTGGGTTGTGGGCGATTCTTTTACTAGCGTTTTAAGACCTTATTTTAATTCGACATTTAAAGAAGTACGTTATGTCGGTCATTGGGTAAATAAACTTGAGAATTTACCGTCAGATTTGGCACAGGCAGATAGGAAGCCGGATATAATTGTAGTTGTTAGAGTAGAACGGTCATTTTAAATTAGTTTTTAGATATATTTTAGTGTGGGATTAAAATAAACTGGATATAAACTGGATCTTAAAAAGTAATAGGTGTAATTATATAGATTTAGTGATTATATTATTTAGGTTTTACATATAATGTTTTTTGGTGTTGATTTTCATGAAAGAAGTTGTGATTTGTTAGGCGCTAAATAACTATTGTATGAGTGAATCGGTTTTTTGCCGATTCATCGTGAATGAAACGGCTTGGGTTGTGGTTTTCCGTAGAATTGTGTGCGGATACTTTGGTGCTTTGGACAAGTGTCGTAGAATCATTTTCGTTATAATTTTGTTGTATTGCAGGGACACAGTGGCGTAGGTTTCAAGGGTTTCAGGTGTTGGGGCGGAGAAATTTCAGTAACCGACTGCTGTGTGGTTTGTGATGCAGAATTTTTATGCATTGCCCCGATTAGGGTGTTGCTTCTTTCTTTTCACTGGGGAGATCTATGTCGGCAGGTCTTTTATTTGCGCTGGCGTGCGCAGTCGTTGCGGTAATTTATGGGCTATTCATGACTCGGTGGGTGATTTCGCTGTCGCCGGGCAATGAAAAAATGCAGGAAATTGCACATGCGATCCAGATCGGGGCGTCGGCCTATCTGAATCGTCAGTATTCGATGATTGCGCTTGTCGGCGTCGTGCTGGCTGTGCTGATTGGTGTTTTTCTCGGAAAGCTGATGGCCGTTGGCTTTGTACTCGGTGCGTTGCTGTCCGGCGCGGCGGGCTATGTCGGCATGAACGTTTCGGTGCGCGCCAATGTGCGCACGGCCGAAGCGGCGCGGCGCGGCATTGCGCCGGCACTGGCCGTAGCTTTCAAGGGTGGCGCGATTACCGGCATGCTGGTGGTTGGGCTTGGCCTGCTCGGCGTGGCCGGCTATTACGCCTGCCTGCTGAACAGCAGCGGCGACTTTCATCGCGCCGTCGAGCCGCTGGTTGGGCTGGCTTTCGGCGGTTCGTTGATTTCGATTTTTGCCCGTCTGGGCGGCGGCATTTTTACCAAGGGGGCCGATGTCGGCGCGGACCTTGTGGGTAAGGTCGAGGCGGGGATTCCTGAGGATGATCCGCGTAATCCGGCCGTAATCGCCGATAACGTGGGTGATAATGTCGGCGATTGCGCTGGCATGGCCGCTGATTTGTTCGAAACCTACGCCGTGACTGTGGTGGCGACGATGGTGCTTGGCGCCATGATGCTCAAGGGTGTAGCGAATGCGAACGACGGGCTGGTGATCTACCCCTTGGTGCTGGGGGGCATTTCGATTCTCGCTTCAATTGCGGGCTGCTTTTTTGTCAAGGCGAATGAGGGCGGAAAGATCATGAACGCGCTCTATCGCGGGCTGGCGGTGGCCGGCGGTCTGGCGCTGGCGGCTTTTTATCCGGTGACGAGCAGCCTGCTCGGCGAAGGCGTGACCTTGGCCGATGGCAGCGTGCTCGCCTCGTTCAATATTTTTGCTTCGGCGGTTGTCGGACTGGTGCTGACGGGGCTGCTGGTCTGGATTACCGAGTATTACACCGGCACTGATTTCTCGCCGGTCAAGCATGTGGCGGAAGCCTCGACGACCGGTCATGGCACCAATATCATCGCAGGGCTGGGGATTTCGATGAAGGCGACGGCGATGCCCGTCGTCTGTGTCAGTCTGGCGATTTATCTGACGCACCAGTGGGCGGGACTGTACGGTATCGCCATCGCGGCGACCTCGATGCTGTCGATGACCGGCATCATCGTGGCGCTTGATGCGTATGGGCCGATTACCGATAACGCGGGGGGCATCGCCGAAATGTCGGGGCTGCCGCAGGAAGTGCGTGATGTGACCGATCCGCTCGATGCCGTCGGTAATACGACCAAGGCCGTCACCAAGGGCTATGCCATCGGTTCGGCCGGTCTGGCGGCGCTGGTGCTGTTTGCTGATTACACACATGCGCTGGAAGCGCGGAATTTCGTGACGACTTTCGATCTCTCCGATCATATGGTCATCATCGGCCTTTTCATCGGCGGTCTGATTCCCTATCTTTTCAGCGCCATGGCGATGGAGTCGGTCGGCCGTGCCGCCGCTGCGGTCGTGCTTGAAGTGCGCCGTCAGTTCAAGGAAATCCGCGGCATTATGGACGGTACTGCGAAGCCTGATTATTCACGCGCGGTCGGTATTCTGACATCGGCGGCCATCCGCGAAATGATCCTGCCTTCGCTGCTGCCGGTCGGCGTTCCCGTACTGCTCGGCATGTTGCTCGGGCCGAAAGCGCTGGGCGGCTTGCTGATGGGAACGATCATTACCGGCCTGTTCGTCGCCATTTCGATGACGACCGGCGGCGGTGTCTGGGATAACGCCAAGAAATATATTGAAGACGGCCACTTCGGCGGCAAAGGTTCGGAGGCGCACAAAGCGTCGGTGACGGGCGATACGGTTGGCGATCCTTACAAAGATACGGCAGGTCCGGCGGTCAATCCGCTGATCAAGATCATCAACATTGTGGCGCTGATGATCGTGCCGATGTTGCCGCTGGTGACCTGAACCTAAACGCTCTTGCCGGAGGCTAAAACGCCTCAGCCGGACTGGCATATCTCACAGAAGCAAAAAAGGCAGCGCGTGGGCGCTGCCTTTTTTATGCCGGAGCTGCCGGTAGGATGTCATTTGGAGGGTGCGTGGCACTCCTCTGAAACCCGCGTGGATAGGGCGTTTGCGGGCGGGCGCCTCTGAAGCCCTTATAAATAAAGGGCTAGCGGGCGGGGTGCCCGGAGATGGCCTAAATATAAGGGGTTTCAGGCACCTCCTCTGAAACGCCCTAAATACGTGGGCTTCAGGCCACCTATTTTTGGAGATACTCCTGCATTTCCGCCACCGCATTTTTCCAATTCTCTCCCTATCGGGGATATATCCCGAAACCCGCGCGGATAGGGCATTCCCAGGCATCCCTTCTGAAACGCCCTAAATACGCGGGATAGCGGGCAGGTGCCATAAAACTAAAAATAAAAATTGCTACAGCGTGCGCACTGACTTTCACCCACGGAACTTCTCTTGATGCCGTTGCGCTGAGCGGCAGCGCGCCCCGCTGACTTTCTTTGCCTCGCCAAAGAAAGTCAGCAAAGAAAGGCGACCCCAGGCGCAGAAAACTCCTTGTCGCGGGTTTGCTTGGCGGCGGGCTTGATTAACTCGCTGCGCTCAAACAATCAAGCCCTTGTTCCCGCCAAGCTGCCCCGCGCCTGCGGCTGCGCCTAAGGGGGTGTAGGGTGCTTCGTAGTGATCGAATGCGCAAAGGGATATGCCCGCAACCCCGTATAAATAAAGGGTTTCAGGATAGGTACCTCTGAAGCCCTTATAAATAGGGTATTTTCGGGCAGGATGCCTGGAAGTGCCCTGTTTACGCGGGTTTGCGAGCGCCCTCCTTTGAAACGCCCTAAATAAGCGGGCTTCAGGCCACCTTTTTTGGGCGATGCGCCTGCGCTTCCGCCCCCCCCGTTTTTCCAATTCTCTCCCTGTCGGGGAAATGTTCCGAAACCCGCGCGGATAAAGGACTTCAGGGCAGGTACCCTGAAACCCTTGTGGATAGGGCGTTTGCGGGTAGGCGCCTTTGAAACGCCCTATTTATAAGGGTTTCAGAGCACCCTTCTCGGAAATGCTCTAAATACGCGGGCTAGCGGGCAGGCACCCGGAAGAACCTAAAAATAAGGATTGTCTAACTGTAGGTGCTGGCTCCGCCTGCGAGGCCTCTTTTGATGCGGTTGCGCTGTGCGGCAGCGCGCTCCGCTGACTTTCTTTGCCTCGCCAAAGAAAGTCAGCAAAGAAAGGCGACCCCAAGGCGCAGAAGACTCCTTGTCGCGGGTTTGCTTGTCGGCGGGCTTGATAACTCGATTACGCTCGAACAATCAAGCCCTTGTTCCCGCCAAGCTGCCCCACGCCTGCGGCTGCGCCTAAGGGGTTTTTGGGTGCTTTGTAGTGATCGAATATGCAAAAGAGCATGCTCGGAAATCCGCACAAATAGAACAGAAAACATAAATCGCTCTGAAGCCCTCTAAATACGCGGGGTTCAGGGCATCAAAAAACATAAACAAAAAATAGCGTCTTCCTTTGTAAAAATACGGCGTTGTTGTGTTGGCCTAGCTTTGCCGTACTGAATGGTCTGTCTGCGGCTTACCGCCTTGTCTTTTGGCAAAGTCGAGCCGCTATAGATTGTCTGGTTTTTAAAAAGGGCTGCCCGCAACCCCGCGTGGATAGGGCGTTTCCGAGCGTAGGGTTCTGAAACCCTTATAAATAAAGGGCTGGCGGGTAGGGTGCCCGGAGATGCCCTGTTTACAAGGGCTTCAGAGCATCCCCTTTGGAGAGGGCCTAAATACGCGGGCTTCAGGCCACCTCTTTTTGGAGATGCGCCTGCGCTTTCGCACCACGCGTTTTTCCAATTCTCCCATGTCGGGGAGAGGCCCCAAAACCCGCGCAGATAAAGGACTTCAGGGCACCTGCCCGGAGGCGCCCTGTTTATAAGGGTTTTAGTATGCTCCCTCGGAGATGCCCTATCTACGCGGGGTTCAGGGGCGCGCCTTTTTTATCCCTCATGCCGATGGGTGACTCAAGGCGGCGACCCGTGGATTCAGCGTGTATAGCCCTGTCAGCCTGGCCTGGGCGAGAATGTGTCCATGCAGGGCGGCGCGCGCTTGGGCGCCGGTAAATTTGCCCTCGATCGGTAGGCGCTCGACGTCCAGCGCATAGAGCGTGAAGATGTAGTGGTGGACGATTTCGTCATTCCATGGCGGGCAGGGGCCATCGTAACCAAAGTAATCGCCGCGCATGTCGTGATCACTCGCGAACCAGGTCGTGTAATCGTTGAGTCCCTGGCGCGCGCCGTGTAGCGCAGCCGGGCCGGCTTTGCCGCGCGGCGTCACTTCTTTGGAGAATTCCCCTGCACGGATTTCGCGCAGGTCTGCCGGCAGATCGATCAGCGTCCAGTGAAAGAACTCGATGCGCGGCAGGCTGGCCGGTACGCTGCGTCCTTCCTGGTTGACGTCGTCGCCCTGGCTCGGGACATCTGGATCGTGGCAGATCAGCGCAAAGGATTGGGTTTTTTCCGGCACTTCGCTCCATGCCAGATGCGGATTCATGTTTTTGCCGAGGCAAACATGGTGCGTCGGATCAGGCTGGCAAAAGGAAAAATCCCCAGGGATGTTTTGACCCTCGGTGAAGCTGTTGCTACTAAGTTTCATAGCGCGATCTCCTCGTTGGGGGCTGAAAGGCTCAGGCTTTCCGTTGAAAATCCCGCAGCCGAAAGCCCATAATGAAAAGTGTTATGAAATACGTCGCGGCGGTGAGCGGCACCAGCCATATTAGCCGGAGCAGGCGCTCGGTAGATGTCCAGCGTAACCATTCCGTATCCTGACCGCCGGCCAGCCAGAGCACGCTGCCCATGCATAGCAGCGCCAGCGCTAGTTTGCCATAAAACGCCAGCCAGCCAGGTTGTGGCGTATAGATGGCATGGCGACGCAGGCCGCGGTAGAGCAGTGCGGCGTTAAGGCAAGCCGCCAGTCCGATTGCCAACGCCAGTCCGGCGTGTTGCAGCCAGCCGACCAGGGCCAGGTTGAGCGCCTGTGTCATGCCGAGCGTCAGAATGCCGATCTTGACTGGCGTGCGGATGTTCTGGCGGGCATAAAAACCGGGCGCCAGCACCTTGACAAGGATCATGCCCAGCAGGCCGATGCTGTAGGCGACCAGCGCATTGCGCGTCATGAGCACATCATGGGCGGTAAAAGCCCCGTGATGGAAGAGCGTGGCGATCAGCGGCACGGCGATGATCGCCAGTGCCACGGCAGCGGGCGCGGCCAGCAGAAAGGTCAGGCGCAGGCCCCAGTCGAGCAGCTTTGAGTATTCTTCCGTATTGTCACTGGCGTGGTATTTGGCAAGTGAGGGTAAAAGGATGGTGCCCAGCGCAGCGCCCAGCAGACCGGCAGGAAACTCCATCAACCGGTCGGCGTAATACAGCCAGGAGACGCTGCCGGTATCGAGGAAGGAAGCGAAGATGGTGTTGATCAGCAAACTGATTTGCGAAACCGAAACGCCGACTACGGCTGGCGCCATCAGTTTGAGGATGCGGCGTACGCCTTCATCCCGCCAGTCAAGGACAAAGCGCGGCAGCATGCCGATACGCTTGAGACTGGGTAGCTGGAAGGCAAGCTGTGATGCGCCGCCGAGGAAAACCGCCCAGCCGAGTGCCATGACCGGCTGTGAAAAATGGGGGACGGCAAACAGTGCCATGCCGATCATGGCGACGTTAAGTAGAACCGGCGTGAACGCTGGTACGGCAAAGCGGCTCCAGGTATTGAGAATGCCGCCGGCGAGCGCGACCAGCGACATGAACAGGATGTAAGGGAAGGTGATGCGCGTCAGCGTGACCGTGAGCGCAAATTTATCCGGCACACTTGAAAACCCCGGCGCGGAAACATATACCAGTAACGGAGCGCCCGCCATACCGAGCAGCGTGACCCCAAGCAGGACAAGGAATAGCAGGGTCGCCACACGGTCAATCAGGTGCTTTGCCTCGGAATCACCGCTTTTGTTCTTGTATTCGCCGAGAATGGGGACAAAAGCCTGTGAGAATGCGCCTTCGGCAAAAAGCCGGCGCAACAGATTGGGTAGTTTGAAAGCAACAAAAAAAGCGTCGGTCATCATGCCGGCGCCAAAAACGCGGGCGATGACGAAGTCGCGCACGAATCCGAGAATGCGCGAGAGCAGGATCATACCGCTGACGGTGGCGAGCGCTTTGAGCAGGTTCATCGTTGTTTTTCTTTCAGGTCATCATCTTATTCCATTTCCGGATTCAGGCGATTTAACGCTGTTCGAGTATTATCGGCCACCTGCGCAATTTCGATACGAATTCTGGCAGTGTTCTGCGGCCCAGTGCTGATACCGAACGTTGCCGGGAATTTTGCATGAATATCGGCAGGGCTAAAGAGTGGAAAATTCTTGCGTAGAGCGGCATGTCACTGTAAAATCGCCCACTTTCGATTAACCCCTACTTTATTTAGGACAAAGATTCATGGCCAATAGCGCACAAGCGCGCAAGCGCGCCCGCCAAGCCAACACGCATCGCACCCACAACGCCAGTCTGCGCTCAACCCTGCGCACGGCCGTTAAGCGCGTGCAAAAGGCGATTCTCGCCGGTGATCAGGCGGCGGCAAAGAATATTTATCAAGAATCGGTTTCGGTGATCGATCGGATTGCCGACAAGGATGTGATTCACAAAAATAAGGCGGCGCGTCATAAGAGCCGGCTGTCGGCGCAGATCAAAGCGCTTGCAGGCTGATTTTTGACGCTTGAAGCGCATTTGGAATCGTTATAAACGGCGTCTATAGACGCCGTTTTGTTTTTCTGTCTAACAAGGCAGAAAAATGGAGTGGATGTATGCATCAGAATATGCGTTGTTGGGCGTATTGCAGCGCAGGCATGATGTACAAGCCCCGGCTTTTCCCTTAAAATCCTTCCCCTGCCGGAAAATTTTTCCAGCAGATTTTTTCGATTTCATCAGAATATGCGGTTGCGTGGTTTTGGTTTTGTAATCTTTCCGGCGGCGCGAGCCGCCGTTTCATTTTAAGCGTCCGCTATTGAGCGGAGCGGAATATCAGGAGATGTTGATGTCCCATGTAATGAATACATACGCCCGTTTGCCGGTGGCATTGAGCCACGGTGAAGGGAGCTGGGTCACTGATACTGAAGGGAAGCTCTACCTGGACGCACTGGCCGGGATTGCCGTGTCGACACTCGGCCATAACCATCCCGACCTAATCATGGCCATTTCCGCACAGGCTGGCCGTTTACTACATAGTTCCAATATATACCGCATGCCACAACAGGAGCAGCTGGCTGACAAGTTGGCCGTGCTATCAGGCATGCAGGAAGTGTTTTTCTGCAATTCTGGCTGTGAGGCCAATGAGGCGGCAATCAAGCTGGCCCGTTTTTATGGGCACCGGCGTGGTATGGATGAACCGCAGATTATCGTCATGGAAAAAGCTTTTCATGGACGTACATTGGCGACTTTGTCGGCAACCGGAAACCGTAAGGCGCAGGCGGGATTCGAGCCGCTCGTCCCCGGTTTTATCCGCGCGCCATTCAACGATCTGGCTGCCATCCATGCGCTTGCCGAACAGAATCCATCGATTGTTGCCGTCATGATCGAGGTTGTGCAAGGCGAGGGGGGCGTGCACATGGCGGATATCGAGTATCTGCGTGCTTTGCGCACCTTATGCGATGAACGCGGCTGGTTGCTGATTTGCGATGAAGTGCAGTGCGGTATGGGGCGCACCGGCACCTGGTTCGCCTTTCAGCATGCTGGCATCGTGCCCGATGTCGCCACGCTGGCCAAAGGATTGGCCGGTGGCGTGCCGATTGGCGCCTGTCTGGCGGCGGGCAAGGCAGCGGGGTTGTTCGGGCCGGGTAACCACGGCTCGACTTTTGGCGGCAACCAGTTGGCAACGACAGCGGCATTGACGGTGCTCAATGTCGTCGAGCGTGACGGCCTGATGGGTAATGCGATCCGGCAGGGCGCGCTGATTCGCAATGGCCTGGGCGCCGCGCTGGCGGGTGTCCGTGGGGTTGTCGATATTCGCGGCCAGGGGCTGATGATTGGTATTGAACTCGATCGGCCATGCGCCGAGCTGATGACACGTGCACTGTCGATTGGGTTGCTCATCAATGTAACAGCCGAAAAGGTAATTCGTTTGCTGCCGCCGCTGACGTTTTCCGAAGAAGAGTCGAAGGAGCTGGTTGCCCGTCTCGCAGAATTGATCCACGACTTTCTGAAGATTTAATCGGAGCTGACGATGACAACCGGCAATTCGACTTCCGCCGTCAAGCATTTTCTGCAATTCAAGGATTTTACACGCGAAGAATTTTCCTACCTGTTTGAGCGGACGCGCTGGATCAAAGCGCAGTTCAAGGGGTATCAGCGCTATTGGCCGCTGGCCGACCGTACGCTAGTCATGATTTTCGAGAAAGCGAGCACGCGTACACGCCTGTCGTTCGAGGCGGGGATGCAGCAGCTTGGCGGCAATGCCATTTACCTCAATACCCGTGACTCGCAACTGGGACGTGGTGAGCCGGTGGAAGATGCTGCCCAGGTCATGTCGAGAATGTGCGATCTGATCATGATCCGGACATTTGAGCAGCGTATCGTCGAACGTCTGGCCTCTGCGTCACGGGTGCCGGTTATCAACGGACTGACCAACGAATTTCACCCGTGCCAGATCATGGCCGATATTTACACCTACATCGAACAGCGTGGGCCGATACAGGGCAAAACCGTGTGCTGGATCGGCGACTCGAACAATATGTGCTACACCTGGCTACAGGCGGCAGAAACGCTGGATTTCAAGGTCAATGTCTCGACGCCGCCAGGTTACGAAATCAAGCCTGAACTGGCCGGTTTAAAGAATACCGGTCATTTCGAATGTTTTTCCGATCCGCTGGCGGCTGCGCGGGGCGCCGACATCGTGACGACGGATGTATGGACATCGATGGGCTTTGAGGTAGAAAACGAGGCCAGATTGCACGATTTTGCCAATTGGCGGGTAGATGCCGCCATGATGCGTCTTGCCAGGCCGGACGCGATCTTCCTGCACTGTTTGCCGGCACATCGTGGTGAAGAGGTGACAGCGGAAGTCATTGATGGCGCGCAGAGCCGTGTTTGGGACGAGGCCGAAAACCGGCTGCATGTGCAAAAAGCATTGATGGAGTACCTGGTGCTTGGCCGCGTCTGAGTGCCCCAGAATTTGCATGATGGATTGGTAGATTGAGAGTTCGTGACGCAGCCGGATAAAGCTGCATTTGTAAAATACGCAAGCATGGAGCAATGGAAATGAGCGATATCAAAAAAGTGGTTCTCGCCTATTCAGGCGGCCTTGACACCTCGGTCATCCTCAAATGGTTGCAGGATGTTTACCAGTGCGAAGTCGTTACCTTTACGGCGGATCTCGGCCAGAACGAAGAGCTGGAACCGGCGCGTGCCAAGGCATTGAAGCTGGGCATCAAGCCGGAAAACATCCATATCGAAGATCTCTGCGAAGAATTCGTGCGCGACTACGTTTTTCCGATGTTCCGCGCCAACGCGGTCTATGAAGGCGAATACCTGCTGGGCACGTCTATTGCGCGGCCGCTGATCGCCAAACGCATGGTTGAAATCGCCAAACAGACCGGCGCGCAGGCGGTCTGCCATGGCGCGACGGGCAAAGGCAACGATCAGGTGCGTTTCGAGCTGGGTGCGTATGCGCTTAACCCGAACATCAAGATCATCGCTCCGTGGCGTGAGTGGGATCTACTTTCGCGCGAGAAGCTGCTGGCTTATGCGGAAAAGCATGGCATTCCGATCGAGATGAAGCATAAACAGGGCGGTTCCCCCTATTCGATGGATGCGAATATGCTGCACATCAGTTACGAAGGCCGTCATCTCGAAGATCCGTCGGCGGAGGCTGAAGCGTCGATGTGGCGCTGGACGGTTTCTCCGGAAGCCGCGCCCGACAAGGCGGAATACGTTGACCTGGAATTTGCTAAAGGCGATCTCGTCGCCATCAATGGTGAGCGTATGAGTGCCGACAAACTGCTGCGCAAGCTCAATGAGCTTGGCGGCAAACACGGCATCGGTCGGCTTGATCTCGTTGAGAACCGCTATGTCGGCATGAAATCGCGCGGCTGTTATGAAACGCCGGGCGGCACGATTCTGTTGAAAGCGCATCGCGCCATGGAATCGATCACGCTTGATCGAGAAGTTGCACACCTTAAGGATGATTTGATGCCCCGTTACGCCAGCCTGATTTATAACGGCTACTGGTGGGCGCCGGAGCGTATTGCCCTGCAGGCGCTGATCGACCACACGCAGCAAAATGTCAACGGCTGGGTGCGCCTCAAACTGTATAAAGGCAACGTCGTCGTCGTCGGCCGGGATTCGAAGACTGACTCGCTGTTCGATCCTACCATCGCCACCTTCGAGGATGATGCGGGTGCGTTCGACCAGAAAGATGCGGGTGGCTTTATCAAGCTCAACGCATTGCGCATGCGCATCGCCGCCAACCACAGGGCGCGCAAGGGCTGATCGAAGGATCGCCGCGTTGTTTGCCTTCCCCCGCAACGCCGCCTTCCGGGGCGGCGTCTTGCGTAGACTGCCAAGGTGTTCCCGTCCGTGCTGGAGCAATTCATCCGATGATTTCACGGGCTGAACGACTGATGTGAGCGGCCAGATGCCGATTTATTCGAGGAGCCAGTAAAAATGCCGAGTTTTGATTTTTCTTCCGAAGTCGATATGGTTGCACTGAAAAATGCGCTCGATGTCGTCAGTCGCCAAATCGATGCGCGTTACGATTTCAAAGGCACATCGGCCAAAGTCGAACTCAACGACAAGGATAAGCTCATTACCTTGTTTGGCGATTCCGAATTCCAGCTGGGGCAGATCAAGGACATTCTGTTTCCGGCGATGGAAAAAAAGGAAAAGGAAAGCGTCAAACGGCTTGACCCGCAAGCCGTACAGAAAATTTCCGGCAACAAGGTCAAGCAGGAACTGAAGGTCAAAATCGGCATCGAGACTGAGCTGGCGAAGAAAATCGTCAAGATGGTCAAGGAAGCCAAGCTCAAGGTTCAGGCCACGATCCAGGGCGATGCCGTGCGCGTTTCCGGCGCCAAGCGTGACGATTTGCAGTCGTGCATTGCGCTGGTGACCAAAACCATTACCGATTACCCGATCAAGGCGGGCAATTTCCGTGATTGAGTCTGTGCCACAATCTGCGGCGGATGCGCTCGTGCAGCACCCGCCGCAGCTGCCTGGGTAACGTCTCCTTTGACCGCCATTTCCCGCATCCCCGATCACGCCACCGACCCGCAGATACCGGCGGAACGGGAAAATACGACGCCGGGTGCGTTATCCCCAGGTACGTTATCCCTATCCTGGGCGGACGAATTGCGCCGGGTTTCCAGCGCGGTGAGCAAAACAAACCTGCGTGTTGCACCCGGTCATCAGCGGATTTTTTACCTGTTGCATTGGCGGACGAACGGCCGGAAAAATCTCCAGGCATTCGGTGTATCGCTGCGCAAGGGACGCGATCCGGACAATGCCGAAGAATGGTGGGATCTTGAATCGGCGCTGCGCAGACGGCCGCCTTATGTCAGCGACGAAGATCTCCAGATCATCGCCCTGCTTCTGGCGGCACAGGGGCGCAGCAACGGATTGCGCGCCTTCAGTCTGGAAGCGCCGCAAAGCGCGGAAATTCTGCGGCGAATGGCGCGTACCGGGCGCTTGTGCCCAGCGTCGGATCTGTCGCCGCTGACACTGGCCGGCGCCCGCCCGGCGGCCTTGCTCTGGCAGCATGGGCGCGACGGCTTGCAGCACCCCCTGTTGCAGGTATCGCCGTCGGCAGACCTGATCATCCCGTTGACGCCGCCGTGGTACATCGACCTTGAGGCCGGCATCATTGGAGAGATCGGGCTTTCCGGGCCGCGGGAAACCCTGACTTTGCTGCTTTCTTCCCCCGGATTATCGGAACGTGAGGCGGCTCGGATCCGCACTGCGCTTGGCGAGAGCGGAAGTAACCTGCGTTTGCCCGCCATTGATGCGGCGGTATTGCGGCAGATCCGTAGCGCGCCGGTAGCCTTATTGCGCCTGTACTCGATCACGACCCATGGCAATACGGCCTGGCGTGCTTACCAGGCGCAGGATGGGCGTGACCTGTTTGACCTGGCCGAGCCGGTTTTTCGTTACGAAGATGCCGAGGTTCGTCCCGGCGATGCGGATGATTTCTGCTGCCTGCCGGATGGCGAGGCTGTGCATGTTGTCAGGCGCCCCGAACAGGAACGCGCGTTGCTGGCGCATCTGCACCGGGCAGGGCTGCAAGCCGTGCCCGATGGCGTGCTGCGTGCCTTCGGCAGTCCGCCGGACGGTGTCTATGGTCTGGCCCGGGAGGAAGACTGGCCGGCCTTCATGCGACAGAAACTGGAGCAATTACGGGATGCCGGGTGGCAGATCGAGTTCGACAGCGATTTTCGCCATCACTTTGTCGAGGTTGATGCCTGGGATGCGGCGCTGATCGACGCGGGGAACGACTGGTTCGATCTCGACATGGGTATCGTTGTCGAAGGCGAGCGCGTGCCTCTGGCGCCGCTGCTGGCGGCCTTGTTCCGGCGCGATGGGCGTTGGCGGGACATCGTTCAGGTCAACGGCATCGACGATGCCGAATTCGTTGAGCTGAGGATGCCCGATCTGCGCCGTGTGCGCGTGCCGGCGGCGCGCCTGAAACCCCTGGCGTTGGCGCTGGTCGATCTTTTTGACCGATTGCCGGAAGGCCCCCATCTGCGCATTTCACGTTTTGATGCGCCGCGTTTGCGCGAATTCAGTGACCCGCGGCGCTGGCAGTTCAATGGACAGCGCGACGTGCTGGCGCTGGCCGATCGTCTGCGTTCGGCGCAGGGCATCGGCGACATCGAGCCGCCGCGCGGCTTGGCGCTTGATCTGCGCCGCTATCAGCGGGAAGGGCTGGCCTGGCTGCAGTTTCTGCGCGAGCAGAATCTGGCGGGCATTCTGGCGGACGATATGGGGCTAGGTAAAACGGCGCAGGCACTCGCCCATCTCTTGCTGGAAAAAGAGTCCGGCCGCCTTGATCGGCCGGCGCTGGTTGTACTGCCCACCTCGTTGATTTTCAATTGGCGCAACGAGGCGATGCGCTTTGCCCCCGGGCTATCGGTACTTTCCCTGCATGGCGCCGAGCGGAAAGCGCGGTTTGCCGAAATCGCCGATCATGATGTCGTCTTGACAACCTATCCGCTGCTCTGGCGCGATGCCGATGCACTGACGCGCCATCCTTATCATCTGCTCATTCTCGACGAAGCGCAGACGGTCAAGAACGCCCGCAGCCGCAGTGCCGAGATTGTGCGCCGTATCGAGGCGCGGCACCGTCTTTGCCTGACGGGAACGCCGCTGGAAAACCATCTCGGCGAACTGTGGAGTCAGTTCGATTTCTTGCTGCCGGGGTTCCTTGGCAGCCGCAGCAATTTCACGCGCTACTGGCGGACGCCGATCGAGAAAATGGAAAACAGGCCGCGCCGTGACCTGCTGGCGCGCCGGGTGCGGCCATTCATCCTGCGACGCCGCAAGGAAGACGTGGCGCGAGAACTGCCGCCGAAGACCGAGATTGTGCGCAAAGTATCATTGAGCGGCGGGCAGCGCGATCTCTATGAAACGGTGCGTGTCGCCATGGATGCGGCGGTACGCGAAGAAGTATTCAGCAAAGGCTTCGGGCACAGTCAAATCGTGATTCTCGATGCCTTGCTCAAACTACGCCAGGTCTGCTGCGACCCGCGCCTGGTCAGGCTGCCGCTGGCGCAGCGCGTCAAAGAGCGCGCTAAGCTGGAGCTGCTGATGACCCTATTGCCCGGGCTGATCGAAGAAGGGCGGCGTATTCTGGTGTTTTCGCAATTCACGCAGATGCTGGCGCTGATCGAAGCTGCGCTCAGGCAGAAAAGTCTGGACTATGCGCTGCTGACGGGGGATACGAAAGACCGCGAAACGCCGGTGTGCCGTTTCCAGTCGGGAGAGGTGCCGGTATTTCTAATCAGTCTCAAGGCTGGTGGCATTGGCCTGAACCTGACGGCGGCGGATACGGTCATCCATTTCGATCCCTGGTGGAACCCGGCGGCCGAAAACCAGGCGACCGACCGGGCGCACCGAATTGGCCAGGACAAGCCGGTTTTTGTCTACAAACTGATTGTCGCCGGCAGTATCGAGGAAAAAATTCTGGCACTGCAAGAACGCAAGGCCGGTCTGGCCGACGGCATTCTCTCGGATGATCGCGCCGTCCGCTTCAAGTTTGGCGAGGAAGACGTCGCCGCGCTTTTTGCGCCGCTGCCGTCCTGATGCCCTGAACCCCGCGTAAACAGGGAATTTCCGGCGCCCATGCCCTGAATCCCTTTATTTATAAGGGTTCCAGAGGCAACCGCCCGGAAATTCCCGATTTATAAGGGTTTCAGGACATGTGCTCTGAGACGGCCTGTTTACGCGGGTTCCCGGGCGTCCCTTCTGAAACGCTCTGTTTATAAGGACCTCCGGGCAGGTGTTTTATGCTGATAAGGCGCGATGGAGCGAGAGCAACATGCCCGCCGTGGCGCCCCAGATAAAACGCCGGCCGTAGGGAATGGCAAAGAATCTGCGCAAATGGCCGTCACGCCGGACGACGAATTCACGATGGTTGGTGGCATCCATCAGAAATGCCAGCGGCGCCTCAAAGGTATCGGCGACCTCGAACGCATCGAGTGTCAAGGCAAAGGGCGGCGTGACGAAGGCGACGACGGGCGTCACCCGGTATCCCGTAATCGTGTGATAGTCGGGAAGATAGCCGATCACCTCGACATGCCGCGATGGCAGGCCGATTTCCTCGCGCGCTTCGCGCAATGCGGTCGCAGCCGGCGAATCATCTTCCGGCTCGGCGCGCCCGCCGGGAAAGCTGATCTGACTGGGATGATCGCGCAAATGATCGGTGCGCTGCGTAAATAGAACCGCAAGCCCCGCTTCACGCAGAACCAGCGGAACGAGCACTGCGGCGGCAATCTCGCCATCTCCGGCACGGCCTTCATCGCCAAACGCCGTGGCCGCCACCGGCGCCGGCGAGAGCGCCCGCGCCAAGCGCTGGCGCTCAGCGGCAAATGCATTCTGTTCAGGCATTTTGGCCATCATGTACTTATGTACGTTATGCGTGTGCGGAAGACCGGCGCATTGCTAGTAATTCTTCCTGAGCGTCATGGTATCGCCATTGCGCTGCATTTCCATCCGGTTCAGAAAGCTCATGCCGAGCAGCACCATCGGCATATCCTGCGAATGCACCGTGGCTTCGACATCGTTGAGTACGATGTCGCCGACCCGCACGCTATGCAGGCGCACGCGCGAAACTTCCGCAACGCCGTTGGCCGTTTGGGCGAACCCTTTTTCCCCCCGCGTCGGATCGACGCCCGCGCGGCGCGCATCGGAGGCCCCCATGGCGACCGTCGACGCGCCGGTATCGACCAGAAAGCGCATACTCGCACCGTTGATACTGCCCGTCGTCAGGAAATGGCCGCGCCCGTCCGCGGTCAGCACAGTCGTCGCCCGCCCGCCCGCCGTGGCGCGCACGGTAACGTTCTGCCCGATACGCAAGACCCGCTTTTTACCGTCGACCTCGATCGTTGCCGTATCGCCGCCCGCCGCCAGTACCTTGACCCCATCGGCCGTTTTACCGCCTACGGCCACTGTGCGCGGAGCGCCGCCATTGATGGTCAGCAGCGCCTTGCCGGGGAAAATGCCGACCAGACCGACATCCGCCGCCCATGACGGCATGGCAAAAAAGCCGCCGTACAGGCCGATTCCGCATACAAGGCACGCGCGCACGGCGCGGAAAATATGACCGCGAAAACTCATGACTCCCCCTGAGTAGTGAAATTTACTTTTATTTCTTGTGCCGGACGACGACACACTGATAAACGCCTGCAAAAATACTCCGCTTTTCCCAGACATAGCGCTCAGGATGCTCGGCATAGTAACTGATTTCGTGATCCCACATCGCCTCTGCAAACGGCTCCAACAGGCGATTGACGACCTTGAGGATATAGCGAATCGGCTGCCATTTTGCCGGATTGGCGTAATCGACGAAAACCAGTTTGCCTCCCTCCGGCATTTGCCGCAGCATGTTATTCACAATCTCATGTTTTTTCTCATCCGGCACCTCGTGCAGCAGGAAAAAGCTGCAAATCAGGTCATAGTGCTGCCCCTGGCCGTCAAACGACGCCGCATCGGCGCGCATTACTTTCGCCCACGGCGCATTGGCCAGTTTTTGCTTGGCATGCTCGATCTGTACCGGCGTGACATCAGTCAGGAAAAAACGCCCCTGCGGGCCGACCTTTTCGGCCGCTCGCCGAACCAGGTCGCCATAAACGTGCGCCACCTGCCAGATGCGCATACCCGGTTCGATTTCGTTCAAATACATGCGCATCAAGCGCTGGTCATTGAAAAACAACAAGACGCGGACCACCCAATTGTGATCAAGCGCGCGCACCCATTTAGGATCAACATACGCCCAGTCATAGACTTCGACCATGTAGTCGGGAACGCCGTCGTAATACGGATCGACGGGCGCGGACGGCAAATTATCAGTCATGATTGCAATCTCGAAATACAAAATGTGCGGTCAAAATCGCGGGTAAAAACAGGACGATTCGGGCGCACAACACGGCAAAACCGGCACCGGGGATCCCGTAAACAAGCAAAATACGATGCGCCGGGGAAGAAGTGATTATCCTTGCCGCTATCAGCCAGGTCAAACACTTGCAGCAAAATTGCCGATGCCCGGAAAATTTTATGCCGCCGCGCCCGCTCTCTGCGTATCCTCTGGAATCCGCGTGGATTGCGCGTTTGCGGGCAGGCACCTCTGGAACCCTTATAAATAAAGGGCTTCAGGGCATGGGCGCCGGAGATGCCCTAAATACGCGGGGTTCAGGCCACCTCTTTTTGGAGATGCACCTGCGCTTCCACCCACGCGTTTTTCCAATTCTCCCCCTGTCGGGGAGATGCTCCGAAACTCGCGCGAATAAGGACTTCAAGTCAGGTGCCCTGAAACCGGTGTAGATAGGGCGTTTGCGGGCAGGCGCCTCTAAACCCCTTATAAATAAAGGGCTGGCGGGCAGGGCGCCCGGAGATGCCCTGTTTACGCGGGGTTCAAAGCCCCCCCTCTGAAACGCCCTAAATACGTGGGCTAGCGGGCAGGCGCCCTGAGACACTGTAAATATAGGAATTGCCAAAGCCTGCGCACTAACTTCTAGCCACGGAACTCCTGATGCCGTTGCGTTGTGCGGCAGCGCGCCCCGCTGACTTTCTTTGCCTCGCCAAAGAAAGTCAGCAAAGAAAGGCGACCCCAGGCGCAGAAAACTCCTTGTCGCGGGTTTGCTTGGCGGCGGGCTTGATTAACTCGCTGCGCTCAAACAATCAAGCCCTTGTTCCCGCCAAGCTGCCCCGCGCCTGCGGCTGCGCCTAAGGGGTTTTAGGATTCTCCGTTGTTACCGTATGCGCAAAGGAACATGCCCGGAAGCCCGCGTGGAGTGGGCGTTTGCGGGCAGGTACCTCTGTAACCCTTATAAATAAAGGGCTTCAGGGCAGTGGTGCTGGAGATGCCCTAAATACACGGGCTTGTGGGTATCCTTCCTACGCTGCCTAAAAGATAGCGGCTTAACTTTGCCAAAAGACAAGGCGGCGAGCCGCTGACAGTACATTCAGTACAGCAAGGCAAGCCAACGAAGTATTTTGGCAAAGGAAGGGGCTGTCAATAGAGTAAAAAGGGTGCGCGTTCTTCCAGCCATTCCGTTTCATCGTGCCGTGCCATTGCGTCGAGGTCTTCCGGCCTCGTCTGCGGGTCGTCCACCCATTCCCGTAATAATGGGCTGCCGTTGATCAGGTCGATGGCCAGTCGGTCGTGTTCGTATTCGTAGGGGAAGTCGCGCCAGAGCGGGTAGTCGGGATAGCGGCGGCGAATGGCCTTGAAAGCAAGCGCCTGGAGCCGCCATGGACGAAACTCGCTGTGTTGGTAAGCGCCGTCATCGACATGAATCTGGATGCCGTGACACAGCGTGCCGGCGTGTTTGTGGAAAGTCGGCTCGAACCAGCAAGGCCGCAGACGGCAGCCTGTCAGCCAGTGCGGCGCCAGACGGTGCATTTCGTCAAGTAGCGCCTCTGCGTCAATGTCCGGCGCGCCGAAAAGCTCGAGCGGCCGCGTTGTGCCGCGTCCTTCCGAAAGCGTTGTGCCTTCGAGCATGACGGTGCCCGCGTAGCAGCGCGCCATGGATAGGTTAGGTGCATTCGGGCTGGGATTGATCCATGCGCGTTCGCCAAGCGGCCAGCCAAAACCCGGCGCCTGACCGGGCTGCCAGCCGTCCAGCGTAATGATTTCGCAGTCGAGATCGAGCCGGCCGTCGGCGATAAACCAGCGCGCCAGTTCGCCTAGCGTCAGGCCGTGACGCATCGGGAGCTGGCCTGCGCCGACAAAGCTTTCCCATCCCGGCCGCAGTTTCAGGCCTTCGACGCAGCGGCCGACCGGATTGGGGCGGTCGAGAATCCAGAGGGTTTTGTGGTGTTCGGCGGCGGCTTCCAGCAGGTAGCGCAGCGTGGTAATGAAGGTGTAGATGCGGCAGCCGAGATCCTGCAAGTCAATCAGCAGAACGTCGAAGGTGTCGAGCATCGCCGGTGTCGGGCGGCGCACCGTGCCATACAGGCTGAAAACGGGGATGCCGAGGCGCGGGTCGACGAAATCGGCCGATTCGATCATGTTGTCTTGCTTGTCGCCGCGCAGCCCATGTTGCGGGCCAAAAGCGGCAGTGAAACGCAGATCCCCCGGCGCGGCAAGCACGTCGAGCGCATGCCGCAGGCAGGCGTCCGTCGAAGCAGGGTGCGCCAGCAGGCCCAGGCGCTTGCCCGCCAATCGGCGGCGTAGGGCGGGTTCAGAAAGGAGGCGGTCAAGGCCGAAGCGTGTCGTCATGGCGCAGTATTCTCGTATCTCGCGAAGTGTGCAGGTGACGGCGCCAGCCTGAGAATCCGGGCGCGGCGGTCGTGAAAATCAGGGCGTTCGGCGGGATGGCGCAGCGCCCAGTAACTCAATGGTGGGGTGCCTGGCGTGCGCCTATCGGCGCGGGTTTCAATGATGGCGCTCAAGCCAATAGCCAGCGTTTTGCCGCATAGCCCGGAGGGCAGCAGGCCAGGCCGTAGGACGGCGCTCAGTTGCAGGCAATTTGGCAAGGTGCGCAGCGTAATTTCCGGGGCAGGCGGGTTCGCCCTGTCCGCCCACCTATCCGCCACCCTGTCTGGCTGGCGATAAGCGGTAAAGGCATAGACCGCCCAGCGGCCATCCGGAGAAAAATTGAACTCATGGTAGGCGGTTTCACCCACCACTGAAATGAAGGCCTCGAAACAGGTATGTTGCCAAAGATGATCGGCGCGTATGCTCGGCCCGGCGGAGAGAATCTGCATGGCTGACAGATCGCCAGATAGGTCGAATGAAAAATGCAAGTCGCCGTTCGCTGCATATTTTGCCGAGGCCGTCAGTGATTGAACGGACGGATCGGGCGTTGTAGGATGGCAGTGGAGCGGGATTTGCATGGAGAATGCCGTCTGGACGCGAATTTTTCTGGCGGAGATTTTAATCTGTCTTGCTGCCGAAAACAGTTTGACATTACAGCAATTACTGTAGAAACAGTCGATTGATGTTTGTTTATACAATACTATTTGACAGTGTTGTTCAGGTCGAACATACTTGTGAAACTAATTCGGTGTCATTCCGTCAAAGTCGTTTGACTTACCTAAGGCGTCGGGGCAAAAAGCGGCGGAACCGCCCAAGGTACGACGAGCGCATCAGGTCGCATAAATCGTTTAAATGAATCACTATTCAAGCAGAAAACAGTGCCGCATAGTTTTGCCGGCAAGGAGGAATTAATGGCTTTCCTGAATATAAAGAAAGCGCTATTTGCCAAAAAAGATGAGGATATACAGGCGGCGGATTTCAAGAAAAATAGAAGGGTCAATACCGCCGATCCGGTTCTTGCCTCCGGGCGGCGTGCCGGGCAGACGGAGGAGGTCGCTCAGGAAAAACAATTACCGATCATTGGAAAATATCCTTATCCGAAGCAGAAAAAAATATTGTTTGTTTCGGCCGGGGTGATTGGCGCGCTCTTTTTTATATTTTTTGTCGTGACATTTCTCTTTCTCGGACACAATGCGAGGATGCATTCGATCGTTACGGAAATGCAGATGCTGTCCCAGCGCATGGTTATTGCCTCGAACGCTGGTATGAAGGGCGATGAACGCGGCTTTGATGATGTCAATGAGTATATGGAGCGGTTCAGGTCCAATATATTGGCCGTAGAAAACGAGAGCGCCTTGTGGCTGAACAATACGCGAGAGAAGGCACATATTCTTTCCCGGCTGCAAAGCCTGTGGCGCGATAACTTCGGTGAAGCCAATCGGGCCAATATGCAGCATGTGCTGGAGCAAAGAAAACAATTGGTCAGTATTGGCCAGAGCATTTCGGAAGTCGTAAAAAATGATAGTGAGGTAGAAAAGCTCATTTCGACCATCAATCGTGACTTGTCGATTTATGAGGAAGACAAGCGCGCTGTGAACTATTTCGGGCAGTTGGGGCCGCTGTATTCGCGTATGTCGAAAGCCGTTGGCATGCTGATGTCCGGCAATGTCTCGGCCCGCGCCGAGTATGCCGTGTTGGAGCCGGATGTCAGAAAGTGGCTGCAAGTTGTCAGAGCCCTGAGGGAAGGCGACGCTTCCGCCGGTGTCCCGCCTTTTCGTTCTCCTGCCCTGTTGAATGCGCTTGCTTTGCTTGACCGGGTGGCGAGTCCCCTGTCGAAAATTACCGCAGAGTTACGCACTTCAAGCGCGGCGCTGGATAATGCTTATCTCGCCAATCGTCTGCTGGTTCAGGATTCCCGTTCCGTAGGGGATATCATCGGCGAGCTGGCCAGTTTTTATAGCAACCGCGGGCATGTGGCGACACTCGGCCCATTTTTGTTTGCGCTGGCCATCGTTGGCTTGCTGACGCTGTATTGCCTGGTCCGCGTTCTTAATCAGGAATCGCGACAGAAACACCAGCAATCCGAGACCGAAAGCCAAAAAAACCAGGCCGCCATTTTGCGTTTGTTGACGGAGATGGAGGGTATTGCCGACGGTAATCTCACCATGCGTGCCATGGTGACGGAGGATTTGACCGGGGCCATTGCCGACTCGATCAACTATACGGTCGATGAATTACGCTCGCTGATTCTGGAAATCAACCGTTCTGCCGAACAGGTGACGCTGGTCAGTGGAAGAGCGCACGAGGTCTCCGATCAACTGTTGCGCGCCGCAGGAAAGCAGTCCGAAGAAATTGAAAACACCAACCAGGCCGTGCGCATGATTGTGCAGTCCGTACAGGGCGTGGCCGGCTCGGCGACGCGGTCATCGAAGGTTGCGCAGGCGTCGCTATCAGCTGCCGAGCGTGGCGTGGTCGCGGTCAATAACCAGATCCGGGGCATGAACGAGATTCGGGAGCAGATCCAGGAGACCTCGAAGCGGATCAAGCGTCTGGGCGAGTCTTCGCAGGAAATCGGCGAAATCGTCGAGCTGATCTCGGACATTACCGAGCAGACCAACGTTCTGGCGTTGAACGCCGCGATTCAGGCGGCGGCGGCGGGAGAGGCCGGGCGCGGCTTCTCCGTCGTTGCCGAGGAAGTGCAGCGTCTGGCCGAGCGCTCGGGCGAGGCGACCAAACAGATTGCCGCCATCGTCAAAACCATTCAGTCCGATACGCAGGACGCCGTGGCTGCAATGGAACTTTCGACGCAGGGTGTGGTTGAGGGCGCGAAACTTTCCGACGCTGCGGGTTCTGTGCTATCGGAAATTGGCCGGATTTCGCACGAACTGGCGCGCCTCATCGAGTCGATTACGCACGAGACGGAAGACCAGAGTCTGCTGGCCGAGCGTGTCAATGCGTCCATGCGCGATATTCTCTCAATTACTGAGCAGACGATGCGGGGGACTCGTTCCTCGGCCGAGGCGATTGCTCAGCTGGCCGGTTTTGCTGCTGGCCTGAAGAGCGCGGTGGCGCGTTTCAAGGTATGAGGCCAAGGGTTTTCTCTGCGTGATTTTACGGGCCGCCTGCGGGCGGCCTTTTTTTGTCACCTGCCTGAAATTTCGTTTTTGCGCGCGAGTTTCTTTTCAAATTCTGCCCGAGATAACGCCTTGGCCCTTTTTAGGCGATCCGGCAACGCCATAACGAGGCAGAAAAGGCGGATTTGTTTTGACGGATTTATTTTTCGCAAGGTTAAACGGCCAGGTCAGCGATGTCTGAATATCCGGCTTCGGTCATAAAGTTGAATGCGTGGAAAAGGACGATGAAGTGCGCTCTTGCAGACCTGACCCGCGTATGGCAAAGCCATGCTGGCCATGACTGCTATTTAGGCGTTTGGCTATCCTGAAACCGGCAGTGGTCGATCAATAAAAACAGTTGTACATACACCTTTGGTTGGCCTAGGATTCAAATCGCGACCATCGTTCGCCCCAGTGCTCATTGACGTTCAACCGCGGACGGGTGGGCGATGGAGCAATCTTTCCGATGTATGGCCTGTGCTTAACAATAGGAGGAGGTTTTCATGATGACTCGCAAACGTATGATGTCGACCTTGCTGGCGTTTTTCTTCGCCCTTTTTTCGTCGCTCTCCCTAGCGCAATTTGCTGACCGGAAAATCCGCATTTCGGCGGGCGTGCCGGAGGAAAATCCGGTATCCGTTGGCGTTAAAAAGATGCAAGAAGTGCTGAACGCCAAATCGGGCGGCAAAATGAAACTGACAGGTTATTACAGCGGTATCCTGGGCGGAGACAACCAGGCGGTTCAGGCATTGCGCAGTGGCACCCAGGAAATGGTCATCACCTCAAGTTCTCCGCTGGCGGGCATGATTAAAGAATTGGGTATTTTTGATTTGCCCTTCCTGTTTGCCAATGAAAAAGAGGCCTACGCTGTGCTGGACGGCCCAGCGGGCGATTACTTCAATAAACGGCTGGAAGAATTTGGCCTGGTCAATCTCGCCTATTGGGAAAACGGCTTTCGTAACCTGACAAACAGCAAGCGCCCGGTTGGCAAGCTCGAAGACCTGGATGGGCTGAAAATCCGCGTGATGCAGAACAACATTTTTATCGACGCATTTCGTGAATGGAAGGCCAACCCCGTTCCGATGCCCAAGCAGGAACTTTATACCGCACTGGAAATGAAAGCGGTCGACGGGCAGGAAAATCCTTACATCGACATCGAAACCAACAAGATGTTTGAGGTGCAGAAGTACCTGACAACCTCGCGCCATGCCTATACGCCGTGGCTGATCCTGTACAGCAAGCCGCTTTGGGACAAACTGAGCGCGGATGAACAAGCCGCGCTGCGCGAAGCCGCCATTGCGGCGCGCAAGGTTCAGCGTGAGGCCAACAAAACGCTTGATGACAAGGCGCTGGTCTCCCTCAAGCGGCAGGGCATGGTCGTGAGCGATCTGGACAAGCAGGAACGCGAAAAAATGATGGAAAAGGTCAAGCCGGTTTACGAGAAAAACCTGGCGACCTATAACAAGGAAGTGTCCGATCTGGTTTTTGGCGAACTCAAAAAAATTCGCGGCAACTGATCCGTGGGCATCATGGTGCGCCATTCATGAAATCTTTTGTTGATTTCTGGCGGACGCGCGCTTCGGCAATGATGGACAACCGTTTTTGACGCATGCGGGCAATGGGCTGCATGCGTCGAAGGCGGTGCCGAAGCGCGTATTGAACGGCATGAGAGACAGCGATGAGAGACAGCGTATCGATGGCGCACCGGCGGATCTTGCGATCTTGCTGATTTTGAGGCTGGGCCGATTACAGGCATCATCCACGCAGTATGGTTTTCATGTTTTTGCCCGCGATGCCTGTCCATGGCACGGCGATTCTGGAGATTGAGCAATGAATATTGAAAAGCGTCATCTGGCGATTCTGCCCAAATGCTACGCTGCCAACAGCATTGTGGTCGACGGCGAACGTCGTATTCTGCTGGCCTCCGAAGGCGATGCGCCTTGCCTGGCCTGGCGGGGGCCGGACTATGTTGAATCGCACACTGTCTGGGAGGGGCCGGGCGGAACGATGGCGATCGTCCCCATTCCCGGAACGCGTGGTGAATTTCTCGCCGTGCAAAAGTTCTATCGCATGTTCGACTGGGAAGAGGCCAAGGTCGTGCACGTGCGTCCTGACGGCGCGCGCGGATATAGGGTGACCGATCTGGTGCATTTACCTTATGTGCACCGTTTCGATCTCCTGACCGTGGGCGATCGCCACTACTTCATCGCCTGTACGCTGGCAACCCAAAAAAAATCTATCGAAGACTGGTCAAGTGCCGGAAAAATCTGGGTCGGTGAATATACCGGTCCCGAAAAACTTTCGCTGACTGTGCTGAAAGAAGGGATTACCCAGAATCATGGTTATTACCGTCTTATGACGCCGGACGGCGTGCGGGGACTGGTGACCGGTCGGGAAGGCGCATTCGAGGTGACGCCGCCGGACGGCAAAGGACGCGGATGGACGGTCACGCAGTTCATGGATTGGCCGATCAGCGATATTTCAGCGATCGACATCGACGGTGACGGCGAGCTCGAATTTGCCACGATCGAACCATTTCATGGCACCTACTTCCGCATCTACAAACGGATCAACGGCAGCTTCCAGAAAATTTTCGAGCATCCGGAAGTGACCGAGTTTTATCACGTTGTCGTCGGCGCAAGGCTGGCGGGCGTTCCGGTCTTTATCGGTGGCTGCCGGCGCGGCAGGCAGGAGCTTTTTTATGTACGCGCCGATCCCTCGAACCCGTCGAAGCTCAAGCCGGAACTGATCGAAGCCGGCGTCGGCCCCAGCAATGTCTATGTGCTCAATGAAGCGGAGCGGGACATCATCGTCGCCGCCAATCGGGAAACGGACGAAGCCGCGTTGTATATCGTTACCCCGTAGGCGCTGTTTATGGCGGCTTCCTTTGCCAAAATTACTGCCTTGTCTTTTGGCAAAGTCGAGCCGCTATAG
>ERZ772772.190-NODE-190-length-37745-cov-4.727647_pt1 | contig 37745 bp, 27 predicted proteins | sample MGYA00511484_ERZ772772 | MGnify/ENA primary metagenome ERZ772772 (study PRJEB29015, sample SAMEA2737913) | human oral metagenome | biome: human oral; feature: human-associated habitat; material: dental | place: China | collected 2088 ... | reverse complement strand
TATCATCATGCCGCCGTATTCAGTATGCAAAACCTCAGCATGAAACTGAAGTGCGTAAAGGCGTTTTTCATTATTTTCTGCTGCCGCAACAGGGCAGTCTTCTGAATGTGCAGTTATCTCAAAACCCGGTGCAACCTTTTTTATATAATCAAAATGGCTCATCCAACATATTGTAGGTGAATCTATACCTTTAAATATAGGACTTGATGTATTGTCAATAAATACCTCCGTCTTGCCGTATTCCCTTATCTGCGCAGGTCCTACGCTTCCTCCAAGTAGGTGCATCATAAGCTGTGCACCGTAACATAATCCAAGTACGGGTATTCCCATAGAAAAAAGTTCTGTGCTGTAAGTCGCAGCATTTTTGTCATAACAGCTGCTAGGGCCTCCTGTAAGTATAATCCCCTTTGGAGAAAGCTTTCTTATAACATCAAGCTCCGTCCTGTATGAAAAAATCTCACAATATACATTGTTCTCTCGTACTCTCCTTGCGATAAGCTGGTTATACTGCCCGCCAAAATCCAAAACCACCACTACTTCTCTCTTTAATTCCAAGACTTTTTCCTCCATTGACTTATATTTAATTTATTTTAACTCTTTAATTTTAATCCCTTTTTTATATACTTTCCGGTATATGAAATTTTCGACACGGCAACTTCCTCAGGGGTACCCTCTGCAATTACCCTGCCGCCTCCTTCTCCACCCTCAGGTCCCATATCTATAATATAATCTGCACATCTTATTACGTCAAGATTATGTTCTATAACTACAACTGTATTTCCACTTTCTGAAAGTCTCCTTAATATATCTGTAAGTTTGTGAACATCGGCAAAATGAAGACCTGTAGTGGGTTCATCAAGTATATATATAGTTTTTCCGGTAGCCCGTTTTGAAAGTTCCGATGCAAGCTTGATTCTTTGTGCCTCGCCCCCGCTTAATTCTGTTGAAGGCTGACCAAGTCTTATATATGAAAGTCCTACATCATAAAGGGTCTGCATCTTTCTGCTTACAGTAGGTATGTTTTCAAAAAAATCAAGAGCCTCCTCAACTGTCATATTAAGTACATCATAGATAGATTTTCCTTTATATTTTACATCAAGGGTTTCACGATTGTAACGCTTTCCTCGGCATACCTCACAGGGTACATACACATCAGGCAGAAAATGCATCTCTATCTTTATTATACCATCTCCGCTGCATGCCTCACACCGTCCTCCTTTTACATTAAAACTGAAACGTCCTTTTTTATATCCCTTTGCCTTTGCCTCCTGAGTTGCGGCAAAAAGATCACGTATCATATCAAATACTCCTGTGTAGGTCGCAGGATTTGACCTTGGGGTTCGTCCTATAGGCGACTGATCTATCGCTATCACCTTATCAAGCTGATTTATACCATCTATGCCTTTATGCTTTCCTGCTATTGTATATGCACGATTCAGTTTTTTTGCAAGGCTTTTATACAAAATTTCATTTACAAGTGAAGACTTGCCTGAACCTGAAACTCCCGTTACACAGGTCATTATACCAAGAGGTATATCAACATCTATATTCTTAAGATTATTTTCCTCTGCCCCCTTTACTTTAAGCCATCCAGCAGGTTCTCTTCTTGTCTGAGGAACCGGGATTTTCAGCTCTCCTGACAGATATTTTCCTGTAATTGATTCAGGATTTTTCATAATCTCCCCGGCATTTCCGCATGCCACTACTCTGCCGCCATGTTCACCCGCACCCGGACCTATATCAACTATATAATCCGCCTCTCTGATAGTATCCTCATCATGTTCAACCACAAGTACGGAATTGCCAAGATCCCTCAGATGCTTAAGTGTTGCAAGAAGTTTATCATTATCTCTCTGGTGAAGTCCTATACTGGGCTCATCAAGTATATAGGCGACACCCACAAGCCCTGAACCGATCTGAGTTGCAAGCCTTATCCTCTGTGCCTCTCCACCGCTTAAAGTTCCTGTCGCTCTGGTAAGGCTTAAATAATCAAGTCCCACATCTATAAGAAAAGAAAGTCTTGCCTTTATTTCCTTTATAACAAGTGAACCTATTGCCTGCTGCATCTCAGTCAGTATAAGCCCGTCCATAAATTCTTTAAACTTTACTATTGAAACATTTATGGCATCATATATGTTTTTTCCGCCTATTGTTACTGCCAGTGCCTCTTTCTTAAGTCTTTTTCCATTACAGCTTTTGCAGGGCGATATCCTCATATACTGTTCATATTCTGCCTTTGAACTCTCTGAAAATGTTTCCTTATAACGCCTTTCAACATTTCTTATAAGCCCCTCAAATACGGTAGGATATACTCCTGTTCCTCTTTGCCCTGAGTAATGTACATCAACCTCCCTGTCAGTACCGTATATAAGCATGTCATGGATATTTTGCGGATATTCTTCAAAAGGTGTATCAAGATCAAAGTTAAATTCCCTGCATAATGCCCTCAGCATAGCATTTGTATAGCTTTTTTTATCATTGCAGCTCTGCCAGCCAAGAACTGTTATCGCCCCTTCATTTATACTGAGACTTTTGTCAGGTATCATAAGATCCTCATCAAATTCCATAGTATAACCGAGACCTATACAGTCAGGACAGGCGCCAAATGGATTGTTAAATGAAAACGTCCTAGGTTCGACCTCCTCTATGGATATGCCGCAATCAGGACAGGCGAAATTCTGTGAAAAGCTTATCCTCTCACCATCTGTTATATCAGCTGCCGCATACCCCTCTCCAAGTACAAGTGCCGCCTCAAGCGAGTCAGTAAGCCTCTTTTCAATGCCTTCCTTTATAACAAGCCTGTCAACCACTATATCTATACTGTGTTTTATATTTTTGTCTAATGATATATCTTCAGTAAGTTCATACATGCTGTTATCTATAATAGCTCTTACATATCCGCTTTTTCGTGCCTGTGAAAGCACCTTTTCATGCCTGCCTTTTTTTCCTTTTACCACAGGGGCAAGCAACTGAAATTTTGTTTTAGAAGGAAGTTCCATAATTCTGTCAACCATCTGATCTATACTCTGTTTATATATCTCTTTTCCGCATTTTGGACAGTGGATAATACCTATCCTTGCATATAAAAGTCTAAGATAATCATATATTTCGGTAACAGTACCGACTGTAGATCTGGGATTTCTGTTTGTTGATTTTTGATCTATTGAAATAGCCGGTGAAAGTCCTTCTATACTCTCAACATCAGGCTTTTCCATCTGCCCTAAAAACATTCTCGCATATGAGGAGAGAGATTCCATATATCTTCTCTGTCCCTCAGCATAGATTGTATCAAAAGCAAGTGAGGACTTTCCGGAACCTGAAAGCCCTGTAAGTACCACCAATTCACCTCTTGGTATGTCCAGTGATACATTTTTTAAATTATGCTCATTTGCACCCCTGATTTTAATATATTTTTTTTCCACCTGTATTATAACTCCATATTTTTAGATTTAATAAACAAGTTATGCTCTCTCCAATCATTCAGATTCAGCTTTTATTTTTTATTTAACCTTCTTTTTAAAACAGCTGTTTATTCCTCGTTTATAGAAGAATTTAAAGAAATATCTGCTGATAGTTTTTCCGGATAGCTGTTGTTACAGACATCTATTTTTCCTGATATACTTTTTCCAGATATCCGTTTATTCCTCACTTTTGGAAAAGAGCCTTGATATACCGCATCATATTATAACACAGTAAATATTAAAGTTCAGTATGTTTTATTATAAAACCAAAACATATGTTTTCCCATATATAAAAATAAAGATCCGGTCTTTAAAAAACCGGATCACAACATACAGACTTTTAAATCTGTACTGAAATCTTATTTAAGTACCTTGCCAAGGAAACTTTTAAGTCTGGGACTGACAGGGTTTGAAAAAAACTCATCAGGTCGATTTTCTTCTATAAATTCTCCCCTATCAAGAAATACAACCCTATTTGCTACTTCCTTGGCAAATCCCATCTCATGAGTTACAACTACCATGCTCATATCGGTTTTTGCCAAATCACTCATAACACTAAGCACCTCTCCTACCATCTCAGGATCAAGTGCCGAAGTCGGTTCATCAAAAAGCATTACATCCGGCTTCATACAAAGTGCTCTTACTATGGCAATCCTCTGCTGTTGACCTCCTGAAAGCTGTGAAGGATAAAATTCGGCTCTGTCTGCAAGACCAACTCTTTTAAGCAGCTGCTCTGCATATTCATGTGCCTCTTCTTCACTCTTTCCTTGCAACTTTACAGGTGCAAGCGTCAGATTTTTAATAACATTCATATGCGGAAAAAGATTAAACTGCTGGAAAACCATCCCCATCCTCTGCCTATGTTTATCTATATCCACATTTTTTTGACATATATCTTCACCATCAAATATTATACTTCCTGAGCTTGGTTCTTCAATTCTGTTAAGGCATCTTAAAAAAGTCGACTTTCCTGAACCTGAAGGACCTATGATACATACTACATCGCCCTTATATATATCAAGAGTAATCCCCTTAAGAACCTCCGTTCTGCCAAATTGTTTAGTCAGCTTTTCTACATGCAGCAGCACATTTCTATCATTTTCAGCAAATGCCTTAGTTTTGATATCTGTATTAATTTTATCTTCCTGCATGTGAAAGCCCCCTTTCAATTATATTTACCACATAGCTTAGACCCAGTACAAGTATAAGATATATAAGTGCTACCGCTATAAGCGGCATAAATGCTGAATAAGTTTTTGATCTTATTATATCAGCAGCCTTCGTAAGGTCTATAAGTGCTATATACCCCGCAACTGAAGTCTCCTTGAGCAAAACTATAAATTCATTGGCAAGTGTAGGTATTATATTTTTAATCGCCTGAGGCATTATTATATAGCGCATGGTCTGATTATAATTAAATCCAAGACTTCTACCTGCCTCAAACTGCCCTTTAGATATTGACTGTATGCCGGCACGAAATATCTCAGACTGATATGCACCTGAATTAATACCAAATGCTATGACTGCAACGAGTGTTTTATCAACTTTCATACTGCCAAATACTATAAAGTATATTATAAGTAGCTGTATCGTTACAGGCGTCCCTCTAATCACCGCTATGTAGATGTTGCATATAGCATTCAGCAGCCTGAGTTTTTTGGTATGCTCATATTTACTCCTTATCATAGCTGATGAAGCCCCCAGTAAAAGACCTATAATTACCGCAAAAAATGTAATTATAAGTGTTACCTTAAGACCGCCTGTGAGATAATGCCACCTGCCGTCCTTTATAAAATTAAGTATAAACTGTTTTTTTAAATCTTCCCACATATACAACTTCCTTATAGAAATCCTGTTTTAATTAAATCAGTGCCTTAATTTCAGAAGTATTTCACTATTCTGCCTTTATATATTTTTTAACTATTTCCTTAATCTTACCCTCACTTTCAAGTTCAGCAAGCGCTTTGTCAATCTGTGTAAGAAGCTCCTTGTTTCCCTTTTTAACAGCAATAGCATATTCTTCTTTAGCAAATGCAGTATCAAGTATTTTTATACCTGAAGTATCTTTTATAAGTGCCTTGGCAGTTTCTTCATCAATTATAACTGCATCAACCTTGTTCTGAATAAGGGACTGAACCGCATCAACACCTTTATTGTAAGATTCAATGTTTGCATCCTTTACACCCTCTGCAAGAATTGCACCGGTAGTACCCTCCTGTACACCAATAGTCTTTTTCTCAAGATGTTCAGGTTTTGCTATATCAGAATTATCTTTTACTATAATTACCTGCACTGTATCTGCGTAAGTTTTTGAAAAATCAACATTCTGCTTTCTTTCTTCAGTAACCGACATTCCTGCCATAACCATATCCGCTTTTCCTGAAATAACCTCAGGAATAACAGCTGAAAATGCCACATCCTCTATCTCAAGTTCAAGTCCCAGCTTTTTAGCTATCTCACCCGCTATTTCGGCATCAATTCCTACTATATCATCACCCTCATGAAATTCATAAGGCGGAAACTCAGCATTTGTAGCCATTATAAGCTTGCCTTTTTTAACTGTTTGTAAGCTGCCCGCATCTGAAGTATCTCCTTTTGCATCAGACTTATCATCAGCTGTATTTTTACTGTCCGAAGCACCGCTTTGCATCTCAGATTTAGTATCTGAAGGCTGACTCTGGGTTGAGCTCTGATTTGAACTGCATGCTGTAATCATAAATACCGCAAGTCCTGCCGCTGCCATTAAAATAAGATTTTTTTTCATAAAAATATTCCTCCCTTTATAAATTGTTTTTTATAATTATACATGTTTTTGTATAAAAATCAAGTCTTTTTATTAAATTATACAAGATATATACATAAACATATTTGTAAGCTTAATTTTTACTCATTAAATTTGGATTTGACATACCTACATGAAAGCCGGCATTTAGCCCTACAAAACCAAATTTACTTTTACAACTAACCGTATATTTCGTATATTCAGTATATTCATAAAAAAACAGTGTACTGCATAAGCTGCAATACACTGTCAATATATGTTGTTATTCTACATATGATTTAAGCATCCAGTCAAGTTTCTGGTATTCTTTAAGATATCCATTAAACATATCTGAAGTAACCTTATCGCCTTCATCATCTGCAAGATCAGCAATCTCCTTTGTGTCCTTTATCCAATACTCGACATCTTTTAAAAGTATCTTAACAGCATCAACACTTGATACGGGAACATCATCAAGCTCTTTAACTGCCGTAGCTGACAGAGCTTTTTTAAAGCTTGCAATAGGTGATTCACCCAATGATAAAAGCCTCTCAGCAACTTCATCAAGTATCTCTGCCGCCTGATCATACAGCTCCTCAAATTTTGCATGAAGTGTAAAAAAGCTCTTGCCCTTTACATACCAGTGAAGATTGTGAAGCTTGATATACATTACTTCCTGATTTGCAAGATAAACATTCATTTTGTCGTTTAATTTTTTACTCATTATATTTTCCTCCATTAAATTAAAATATATTATTTATATATATTCTATATATTTATTAAACTAAAGAATAGCGATGTATAGCTATCTTATAGATGAAAACAGTATTAATTACTGTTTTCTATACACCATATTCTATCACATTATGTATAAAAGTCAAGCAAAATAATTGCACAAAATTTAATGTTATTTGAGCTTATTTTTGCCAAATTGCAGATAGTCATACCTTTTAGATATATTAAATCTCATAGAATCACTTACAAACTGACTCCCAGATACTGTAAACAATACTTTTGTATATATTAAATCTTATTTAATCCATCTACAGTATCATTTTTATTTTCCTTACACGGCATATCGTTATATCTGTATTTTGACATATTATACACTATTACAAGCATAGGTATAATCATTATATAGGATATATAACTTATAGCGGCATTGTTAATATCAGTGTCAAGGAAAGGTGGTAGAGTTGAAAGCAGGTTATTTACTATATGTACAAATATTGTATATTTAAGCGACCTTGTTCTATAATATATTATCCCAAGCACTATGCCTATAAAAGCGGTATATACCATCTGTACAGGTTCTCCATGCCATATTCCGAAAGTTATACCTGAAACTATAATTGCTGCGGTACTTGAACCTAATTCTTCAATATAATTATATATAAGCCCTCTAAATACAATTTCTTCAAATATAGGACCTGCAATTACAACCGATATAAACACCCATATATATGGTTCACTGTCAATACCGGACCATGACTCCTTAAAATTATCCATACTTTCAGATATTACAGCCACATTCCCAAGTATTTTACTTAAAAATGTGAGCCACAGCATCGCAATTCCGCCTACTCCAAAAGCTGCTACCGAAAGTGCAGGCATCAAAGAAAGCTGGTTTTCATGTTTTTTATTCCCAAATCTTGTAATGAACCATATACCAAACAAAGGTACCATAAAACAGCAAAATAAGGCATCCAGAAAAAAATTATTATTTGAAGCCCATTCCGTAATATCAATCCCCAATGCGCTCGAAACAACCAACATTATACTGTAAAAAACATCCGTTAACAGAGATGTACTTACTAAAATAAAAACTACTAAAATTATATTATCTATATCTTTCTTTGTTCTGTCATCAAACATATCCATATATTCCTTATATTATAACCCCGTCAAATCCTTGACCTTTATACAGAGTTATTATAACAGATATATATAATTTATTGCAATAAGCTAAAAATGGTTTTTATTTTTTATTTGCTTTATGTAACAATTTATTATATTATATGAAATGGCATGTATTATCTGCCTTTTAACAAAAATAATTATAAATTATATTATATAAGGATGGATTTTTCAATGAGCGACATAAAACTTACAAAAATGACAGGCAGCTGCGGCGGATGAGCTTCAAAAATAGGGCCTGATACCCTTGCGCAGGTTCTGCGCAGCCTTCCTGAATTTAGTGATCCAAATCTTCTTGTCGGATTTGATACTGCCGATGATGCCGCAGTATATAAATTGACTGATGAATTGGCACTTATACAAACGGTTGATATATTTCCCCCTGCTGTCGATGACCCTTACGAATACGGTCAGATCGCTGCAGCAAATTCACTTTCAGATGTATGGGCAATGGGTGGTAAAGCAAGGCTTTGTATGAATATACTTATGTATCCTGAGGATATGCCTCCTGATGCAGTTAATGCTATATTAAGGGGCGGATATGATAAAGTTATGGAAGCAGGCGCCATAGTTGTAGGAGGACATACCATAAAGGATGACATACCTAAATACGGATTATGTGTTTCAGGCCTTGTACATCCCGACAAAATCCTTAAAAATAATGCAATCAGGGAAAATGATATACTTATACTTACAAAAGCCATCGGTACCGGGCTGCTTATAAATGCGACAAAAGGTGAGATAGCTGATGAAGCACAGTATAAATCAGGACTTGATTCAATGGTATGCTTAAATAAATACGCTGCTGAAGCAGTGCAAGACCTTGACGGAATACACGCCTGTACTGATGTAACCGGTTTTTCTATAATAGGGCACAGCTTTGAGATGTGTGAAGGAACAGGACTGCAGGCTTTAATTAATCATAAAAAAGTTCCGTTTCTTCCCGGAGCTGAAGACTTCGCAAAGATGGGGCTGGTACCGGCTGCCACTTATGCAAATAGAAGATATCTTAAAAAACATGTGGGGCTTTTATCCGACATACCTGAATACATAACCGATATATTATATGATCCGCAGACCTCAGGAGGTCTCCTTTACAGTGTTGATCAAAATAATGCACCTTATGTATTGGAAGCACTTAAAAAAGTATGCCCCTATGCAGAGGCCATCGGAAAAATTGTTAAAGGAAATGAACACCCAATCTCTATAATATAGACTAAAGTATAGTTGTTCTACATATTTACTATACTCTCATACTTTATTAAAAAGTAGCTCTGTGCCAATCACTTAGCACAGAGCTACGTTTTAAATACCGCCGCTAAAGCTGAAACAGAAGATTTAAATTTGATAACAACGTATTATTTTCATACCTGAATAATCAAATAATAACGCCTTAAAAGCCTTAATTTTCAACACAGCAGTCAATAAGACCTCCTATAAACTTTTTAATTTTTATATTTCCGTGTTTGAAGCTTTTACCGCATATAAAATTAATCTCATTTCTCATTTGTTCAAAACCGAAAAGTCTATCCCCGTATTCATTATATATAGGGTCTGCATAGTCATCCATACCTCTTGCTGCAAGACCTGAAAGTGCTGCACCTGCCGCACGTCTTATTCTTTGCTCGACACTTTTTGTATTGTCTCCCAGCATACCGCATATATCCCTCATTGATACATCTCTTACATCCATACCTTTTTCAAAAAGATATACGGCTATATCCATAATATCCTTGCTTCCGCTTTCACTCAATATACCTATCTCTCTGAGCACACCCTTAAGCCTTTTTGTAAACTTTACAACATCATCCTCTTCATATACTTTTATCTCCTCATCTGAAATTACAGGCTTAGCAATACTTCTGCTTTGATCATTATTATATCTGGGCACTATCTCAAGTACTCTTTTAAGCATCCTTGAAAGCTCGGTTGTTTTTAGTACTTTTGTCAATTCAATTTCATTTAACGGCTTGTGCAGTATATAGCTTACCCCTGACATATATATTTTTTCAACACTTTCAGCATCATAAGCCGATGAAAAAATAAAAATATCACTTTCAGGAAATAATACGGAAGCTTTTCCTATTTTTTCAATCACCGTATTATCCATAATTCTACTGTCAATTATAAATACATCAGGCTTTTCATCTCTTAAACCGACAAGAGCCTCCTCTATACTATCAAAAGAACCGGCAGTTTTGCCAAGTTTTTTCTCGTCTATCAGTGAAGTCAGTCTGACACTAAGGGTTCTAACACATCCGATCAGATAAATTTTCATCAAAATAATCCACCATCCTACTACTTATTGTTTTATTTATAAAGTTCCTATGACTCCCTCCCAAAAATTTTAAAATATAGGAACTACTGTAAAATATATAAAAAAACAGTTTTATTACTATACAAAAGCTTTACATAAACAGAATATACCATGTAAACTTTTGTAGTTTTATGCATTTATCATTTTCTGCTATAAATTTACCATTATATTAATAATAACGCAAGTGATTTTTTATTGTAAAAGTATATGTATTGTTTTTATTAAAACTTACACTTAGGTCCGGTACTTGAAATACCTGTTCTAAATTATTACAATACATGTCTATTATGAAAAATTATTAAAAGTATGCACCGGTATAGAGCATATCAGATATCAATTTACTGATGTATGTAAGATATTAGTCTTGTCTTTATAGTCCTTTTGATATATACTTTTTAGTATTGACATCAAATCAGGTTTTCAAAAGTAGGTTTATGCCTTAATAATTTATAAAGAACACACTTTTTTAACAATAATGCTCTATAAACATATCTGCCTGAATTATAATAAAGCATTAACATTATAAATTGTTGCTTATTATAAATACCGGTTATAAATTATGCTTTTATAAACTGAGGGTCTATATTTTAAATGAAAGGACAGTATAAAACACCGCAAAACATATGAAATATATTATTATACTGGGAGACGGTATGGCTGATCTCCCTATAAAAGAACTTGCCGGGCGTACTCCTCTGCAAGCGGCATACAAGCCTACAATTGACTCATTGGCACCTGCTTCACTGCTTGGCATGGTAAAAACAGTACCTGATACAATGTCCCCCGGCAGCGATGTTGCCAATCTGTCCATATTAGGTTATAACACTGAAAAATGTTATACAGGCCGTGCTCCACTTGAAGCAATCGGTATGGGCATAGACCTGCATGAAGGTCAGACTGCAATACGATGCAATCTGGTAACACTCTCAGATGAACCTGAATTTATAAATAAAAGGATAATTGATTACAGTGCCGGTGAAATAAGTACAAAAGAGGCATACATACTTATAAAAGATATCGCAGCCAAACTTGACACGATAGAATACAGTTTTCACCCGGGTACTTCCTATAGAAATTGTTTTGTACTTAAAAGAGGAAAATTAACCTCAAAGCTTATACCCCCAAATGATATTTGCTATAAAAAGGTACTGCAGTTTCTTCCTAAGGACAGCCTCCTCCTTAACCTTATGAAGAAAGCCTCTGCTATACTCCAGGATCACCCTGTAAATATAGAGCGCAAAGCTGCAGGTTTAAAACCTGCAAATTCAATATGGTTCTGGGGAGAAGGTACAAAAACCGTACTTGAAAGTTTCAGCAATAAATTTAATCTAAACGGCACTGTAATATCAGCAGTTGATCTTATAAAGGGCATAGGTCTGTGTGCCGGTCTTGAAGCCGCCGACATTAGCGGTGCTGACGGAACTATTGATACGGATTATGATGCAAAATGCTCCGCCGCACTTGATGCTCTGCTTGAAAAAAATAAAGACTTTGTATATATACACTGTGAAGCCCCTGATACATGCGGGCATAACGGAGATTATAAATGTAAAATGCTTGCCATAGAAAGAATTGACAGATATATAGTAACCCCTCTTGTAGAAGCACTTAAAGCTTGCGGTGAGGATTTCTCACTGCTTGTACTCCCTGATCACCCCACCCCCGTTTCAATAAGAAAACATACAAATGATCCTGTCCCGTTTCTGCTATATCGTTCAGATACCGATTTTAACAGTCATGAAAATATCTACTGTGAGGATTCATGTACTAATACCGGAGTTTATATTGAAAAAGGATATATGCTTATACGAAGGATGATTTTGTAATTGTAATACTGATATTTTTTACTGGTTATTATAAAATGTGAAAGGACTTAAAGTATTATGTCAGATTTAAAGGAATCCAACTTCCACTCTGAACTTATAAAGAAAAGAAAAAAATTAAAACAACGTCAGATGATACAGGTCGTAGGAATTTATTGTTTTATAATAGTACTTATAGGAGTTGTAGCTTTTGGTACTTACCAAATTATAAAGGCTATATCAGGAACAGGTAATAACTCCGGACAGACAGCTTCACAGGAAAATAACCCTGAAAGTCAGACACAACCCCAAATATCAGATGAAGAGGAGATAAAGGCACTTATACAACAAGCAGACAGGCTTGCCGCCGGTTACGATTATGACAAAGCAATAGAACTTTTAAGCTCTGATGCAAGATATACAACAAGACCTGAAATTACAGCAGCTATAGCAGGCTATGAAGAGACTAAGACAACACTTGTAAAAGCGGATGTTACAAAAGTGCCGCATGTATTTTTTCATACACTCATTTATGATAAATCAAAAGCTTTTGACGGTGATGACCGCCAGATGGGCTACAATCAGGTTATGACTACTATAGGTGAGTTTGAAAAAATGCTTGATGAAATGTATAAAAGAGGATTTGTACTTGTTAAAATTCATGATGTAGGTTATGAATCAACTGATTCACAAACAGGAGAGACTAAGATGGTAAAAGGTGATATAATGCTGCCTCCCGGCAAAAAACCTATCGTCATGTCTCAAGATGACGTAAATTATTACCCTTACATGCAAAAAGACGGATTTGCAAACAGACTTGTAATAGGTGATGACGGCAGGGTTACATGTGAGATGGATCTTGATGACGGCAGTAAAGTAAGGGGAGATTATGATCTTATACCTATTTTAAATAAATTTATTGATGCACACCCTGATTTTTCATATAGAGGTGCAAAAGCTATAATAGCGGTTACAGGCTATGAGGGTGTATATGGATACAGAACAACTCCTTCATATGAGGGTAAAAATCCGAATATTGAATCGGATAAGCAGACTGTGCGTGAGATAGCTGAAGCACTTAAAAAAGACGGTTGGGAACTTGCATCCCACAGTTGGGGACATAAACACCTTGGCAGAATTGATATGGATCATTTCAAAGCTGACTGTGATAAATGGAATAATGAAGTCAACTCACTTATAGGTCCTGTTGATATACTGCTTTACCCATTTGGTACTGACGTTGCCGACTGGCATCCGTATAAAGCTGATAATGAAAGATATAAGTATATGTACAACCTCGGCTTTAGGTATTTCTGCACAGTGGACTCAAGTGAATACTGGGTTCAATTCGGCACTGATAATTTAAGGATGGGCAGAAGAAATCTTGACGGATACAGAATGAAAACCGATATAGACAATCCTGATAAAGCCAAGCTTACAGATCTCTTTGACCCGAACGAAGTCTATGATAAAAGTCGTCCTGCTGAAATGGGCGTTATAACTTCATAGCAGTCTAAAAGCATAAAATATGCTCTCTCCTAAGTAACAAGCGTTTATTATTTCACTTGCCTGCTTAGAGGAGAGCATATTATTTTAAAGTGGGCGGTTCATTCCGGTATCCTCTTTATATATTTATTATATTTGCAATAAAATTGTTTGCTGAAATGATATGACGGCAAATACATTATTTATTTATATATTTATTCTATCTCCATTACTTCCTTTATATAATATTTACTGTCTTCCTTTCCCCTGTCATAGTCCATTAATGCTGCACTAAAGTAAAATAAATCTTCTTCACCTGATATTTGTTTCATTTCTTCCTTATATCTATTATAATAATCAGCTAATTGGACAGGCATAAGATTAAGCCCCTGGGAAGTAGATATAAAAATTTTGTATACTGCATCTTTGCTGAAATAAAGGCTGCCACGATATATAGGCACAGTTGCAGGTTTGATGCTTGTACCGTCATTAAATAATAAAGCATATTTATTATCTCCGTGAGTTTTAGCAAGTTTAAATTCTAAATTTGGATATCTTGTTTGTTTTAACCCGACACAGTAGCCTCTAAATTTATCATTATATCCCTCATAACCTGTTACAGTTAAAACTAAATTAATACCTCTCACACTAAATGAATGTCCAGGTTTTAAGCTTTCTACATCTTCAGCCGAAAAAATCTGCTGAGACTCCAGAAACATATTTGTCAGCTCATATACCTCGTCCCTTTCAATAAGCTCAGATACATTGTTTTCGCTAAACTCCTCCGGTCTGTCTTTATAAGAGTTACTTACCATAGTAATAAAAGAATCTTCAAAAAAAGTCAGATTTTCTTTATATGGAGCAACAAAGCCTGAAACCTTCCCATCCTTACCCAAAAACTTTCCATCTGAAGAAAACTCCTCACAAAGCATATGCCCGTCATTTGCAAAGCAATAATCCTCTCCGTCTATATTCTTCCAACCATCTTTATAAAGTTGACCATTGTCATCATAGTAATAATACCTTGTTTCAATAAAATCTTTTTTAGATGTATTATATATACTACTGGGATGATCAAAACTTTGCCAGCCTCTATTTAACGGACGTGGGTCAAAAAATATTTCTTCAGCTGCCAGACTTCCGCCGCTTCCTATGCTTCGTTTATACATTGGATTGGAGCGCAAATTTTCAAACTTCTCTCCATAATTCATATAATTAAATATATCAAACGAATCCTCATAACTGTAATACAAATTATCGTTATTTATACTTATTTTACTTGCTTTCTCACTTACAATTTCAAGGTTTTCTCCATCAAGACCGCATGTATACAAAACTCCTTGTATAGATTCTTTTTCATCATCCGAAGTTACAAGAAAAAATAATTTGTCATTATATACAATGGGTTTAATTCTGTTTGCCCATTTTTCTTCAGGCTCAAATAAAGTTTTTTCATTTTCTCCATCCAAACGTACTTTTTTTAATATCGGAACGGAGTCCTGTGATTTTTCTACATAATAAACATAGCCTTTATAAACATTGAATATACCGGCTTTAAAACCTCTAATTATTGTTTTCGTTTTTGTATTGTCTTCATTAAGTTTTTTAAGACCTTCTCCATCTTGAAAATAAATACCATATTTTGTAACATTTAAATAAGCATAATCATCAAAAAGGTTATCAGGTATACTATGAAGCTGTCTTATTGCTTTTGTTTCTATGTTAAGCGAACAAATCTCTGCTGCAGCTTCTCTATTCTCTTTATAGACAAAATAAAGCTTTCCGTCATACAAGGTTTCAAGTTCAAAAACACCTATATCTATATAAAAAGATAAAAGCAGCTCCTGCCCTTTACCATCAGGTTTTATTCTATAAAGCCCCTTAGTTCCTAATGTATCGATATCATTTACCGCACCTGTAAAATATATGTAACCATTATAATAGAACATACTGTCAGGTGAAATATCTGATACTTTCCTAATATTTCCGGCATCATCCATTGCATACAATCTTTGTGTATCATAAGGATTTTTAAAAAACAGATCCTTTCCGTCGCTTAAGGTTTTACTTCCTGCAAAAACATTTGAAGCAGGTCCTGAATCACATAACGCACTTATTGCGGAAAATTTCTCTCCTTTAAAGCCGGCCTTAGATTTTAAAAATGGAAAGAGTAAAATACATACTAATATAATCAATAACAAAACACCCGGAATTATTAACTTTGAATTAGGACCCCTGTCATTGTAAAAATTATCATGATTATTATGATTTAATAAATAACTGCACTCTTTACAAAGATCTCCATTGCTATAACTTTTCCTCCCACAATTCTTACAAATCATAATCTCTCCTCCCATCTAAATACTGCTTCACTTTTTGTAAAGGCATTATAGACTCAATATAATTTTTAAACCCTTAAAAATAGGCTTTCTATATCTTTATTTCCAACACTATAACTCTGAAAATTTATGAGATGTAATAAGCATTTCATAATTTTACTCGTCAAAACTCAATAACTGCACCTGCAAAATTAAATAAAATACCGGAAGTCTAATTTTATAATATATTCAGGCAAAAACAAATATTATATACCTTAAATAATATATATAAAGCAAAAACTTCCGGCAGTTTTTATATATAGTTATAATCTGTTGTAATTCTATATCCCGTATTAAACTATGAAGTAATATATTTTACAATCCCTAATCTGTATAAAAATATTAATCACTATATATTTTAATATTAAATCCGCTCAATAATAAGTTTGAGACATTTAACCTTATTTAAAAAGAAGCTTTCAGCCTTATAGTTTAATTGGCATTAACAGTCCCTGCCTGCCTTTTTGCCGTCAGATACTCATCTATACCTCTTGCACCTGCTCTTCCTGCACCCATGGCAAGAATCACGGTGGCAGCTCCGGTTACAGCATCACCCCCGGCAAATACACCTTCACGGCTTGTCTTTCCCACCTGTTCATCAGCTACGATACATCTTCTTTTATTTATATCAAGACCCTTTGTAGTGCTTGATATAAGCGGATTAGGTGAGGTTCCAAGCGACATTATAACTGTGTCGCAGTCTATAATATATTCGCTTCCCTCTATAGGAACAGGTCTTCTCCTTCCTGAATCATCAGGTTCACCAAGCTCCATCCTGATTACTTTTATACCTTTAACCCAGCCTTTTTCATCTGAAAGAATCTCGGTAGGATTTGTAAGTACATCAAATATTACCCCTTCTTCTTTAGCATGGTGCACTTCCTCTACTCTTGCAGGTAACTCCGCCTCACTTCTTCTGTAAATAACATGGACCTGAGCACCGAGTCTTAAAGCGGTCCTTGCTGCATCCATAGCAACATTTCCTCCGCCTACAACACATATTTTTTTACCTCTTGTTATCGGTGTATAGTAGTCGTCTCTGAAAGCCTTCATAAGATTACTTCTTGTAAGATATTCATTTGCGGAAAATACACCATTTGCATTTTCACCCGGGATTCCCATAAACATAGGCAATCCTGCACCTGAACCTATAAATACGGCATCAAAGCCTTCCTCATCAAAAAGATCATCTATAGTAAATGTTTTTCCTATTACAACATTGGTTTCTATTTTTACTCCAAGCTTAAGTACATTTTCTATCTCAGGAAGCACTACTCCGTCCTTAGGAAGCCTAAACTCAGGTATACCGTACATCAAAACTCCGCCCGGCTCATGAAGTGCCTCAAATATAGTAACTTCATAACCCAGTTTTGCAAGATCTCCTGCACAGGCAAGACCGGCAGGTCCTGAACCTATGACCGCAACTTTCTGGTTTTTCGGTTCAGCGGTTACTTTAGGAGTTACCTTATGTTCTCTTGCCCAATCAGCTACAAATCTTTCAAGTTTTCCTATTGATACTGCTTCTCCTTTTATACCTCTTACACATACGCCCTCACACTGACTTTCCTGTGGACATACACGTCCGCATACCGCCGGAAGACATGACGACTCTCCTATTATCTGGGCAGCCTTCTCAATATCATTATTAAGTATCTGCTGTATAAATGCAGGTATATTTATTGCTACAGGACAACCCTTTATGCATCTTGCATTTTTGCAGTCAAGGCAGCGTGATGCTTCTGCAACCGCTTCTTCATAAGTATATCCTAAACAAACCTCTTTAAAATTTGTTGCCCTCTCATGTGGATCCTGTTCAGCAACAGGCACTTTTTTAGTTTTATCCATTACTTTTCACCTCCGCATATACCACATCCTCCATGGTGGCTTTCACCTTCCTGTACTCTTAAAAGCTCTCTTCCTTCTTCGGTCTTATAGGTCTGCATACGCTTCATAGCTTCATCAAAATTTATAAGATGCCCGTCAAACTCAGGTCCGTCAACACATGCGAACTTTACACTGTCTCCTACTGTAAGCCTACATGCGCCGCACATACCTGTGCCGTCAACCATTATAGGGTTCATACTTGCAATTGTCTTAATTCCAAGCTCTTTTGTAAGCATGCATGCAAATTTCATCATTATCATAGGTCCTATAACAACACATAGATCATACTTTATACCTTTATTTACAACCTGATCCTTTATTACATCAGTAACAAGCCCCTTTGTTCCCGCCGTACCGTCATCTGTTGCTATATAAAGGTTTCCGGCAATTTTTCTGGTTTCTTCAACCAGTATAAGCAAATCCTTATTTCTTGCTCCTATTATGACATCACATGGTATACCATGCTCATGAAGCCATTTCACCTGCGGATATACAGGTGCTGTTCCAACACCGCCTGCAACAAATAAAATTTTCTTCTTTTTAAGTTCCTCTATATCCTCAGAGATCATCTCGCTTGCATTGCCGAGAGGACCTACAAAATCCATAAAATAGTCTCCCTCCTCAAGCTCAGCCATAAGCCTGGTTGAAGCACCAAGTGCCTGGAATACTATAGCAACAGTTCCTTTCTGACGGTCGTAATCTGTAATTGTAAGCGGTATTCTTTCACCGTACTTATCAAGTTTTACGATTACAAATTCACCCGGAAGGCATCTTTTTGAGACATTTCTCGCTTCAATATCCATATAATAGATATTGTCGGCAAGCAGTCTCTTTTTCATAATCTTAAACATACTTATTCTCCTCTTACATTAATAGTTTTATGAGCTTTTAACTAAAATTATAATGTACAGGGGTATTATAACATAGATTAGCATAAAAAGCACTATTACTGATAATAAAATATCAAAAAATAATGCCTATAAAATATAAATTTAAATTATCACTAAGCTATATAACATTCTATATATTATTCCGTCTTTTATATAATCTAAAATAGTATACTAAATCAAAATATGTTTCCTCATCACTCTCAAGTACAAGCTGCCAATTTGAATCTTTATCAAGATTATGCATATAACGATCCGCCTTATATTCATAATCAATATATGTAATATGTGCAATATCACAGTAAGGTAAAAACTGGCTGTATATACTCTCACCTCCTATTATAAACACTTCTTCATCAGGAATTTCCTCTTTTTTAATATAGTCAAGACATTCTTTTAAATCCCTTAAAACAATAGTGCCTTCAGGGTTAAACGATTTATCCCTTGAAAGCACTATATTTTTTCTTCCGTAAAGTGCAGCCACGCCCGGCAGATCTTCAAATGTTTTTCTTCCCATAATTATAGTTTTTCCTAATGTCTCATCTCTAAAATACTTTTTATCCTGCGGTATTGATACTAAAAGATTGCCGTTTAATCCTATTGCCCAGTTTTTATCAACTGCACAGATTATATTCATATATGACCTCCCATGGTTTTATAAAATTTTCCTAAATGTATAATTTAACAATGAATGCATAAATTTTGCCGTAAAAAACATTTAGAAACTTTACAGGACTTTTATAATCCGGCTTAAAACCCGGCCTGTATTAATACTGTTATTTAATTTTTATAAACTTACTTTAAATCACAAATTATAAGTTCTTTCGCATATGGCAGTTTTTTTATCCAATCACAAAAAACATGCCATTCATTAAGCTTATGATTTCTCCTTGCATAATATATATTTATAAGTGATTCATAATTGAGTGTGCAGGTTCTCATCTGGTTGTAGCTTGAGGGCAGCAGTTGTATCATATCATACCAGTCATCACTGTTTCTGCTGTTTATAAACCTAAGCCTTGCAGCCTCAAGAGCTTTTATTATATATTCCATAGCATCAAGCCCTAAACTGCTTAACCTGTCATATGAGAAATCACTAAGTTCAAATTTCTTTGTATGAATTTTATGCATTGTGGAGGTGGAATTTGCGACTGTACCCACTTTGTAGGTGTCATATTCCTTCCACCAGTACATAGGAGCGGTTATATCAACACTTACAAATACCTGTCTAAGATATTTTCTATGATCGCTTCCTGCTATTCTGAGTCTTTTTGCAAGACTTAAATCGTTTTCACCTAAAATATAATTTCCCTCGTTATCATAAAAGCTGTCTGACTTTGCCCATGAATTCATAGGATTTCTTGCACCACGTATGGCATTTTCAAGATTCATGACAGAAGTATTTTTAAATATTATCACAAATTATCTATCTCCAGTTTTTTACAGATGGCCATTCGCCATCTTTTTTTAATTCATGGTATTTGTTATATGCCTGTTCAAGAATATTGCGTTCATTTACAAACTTAAGCAGGTGATATACCTCATTATATTTATAATATCCCGAATCCATAAAGAATTCTTCCTTCTGCGGCTTGCTGTAAAAGCTGTCTGCGGACATAAGATACCAGTGCACTTCCTTATCAATTATACCGCTATATGAGTTAAATGTATAATGACTTTTGCCTATATAAGCTATAATGCTGGCATTGACCCCGCTTTCTTCCCTGACCTCTCTTAAAGCAGTCTGTTCAAAAGTTTCGTCCTTCTCCACAGTTCCTTTAGGCAGTACCCACCCCTCATATTTATTCTTATAGTTTTTATAAAGTGTCAGTACCTTGCCTCTGTATATAACCACACCGCCGCAGCTTATTGCTTCCTTCATTGCAGTCCTTTCCTGTTGATAAGCTTTTAGCGTATTTACTTTTATCCGGTTATTAGTATAAACTATTCCACCCCCCGTTTCAAGTGCCCCCGTGTAAAGTTCTCAGAAAACTCCCCTGTTTTAATATCCATGATAAAGCATTCTATATATCTTTTAATTATCATAACACACTCTTTAGAGCTTTCAGTTGTAAAATATAACCTTATAATATTTACTCCAAGACTTTTTACACTGTCTGAAATCCCCAGAGTTGAAAGTGCAAGCGAATTATAAATAGTATTATAACAAAATTCACATTTGTTTTTTACAGGCATATCACGGTTATATCTGTCTTTCAGTATAAGCGTGCTGTATTTTTTATCACAACCAATCGTATTCTTTCTCAGACACTGTGCGGAAATCATCATAGGAAGCCTGCCATAGGCTATAAGCTCAGAATCCTCGTATCCAAGTCCTTTTAATTCCTTAAGATTAAGTTCTACAGGTAATGTCAGCCTGTCTGCTCCCATTTTTTTAACACATTTGCCTGCAATATCATTAAATGCATACATATTGTAATCAAATATATAAAAAGGTTTTTCATATCCTTTAAACACATTATTCAGATAATCTACCGCTTCAAGACATCTTATTATAAAACCGTCAAAACCTGCTGCAATAAGATATTTCCTGTTTAAATCAAAAAATTCTGATGCTTCTTTTCTGAATATATGCGGCATATATAAATTTACCTTTATCCCTATATCGTGCATTTTTTTAACATTAATTTCCCAAAACCGGGGAGAAATCGTATCCGCCTCAAAACTTAACTCGCTTATCGGAAAACTTTCTTTACTATGTTCCGTATACAATTTTTTTGCATTGTTTTGTATACCGACTTTTTCGGCATTTCTTACACAGAAATCAATAACTGCCTCAAGCTGAGATTTTTCCTCGCATACTATATGCAGCTTAATATCATCTTTTTTGTTTTTTTTCAAATCAGGTGATAATTTCGCCGAAATATCGCAGCCTCCGGCATTATCATATCCGGCAGGTTCGTATTTTCTTCTAAATACTTTTGAAATTTCAAAGTCAAGTGATTCAATAGCCTTTCGTCTCAATTCATTTAAATGTATATTCGGTATAAAAAGTCCGGGTTCAATCACTACTTCAAGATTTTTAAAACTATATGGTGTATTGCCTGTTTTTAAAAGCTGTTTTATAACATCTTCTTTTGATGTAGATATTTTTAATGCCTTCTGAGGCATTTCACCGGTATAAGATATTTTTATATTATTACATTGTAAAGATTTATCCCTGCTTAAAATCTCAGCATTAAGTTCAAGCTTTGCCGGAACACCTGTTTTTAGAACCACAGTCCCTGATATTTTAAGTTTGTTTTCTATATCTATATATTTTTCCTGAATATTTTTTACAAGTGAAATATCCGTTTCTCTGAATTCAGGTTTTGCTGACATTACTACCATATCCCTGCCATTATGTTTATTATAATAGCCGTCAGTCTGCCCTCCCCTGTCAAACAGATTAAGTAAAGACTTACGGTCAAAAGCTTCAACATTATAGCCTTTAGTTCCGCTTTTATAATACCGGTCAAGATATTTTCTATATATACTTACTACCCCAGCAGTATATACCGGAGATTTCATCCTGCCTTCTATTTTAAGTGAATCAACTCCGGCCTTTATAATTGAAGGAAGCAGATCCAGGCTGCATAAATCCTTGCAGCTAAGCAAATTTTTTTCACCGCTTGCATTAAGCATACCTGTTTTATTACCTATATATTTATTGTTTATTCCAATTTTATTAGATTTTTCAGCATAAGCCTTGCCGGCTATTTTTTTAGCATCCAAATTAGTAAAGGTTGATTTTTTAGTACGATTTTTACCTCCTGCTATATCATTCTTTACAGGATTATACAGGTCAAATGCCAGCCTGCATGTTTGGGCACACCTCCCACGATTTGCACTTCTTGTACCTATAATAGAACTCATAAGACACTGTCCTGAATACGCATAGCATAAAGAACCGTGTACAAAACATTCTATTTCAATATCACAGCTTTTTTTAATGTCCTTTATTTCATTAAATGACAACTCCCTTGCCGGAACCACTCTCGAAGCTCCCATCTCAAACAGCTTTTTTGCCCCTCCGGCACCAAGTATTCCCATCTGCGTACTTGCATGTATATCAAGAGCCGGAAAATTTTCCCTTATAATAGAAAATACGCCGAAATCCTGTACTATCACAGCATCAAGTCCGGCTTCATAATATGGTTTTATATACTCTGCAAGCTCAGCTATTTCATTATTTTTAAGCAAGGTATTGACTGTCATATAGACTTTTACACCAAATCTGTGTGCATAATCCATACCTTTTATAAAAAGCTCCTCATCTGGATTGTCGGCATAAGCCCTCGCACCGAACCTTGCCCCTCCTATATATACTGCATCCGCACCGGCATTTACAGCCGCTTTCAAGCTCTCATATGATCCCGCCGGTGCAAGAAGTTCAACGTAACCCATAATCATTCACTCCCTGACGTATGCCTGATATTATTTTTTCAATGATATCTATTTTTTGGAAAGGAGTTATAATGTAATAGCCGTCAACATCTTCATACATCCTTGCCGCCACATCAAGACAAAGCTTTATCGCATGTTTTTCGCACTCATCAGGTGTAAGATTTTCAAAACTATCTATTATATCCTCAGGTATACTTATACCATTTACTTCATTATGCATAAATACGGCATTCCTTTTGCTTATTAAAGGTATAACACCTCCCAGTATAAGTGCATCAAGCTTGCATCTTGCCATCTTAAGGTTTTCAAATGATTCCTGACTGTATGCAGGCTGCGTTAAAAAACCCACTGAGCCACATTCAATCTTAAGCTGTGCACGTTTAAGTTCAGCAGAAAAATTTTTTGAATTAATATTTAGTGCTGTAAATATCTTTATGCTGTCATTAAAAATATCTTTGTTTAATGAAGTTATATATGAAGCAAGCTTTCTCGAATTGAATTGATAAACAGCATTAACCTCACTTCTTTCTGCTGTCGGTACCGGATCTCCAGTAACCGCAAGTACATTATGCACCCCTTCTGAATAAAGCCCTAAAAGCAGTGCCTTGGTTGCATTTATATTTCTATCCCTACATGTAAGATGGGGCAGAACCTCCATTGACAGCTCCCTCTTTATCTTACATGAAAGCAGGCTGCTGTCCATTCTGGCTCTTGCTATAGGACAATCGGATATTGTAAGTATATCTATCCCGATATCTTTAAGCCTCTTTGCATTCTGTAAAAACAGCTGTGCATCGCCATCTTTAGGAGGGTCAAGTTCAACAGCAATAACCTTTTTTGAAGTATCTTTCCATGTTTTCAGTCTGTCAAAAAAAACATTTGTATACTTCTTTATACTTTTATGAGATTCAGGCTTTATCTTTTCGACAAATACGGATTTTGGAGCTTCTCCTGAAAGATCCTGTGCAACTTTTTTTATATATTCCGGAGTGGTGCCACAGCAGCCGCCTATTATTCTTACACCATAAGAGTATATCTGCTTAAGTTTTGAAGCAAAGTAAGCATCATTACCGTCAAACACACTCTGATTTCCCCTTATTACAGGATATCCGGCGTTTGGCATAACACTAAGATATTTTCCTGACTCAAATATCCTAAGCAAATCAAATTCTCTTACAAGTTCATACATTTGCCCGGCACCTGATATACAGTTGATTCCAACCGCATCTATAACGGAACTTTTCTGCATTTTTTCAATAAGATCCTTATAATAACGCCCATCTCTGGTATATCCGTCAGGAAGCACTGCAAAAGATACTATTATAAAGGCTGATGGCTTTAAGTTTTTTATAAATTCTGCCGCTTTTAAGATACCCTCACTGCCGCTTAAAGTCTCAAAAATATAATTTAAGGCTCCCTTTTTTAGAAATATTTCCGCCTGTGATATATATATGTCAGCGGTTTCTGATTCAGAAGCACCTGCCGCAGGTCCTATATCGGCAAATACATAAGCTTTATCTTGCGCAGCTTCTGTAGCAATATCATAGCCGGCACTTATTAATTCATTTCTTTTCTGAATTTCTTCATGTGATGTATCAAAGTATGATAAGCCAAATGTATTTGTCTTTATTGCCATAGCCCCGGCATCTATATATTCTCTATGTATATTTCTTATAATATCAGGTCTTTTTATATTTGCCTGTTCGCAGCCCAGGCTCATATCTCCTGAAATCCGGGCATAATATGTACCCATGGCACCGTCAAAAAGCAGTACCCTTCTTTTTAAAAAATCTCTTATATTAATCATTTATGTTGATATATTATAGTCTTTCCAATTACTTTTCTTTTTCAAGAGGGCTGTAAAAACCCCTGAATTTAAATTAAGTTCTATTCCGTAAATTTCCGGTTTAGAAGTTTATTGTTTTAAACTGGTAGTTTTTACAGCCCTTATATTTCTGTATTTTTATATCTTATATTTTTATAAGTTATCTTACTTTTATAAATTATCTTCTATAGTTTCCGGAAATGAGAGTTTTGCTATGTCAACCGAAGCTCTTGCATCCTTTGCGTAATAATCTGCTCCTATCTCCATAGCATAATCCGGTGTAAGAACAGCTCCGCCAACCCATATCTTGCACTCAGGAGAAACCGCCTTGACAGCCTCTATGGTTTCTTTCATAGAAGGTAGTGTTGTAGTCATAAGTGCTGAAAGTCCCACAAGATTTACCTTTTCTTCTATAACTGCCTTTACTACATTTTCTATGGGTACATCTCTACCCAGATCTATAATCCTGTAACCGTAGTTTTCAAGTATTATTTTTACAATATTTTTACCTATATCATGTATATCGCCCTTTACAGTGGCAAGCACTATCTTTCCTTTAGACACTCCTTGCGTATTTGATTTGGCTAATCTTTCCTTTATAAGTTCAAATGCCTCACATGCGGCATTTGCTGAATTTATAAGCTGCGGAAGGAAAATTATCTGTTTTTCATACTTATCTCCCACTATATCAAGCGCAGGTATAAGTTTATTATTTATAAGATCATTTTCACTCATGCTTTCAAGCAGTTTTGCCGCAATCTCTCTTGTCTGTACTTTCAATCCTTTAAGTACAGCCTCCTCTATGGTCATGTCAGCATGAACATCGCATTTTATATCACCGCTTATTTCCTTTGATTCCTTATTGGCAGAAAACCGCATTATATAATCACTGCAGTTCTCATCTTCACCGGAAAGCACTTTATAGGAATATACCGCATCCATAAGACTTGAAACATTTGGGTTTATTATAGGCAGATCAAGTCCGCAGCACATTGCCTGTACTAAAAAACTTTCAGTAATATGACTCCTTTCCGGAAGTCCAAATGATATATTACTTACTCCCAGAACACAATGCAGCCCAAGCTCCGACTTTACCTTTCGTAATGCGTTTAATGTCTGTACAGCCTGCTCCTGCTGTGCAGATACTGTAAGTGTAAGACAGTCTATAAACACATCTTCTTTTTTAAGCCCATATTCAATAGCCTTTTTAAGTATATAAACCGCATTGTCAAATCTCTCCTGTGCGGTCTGCGGAACCCCTCTTTCACTTAATGAAAGCCCTATTACTGCCGCACCGTATTTTTTAGCTATAGGAAGTATTAGATCAAGTCTCTCATCATCGGCATTTACAGAATTTATAATAGCTTTTCCGTTAAACGCTCTAAGACCTGCTTCAATAGCAGCAGGGTTTGAAGAATCAATCTGAAGCGGAAGGGATGTTATTCCCTGTATTGCTTTTACGGTTTCGATCATAAGTGACGGCTCATCCGCCCCCGGAACTCCTACATTAACATCAAGTATCTGTGCACCGCTTTCTTCCTGTTCTATCGCCATCCTGCTTATATAATCCATATCATGTTCTAAAAGTGCCTGTGCAAATCTGGGTTTTCCTGTAGGATTTAAACGCTCACCTATAACTCTGACCTTATTAAGCTCAACCATCTTTGACGATGAGCATACACCATAACGTATCTTCCTTGTGCTTTTGTAATTTTCTAAAATATTTTCATCATAATCACGGTCATTTATTGATATAGACAAATTTAGATCCGAGTCTGAAGAATCCATGCCTGCCGTTTTTATGTCTGCGGCATTTCGGGCATCTCTTTCACATTTAAGACTTAATCTAAGCTTATTTATATATTCCGGATCGGTACCGCAGCAGCCTCCCATCATTGATACTCCGAATTTTTTAAACGCAAGCATATCTGAAGCGTAATCGGAGGCATTCAGGTTATACTTTCCGGTAACCGGATCAGGTAAGCCTGCATTAGGTTTTATTACTACCGGGAGATCCGTCCACTGCACAAGTTCCTCTGCAAACTTAAGTATCTCCTTTGGCCCCAGAGAACAGTTAAAGCCTATCGCATCAGCTCCGAGCCCTGTAAGCACTGTAGCCATAGAGGGTATAGTAGTTCCTGTAAATGTCCTTCCTCCTGATTCAAAGCTCATAGTTACAACTACTGGAAGCGATGTATTCTCCTTGGCTGCAAGCAGGGCAGCCTTGGCATCATATAAATCTGTAAAGGTTTCCACTACTATCAGATCCGCCCCTGCTTCCTCACCTATGGACATTACCTCTTTATAGATATTGTAAGCTTCATCAAATGAAAGAGTTCCAAGCGGTTCAAGCAGCTCACCTATAGGACCTACATCAAGTGCAACTTTTACACCTTCCTTTAAAGAAGCAGCTTTCTTTGCAGTTTTTACTGCTGATAACACCGCCTGCAGCGTTGTTATACCGCAGCCTTTAAGCTTTTTTTCATTGGCACCGAAAGTACATGAATATATTATATCACTCCCTGCCTCTATATACTTTTTATGTATATCTTCAACTATTCCGGGATTATTAAAAGCAAATACTTCCGGATGTTCGCCTGCCTTCATGCCGGCAGCAAGCAGCATAGTTCCCATTCCTCCGTCAAGTATTGAGATTTTACCCAGTTTTATGATCCCTTTTGATATTAATGGATTAATTATATTTCCAGCACTATCTTCCATTTTTAACCCACCTTTTATATTTGATTTTGTCCTCAGTATTTTTATAATTATTATGGTAAAATTCCATATATAAATCAATATAGTCCTTCTTAAACAATAATATGAATATATTTATTGTAGATTACAGGTCTTTATCCTTTATAATTTATCGCATGTTTTGAAGTTTATTCCTAAAATTACAGAATGGTATAAACTTTATCTTTACAGCCTTTTACTATGATAATATCTCACCGACCGCAAGTAACTCCACGTCTTAAAAACCTGCATGCCTTTATTAAATTACAACCTGCACAACCAAGCTTTTCAGCCTTTCTCTCAGTTTCACTTACTCCTATAATGGCAGTTACCGACTTTCTGGGAATCATTATGCCGCTTGAGCTTACATTAAGACCTATACGCCTGACAGTATCAAGAAGATATATAAAATCTTTCTGTATGCTTATAGGCAGATCTCCATAACCTGGTGAATATCTCATAGTTAAAAAAAGTTTTTGTTGTTCATATTCAGCCCTGAACATGGCATCTATTGTATCACATACCGCCTCTATAAGCACACTTGCACATGAATCCATAATAACCGCATCAGATACATTCTTTATCTGTGCTCTCCTTATGGCATTTTCAACACCTGCACCAAGCGTAGCAGCCATAAGTATTATCTTCTTACATCCCAAAAGATGCTTTTTTATATCATTGCCGTTTAAAAAGCTACATTCATCAGGATATGAGCCGTCAGGTTTCATATCAAACTCACGGCTTATATATGCAGGCTCTGCAGCAGTATTAATTATTTCCATACATCTGTCTATCTGCTTTGACAATTCTTCGTCCATTTCCTGACCACGGTATTCGAGAAAACGCAATATCTCGCTTTTATCTTCAGCTTTAAGCAATATTTCCATATCTCCAACTTCCTCCCTCCTTAACAGAATATAATAATATACTAAAAACAAAAGAGCAAGTTGAAGTATAGAATTTTAAAAACAATAACTGTTATCTGCTCATGAAGAAATAAAATCCTATATATAATCTGTACTATACCTTAAGACAAAAGGGATCTGTCTGAAAGCATCTCATCAGTTGCAGCATACAGCTTCATTATATCCTGTATTGTCATACCCTTTCTTTCATCACCTTCAAGCACTTTTATAATGCTGCCTCCTGCCATAACCAGGGTCTTATTGCCGTATTCCATAGCATTTTGTATATTATGTGTAATCATAAGCGTGGTTATTTTATCTTTTTCAACTATATTTTTTGTAATTTCAAGTATCTGCCTGCTTGTCTTAGGATCAAGTGCTGCCGTATGCTCATCAAGTAAAAGAAGCTCCGGAGTTTTAAGAGTCGCCATTAAAAGCGTAAGTGCCTGCCTCTGACCTCCGCTTAAAAGCCCCACCTCCGATTTAAGCCTGTTTTCAAGTCCCAGCCCTAACTGTTCACATGCCTGCTTAAAGAGTTTATGGTCTTTTTTTCTTACCCCAAATCCGAACCTTATACTTTTTCCACGGCTATATGCAAGTCCGAGATTTTCTTCAATAGTCATATGCGGTGCAGTTCCCTTTAAAGGGTCCTGAAAAAGCCTGCCTATAAACCTCGCCCTTCTATGTTCTTTCATATATGTTATATCTTTTCCGTTGTTCATTATTCTGCCCTCATATACCTCTATACTGCCCGCAATAGAATTAAGCAATGTGCTTTTTCCCGCACCGTTGCTTCCTATAACTGTAATAAAATCTCCATCATTAATTGTAAGATTTATTGAATCAAGTGCAATCTTTTCATTTACTGTATTCTCGTTAAATATTACTTTAAGATTTTTTATTTCCAGCATGGCGCTTCCTCCATTTTAGAAATTCAGACCTGGCAAGAGGCAGACTTATTGCAGCAACAGCCATAACCGCACTAAAAAGTTTAAGTCCTGTTACAGGCAATCCGAGCTGATATGCCTTTGCAAGCATTATACGATAAATCACTGCACCTACACATACTGCAATCAGATTTCTTAATATACCTCGTCTTCCTACCACTGCCTCACCTATAATTATACTCGCAAGTGCCAAAACAAGCATACCCACACCAACACTGTGAGCAGCGTTGCCATTATACTGTGCATACAAAGCACCTGAAAACGCAACAATGGCATTGCACATGGCAAATCCCAGGATTTTCATAGCATCGGTATTTATACTTGAGCTTCTTACCATAGCTTCATTATCGCCTGTCGCTCTAAGTGAAAGCCCTATCTGTGTCTTTAAAAAAATATATATTACAGCTACAAGTATCAATGTAATAAACAGCAAAAACACAAGCTTTCCAAGAGAAGTTCCGTTAAACAAAAGCTTATTTTCAGCAAATGTAAAAACGGTCTTTTTACCATAAAAGTTTATAGTCGGACTTAAGCCCATAATCATAAGATTTATTGAATAAAGTCCTGTCATAGTAAGTATCCCTGCCAGTATCTCATGTATTTTCAATTTTGTATGCAGTATGCCTGTAACCACACCTGCTGCCGTTCCACCCAATACTCCCATTACTATCCCTGTAACAGGGTTACCTTCAACTGTCCAGACAGCACTGTAGGCAAGACCTGTTACAAAGCTACCGTCAACTGTAAGATCAGGCAGATTAAGAACTCTGAAAGCTATAAATAACCCTAATGAAAGTACTGCAAATATAAGCCCGAGTTCTATACTCTGAATTAATGCTGAAAAAGCCATTTTATTATTCCCTTATCATTACTGTTTATTTTTAATTTCCTTAAATTTAGGATCATTTTTTATATCATCTGGAATTTCGATTCCAAGTTCTTTCGCAGTATCAGTATTTACATAGATATACAAATCATCTTTAAATACCTTTACCGGTATATTTTCAACCTTTTCCCCTTTAAGTACCTTATCAACCATGCGTGCCGTTTCTTTACCAAGGTCGGTATAATCAATTCCCAGTGTAGCAAAACCTCCGTCCATTACCATAGAATCGGCACCTACATAAATCGGTTTCTTTGCTGCTATAACCTCCTTCATAAGTATAGGCATAGCCTCAGCCACCGTATTGTCATTTGCCACAAAAAGCATATCTACTTTTCCCAATATGGTATTTGCAGCCATCTGAAGATCTGCACTTGAAGCAATACCTGTCTCTTCAAGTTTCAGACTATTATCATCACAAAATTTTTTAAGCTTGTTAAGATTGCTTACAGAATTGTCCTCACCCGGATTATATATATAACCTACACTCTTTACATCAGGAGTTATTTTAAGTGCAAGCTCCATAATCTTTTCAACATTTACCGCATCGGTAGTTCCCGTCATTCCTTTATCAGTAATGTTATAATCAGTTACAACTCCTGCCTTTACAGGATCGGTAACTGCACAAAATATAACAGGTGTAGTTTTAGTAAGAGGCATTGCAGCCTGTGCTACCGGTGTTGTAATTGCAACAACTATATCCTGTTTATCACTATCAAAATTTTGAACTATCGTAGGTATATTCGACATCTCACCATTGGCATTCTTAAAATTAATCTCACAGTTTTTGCCGTCTTCATAACCAAGTTCTTTCATTTCACTTGAAAATGAATCATAAATTATATTTAATGATGTATGTTCCATAAGCTGTATAACACCTATCTTAGGTAAATCTTTTTTATCGGAAACATCTTCTTTTGTGCTGTTTTCAACGTTTTTATCCGCTGAATCCGACTTTTGTGCAGAGCTTTCATTGTTCACTTGTACACTCTCATTTTGAGAATCCGCCTTATCCTTACGAGGTGTACATCCTGATGCGATAAAAACTGCCATTGCCGCTGTAAGTATTCCATATGCAGCCTTTGTTAACATATCTTTCTTTAATAAATTCATAAATTTGTCCTCCTTAAACTACATTAAATATTGATTAAATTAATTTTTTAAAATTTGCAAAAAAAAAAGCCTGTCCCTGTAAAAGGACAAGCATAGCCTGCGGTACCACCTTTTTTAGTAATAAAATTACTCTCTCTTGTGAAGATGCCAACACATCCTCTGCTTTTTAACGGAAGCCTCCGTACTGGGATACTCACCTAATTAGCTTAAGCTTTCATCAGTCCCTCATGGGTCCATTTACAAATCGTCATCTCTATCGGATTTCCAGCAACACCGATTCTCTGTAAGCAACTAAAATGTTTTATTTCCCAATCAGCGGTTTTACGGCATAATACACTAAAAAAATAAAGCTGTCAATAGTTTTGTGAATTTTATTTTACATAATCTCTTATTTTACAGTTATCACATTTTAATTACTCATATAGTCCCGTCATATGGATAAAGTGGACATAGAAATTCTTTAGTGGTATAATTTAGATTGTAAAGCAGTCTGAAAATATTCATAAACAGCATTCGTAAAATACGGTGTGATTCTGCCCGTTATAGCGGCTTTGCCGCTATAACACAGACTAAAATCAAGTATTTTTGCCTGCATCTAATATGTGTATATTTTAGTGCCGTTATGCAGATATGTATATACAGGTTATGGCTGTGAATATTTAAAAAATAAGCTTTACATGAAAGGAGGATACTGTTTTGCTTTGGGGAATATTATTTGCAGTATTTGTGCTGATAGAGATAATTATACCCGCTCTTGTATCGGTGTGGTTTGCGGCAGCGGCACTGATAATGGTATTTATATCACCCTTTATAACTGAACCTATATATCAGATGCTGATATTTTCAGTGATGTCGCTTACTTTTCTGTTGTCATTTAGAAATCTCTGCCGCAGCTATATGAAGCCAAAAGATAAACTAAGGCAGGAGGAAGTTACTATAAACAGGATAGTTGAATCTGAAAAGGATACATGCCTGTATGAGGTGAAATATAAAGGCGGTATATGGTCTGCAAGAGGCGCTGAAGGATATATGCCGGGAGATTGTGCATTTATCGAATCCTTCGACGGAAATAAAATAATACTTGGAAAGAAGGTATAAATATGGGTTGGGGAATTATAATTGTAATTTTAGCAGTAATAATAGTTATAACATTTAAATCAGTAAGGATAGTTCCTGAGTCAAGAGTATTTGTAGTTGAGCGACTTGGTAAATATTCACAGAGTCTGCATTCAGGGCTTCACTTTACAAATCCTATATTTGACAGGATTGCACTTGTAATATCACTAAAAGAGCAGGTGGTTGATTTTCCACCACAGCCCGTAATAACAAAGGATAATGCAACTATGCAGATAGACACTATAGTTTATTTTCAAGTTACCGATCCAAGATTATATACTTATGGTGTTGAACGTCCTATTGCTGCGATTGAAAACCTGACTGCCACGACGCTTAGAAATATAATAGGCGATATGACGGTTGATCAGACCCTTACATCAAGAGATACGATCAATACAACTATGAGAATGGAACTTGATGAAGCCACGGACCCGTGGGGCATAAAAGTAAACCGTGTTGAGCTTAAAAGCATACTCCCTCCACAGGACATAAGAGTTGCTATGGAAAAAGAAATGAAGGCGGAAAGAGAAAAAAGAGCGAATATACTTGAGGCACAGGCTAAAAAAGAAAGTGCCATACTTGTTGCTGAAGGTGCAAAACAAGCCGCAATACTTAATGCAGAAGCCGCTAAGGAGACTGCTATAAAGAAAGCGGAAGGTCAGGCACAGGCTATACTTGAAGTGCAGAGGGCAAAGGCTGAGAGTATCAAACTTCTTAATGAATCAAATCCTTCACATGCAGTAATTGCATTAAAAGGAATGGAAACTTTTGAAAAGGTATCTGACGGACAGTCAACAAAGATAATCATACCAAGCAATCTTCAAAATCTCGCCGGTATGGTAACAAGCTTTGCGGAAATGAATGAAAAATATACTGCAGATACCAAACAGAATACAGAGAATCCTGAGCTTTAAATGGCTTTTTGTAAATTTGTAAATCTTATAAATTCGCTTTTTATTCTAAAAGCAATCATTAACATTAATATATAGAAACGTGTGCCGCAAGGTGCACTACAGTAAAGACCGGGCAGGTGCATTTACCTGTCCGGTCTTTACTGAAATATTCAAATACCTGTTTTAATCTTTATAAAGAGGCAAAAACTTTATTTGAACAGCCTCCTCCTTAAACATCATAATGAGACATATTATTAAAAATATTGCAGCAGTCCATATAGAATAAAGTCCTGCTCTTTTTGATATAATTGCACCAAAAGCGGCACCTACCGCAAACATAAATATTATAAAAAAATAATGCAGGCTTGTGATAAGCATATTTGTATTTTTAGCAACATGATATTTGCATAAAAGTGTGGTTGCAGTTCTTAAATTACCTATACACATAGTAGTAGCAAAAGGATTGCCTCTGAATTTATTAAAAGCAACAATCTGCATAGCACATATAAATGACAGAAGCATATTGGCAGGTGAATCAAGCTCATGGGGCAGAAATCCTGATATAATCATAAATGCTATTTCTATAATAAGCACAATCTGCCTCCAATGTATATTTTTATTATTCTTAAAATGAATCTCTATCCTTTGTGCAGTATAAGCTCCTGATATAAAGGCAAAAAGCGGCAGTATATAGTGCGGTATTTTTGAAAAATTCCCCTCAGAAAGGCTCTGTGCAAGCATTACTATATTTCCGGTCTGTGCATTTACATAGACCCTGCCCCTTAAAATATATGAATAAGCATCCTGGAATCCCCCTGCCAATGTGAGAAGACAGGCTATACGCATGGATTCGGACATCTGTTTTTTTGCCGGACTGCCTGTATCTCTGAAAATCCGTTTTTTGCCGGAACTGACTGTATCCATGGAAAGCTTTTTTTTGCCCGGACTGCCTATATCTGTGGATATCTCTTTTTTAACCTGACTATCCGCAGGTTTAGCAGCAAAATCTGCCATGCCGGTATTATCTACGTCATTTTCAGTATAATAATTACTATCCATTAAAACTCCTGAAATCTATTCATTATTTTAAATATATGTTTTTTATAAATATATACTTTATAAAAAGATATGCTTTTATAAAGGTATATGCTTTTAAAGTAAAATAGATGGTTATTTACTATGACCTTGCTATTATACAATATACACTGTTAGAGTGCAAATTATAGAGAGGGGTTTTACTGTTAAATATAACTTTCATAAAATAATACTTTAATCATCATTTTCTTCGCTGAATGTACATAAATCTGCTCAACATTATGTATGATAGATATTAAAGGTAAAATCGCCTGCGATTTTTGCAGAAAAATACTTAATCAGTATTTCCTTTAAAAATATCTAAGGCTAAAATTTACAAAATTATGTCTGTTTTATGAATTTCTTCTTTCTACTTGAGAATATTTATTGACAATTAATATTTCTGTAATTATAATCCCATCTTTGACACTTACAAGAAGCATGAAGGCTCTAAACCCTTTTACAATCAGGGTTTCAGAGCCTTTATATATGCAAAAAAATGTAGCTATTTTTCTTCTTTTTTCATTGTTGTAAAAATTTTTTTCATATTTCTGTTTGATACAATCTCTAAGTCGGTTCGGAAACCTGAAATTTCATGTAGGGCATCTGTAAGGTCTGTTCTTTTGTAAGTAGGAATATAGCCATCTCCTGGAGATATCATCATATTCATATTTCTAATGGTTTGAATGATTTCATGGCATGAGAAGTTTTCTTCAGGGAACTTCTCTGTGAGCCTTTTTTCTAAAATCCGGTAAAGCACAAGGGAAATATAGCAAGTCAGGAAATGAGCCCTGATCCTGTCTTGCCTTGAGAGATAAACAGGTCTTGCCTTAAATTCGGTTTTCATAATGCGAAAGCATTCTTCTATTTCCCAGCGTTTATGGTTGATTCTTACAATGGCTTCTGCTTTGTCTTCGAGGTTTGTGCATACAGCATGGAAACCGTCATACCGTTCTTCCTCAGCTATCTTTTTCATATCCAATTCAACTAGGGATTTTTCTGCGACTTCTCCATACCTTGTGATATGTTCTTCTGATAATAGGCGTTTATAATCGTTTGTAGACCTTTTTGTGAGTATTGAATGATGGTCAATAAAGCTGCTTGTTTTCTCAATCTGCCGTCCTCTTATTTTTCTCTGGTAAGCCCTGTATTTTAGAGAAAATGTAATTATAAGATGCTGTTCCAGACCATCTTCATTAATCCATCTGTCTTTATAAAGGGTAGTCTGATAGTCCTCTACAGGGTCAAGCTCGCTTATTCTATAAGTTTTTCTGCTGACTATTTTTCTCCAGCCTTCATCTGAAAGACAGAACTCCTTTAAGAAGCCTTTTAACTTTTTAATTGACTGCGTCGTGATAAATTTTCTGCTTTTTGTATCATTGAATCTCCTGTTTGCTGTAGAAGAGAGACCAGAATCCGTACATACCACAAGTTTATCTATTCCAAAATCTGATATTACTTTTTTCTCTAATGGTGCAAGAGATGGCTGTTCGTTTTGGTTGCCGGGGAACATGGAGAAGGCTAGAGGGATTCCGTCTGCATCCATGAATAGTCCCATCTGCACAATAGGGTTTGGTCTGTGTTCCTTGGAGATACCATATTTCCGAAAGTCATCTTCTTGCTCTGTTTCAAAATAGAAGTTTGTGCAATCATAGTAAAGGATATGTTTCTTTCGTTTTATAATGGACAGGGAATTATCGTAAAGCCTTTTCTGTATCAGTTCATTTTCCTTTGCAAGGACTTCAAGGGCACGATAAACCTGATGAAGTTCAAAGTTTCTTTTCTCCAGTAAATTTTCTGCATACTGGAAAGAAGCTTCTTTTGAAGAGGGTGAAAGAATTCTTGCATAAAGGAGAAAAGAAAAAATATTATCTAAGTCATATGTTATCTTATATTTCCCGGATATTTCCTCAACTACATTAGGAAGTCTCAGGTCGTGGTAAATCTTCTTTAGGAAGAGATAGCCTGTATTCACAGACTTTTTTATATTTTTATCAATCTGTCTGCTTCCTGAGTATTTCACGGTAATGTCTTTCTTGTATTCTTTTTCTGCAAGGGTAAGTTTTTTCACATATTCCTTTGCCCACTCAATAGGATCCATATGACCTGCACGAGCTTTTAGCTCCTCAAGGGAGCCAAGACGTTCCACTGTTTTAGTAGACGTTTTGTTACCGATTCTATATGATTTTTGAACATAGTAGGTAGCCGAATTTTTTGAAGAAGACTTTGTAAGTTTCATAGTATTATACCTCGTATAATAAGTGTATAGCCAGTAGAAATGATGGTTATGCACTTATCCTTTCTATAAATTTATAGATGATCTGAGACACCTGGATAAATCCTTTCCCTCTCATCTACATTGGTTATTAAATTCATAGGTTATTCTGTGGTATGATATCAGCAGAGTCTGATGTCTAGAGGCACTGCTTTTCTACCTTTCAGCCCGGTTATCCGGTACCTGCTTATGGAGCTTTCAGCCTGAATCATATGTCATATTCCGCTTACACAGATGTTTCATCCTCCGGCGAAGCACCAGCCAAAGAGCTGCCGGAGTCCATGCTTATTATGCGAGGTTTCGGTCAGCATATGATTCCCAGGATAAACCTTTTGCTTCAGACCCCAAGAATACATGGTCGGAAAGGTGGTGATATCATGTTAAAGATCAACCCATTATCTACGCTTTACGTCGGTATTGACGTCAGTTCGAAATCCAACTTCGTTTGTGCATTGGATTTCTACAAAAACAAGTACATTAACTCTTCTTTCGCCAATAATCAGCCCGGTGCTGATGAACTGGCTAAGAAGATTTTAGAGTGTTTAAAGGAACATCCTGACCTTAATACTGTTGTTGCTGCTTTAGAAGCAACTTCTGTCTACAGCATCCACATAGCTAACTATCTTTCTTCCTGTGAGGAACTCATGAGTTTCAAGCCATATGTGTTTGTTGTTAATCC
>ERZ772772.188-NODE-188-length-38143-cov-8.784657_pt1 | contig 38143 bp, 34 predicted proteins | sample MGYA00511484_ERZ772772 | MGnify/ENA primary metagenome ERZ772772 (study PRJEB29015, sample SAMEA2737913) | human oral metagenome | biome: human oral; feature: human-associated habitat; material: dental | place: China | collected 2088 ... | reverse complement strand
GATTCTGGTGAACCTGTCGGGGCGCGGCGACAAGGACATCAACACGGTGGCGAAGTTGAAAGGGATTGAGTTGTAAGGCGCATGTGCAGGCTGCCTGAAAGGTTGGAAACGGCTTTTCAGGCAGCCTGCAAACTATATAGAGAGCATTATGAAGAAGGTTACTAAAGTTTTTGCCTTTTTGATTTTACTGTGGCTGATATTGGCGTTTTTCGCACCCTATAATAACGTTGCAGGGGTTGCCGTTTTGATTGCGGTAATCGTGTCCGGTATTGTTTTTATTCTGATGCCCTATGTAACGGTGCGGTTAGCGTATTGGGTTTATGTGGTGGCTGCCCATTTTTTTTACGGCAAAGAAATAAAAAAACCGGATGACCTTTCGATGCTGCTGGATATTCTCCTGTTTCCCCTTGCTGCATACATACTGTATTACTTGCATATTGATCATCGGTGGTATCGCCTTCTTGAACTGTGGCATAAATTGTAGCGAGCGCAGCCTGCATGAGCAGGGTATGGGGGCACGCAGGCAGTTTCAATTTTCAGGCAGCCCCTTTCAGATTGCCTGAAAACACAAATTTAAAAAAAAATGCAGGCTGCTTTCAAAGCCCTCAAACGATTCAAAAAGCAGCCTGCACATTCAAAAACACACGGAAAAGGCCGTTTGGCAACAACGCAGCAGCCGTAGCTTGGGCCGCTAAACCCACGCTTGCAGGCAGCCTGCACTTTATTGGAGAACACCATGAAAATAATGACCAAAACCCTTGCGCTTTCGATTTTCATGCTGCCGGCATCGGCATTTGCCACGCCTTATTTTGATGGTTTTTTTGGGGTGTTTTTTATTGCGATTTGGGTGATGCTAGCTGCAATTTTTTCTTATGTAGTGATGCGGTTAATGTATTGGAGCTAGCGGTTGCCTGCTTTTTTTCTGGCCAGAAATTAGGAAAAATAGGACTTTTGTTGATTGTATTGGATATTCCCATATTTTATTTTGCCGCATATCTCTACCATACTTCTATTGGGAGTGAACGGGAGGAAAAGCGCCTCGAGCAGTTAAGCCAAATCACGCTGCCTGCGCCGCAAACCGTTGCGGGTATCGCCATGCCGGCAGGAACATATCTTGAAACCGAGATTGCAAAACGCAAGCAATCCGAACCCGACAAATTTGTTTATGCAGGATTTTCACAACCAGTTGTTTGGAATGGTATTTCCATTTTGCGTATGAGAAGGCGTTTAAGTATTGGGGATGAATATTGGCAGGATCGTATAATTTATACCGAGCCTGAAAAACCAGTCAGCATCGGGCAATGGATTTGTCAGACTGGGCTATATTTGGAATGGCGGTTGCTCCCGCAAGCCAATGGCAAGCCGCCGGAGATTCCTTCCCACCAATCGGCAGAGCCTTATGTCTATTTGTCCGACTGCTCTTTGGAGGATGGGCAGACCGCATTGCTGCCCGAATTTGGTGCTGTTCTTGAAGTGGGGGCTATCCGCCGGGAAAACGACAAATATCGGGATGTTACCAAAGGGTTTTGGCGTACCGGAGCATCCGGATACGGCGAAGAATCACGGGAATCCGGCAGAATGGATTTCTATTCTTTGGATCTGTCAGTGGACTCAGCGCGGGTGGTGCATGAATTTGCCGCCAAGCTGGAAGACAATAATCCGGATATGAATTGCCAAATGCCCAATCCTACTTTTTTGGTGTGGCAAAAGTCCCAGCCGAATGTGACTTTGGCAGCCAGCCCCGAACCGAAGAGAATCCCGAAAAAATGCTGGGGTAAAACGCTTGTGCCGACACCGATTGAAGCGCTTTCCAAGCAGCTTGGGCCGAATTATGAATCCTTTTTTAACGGGGCAGAGCAATATTTCAAGCAAACGCAGGCGGTAAGCAGCGAGCAGAAAAATGCTGCGAAACCTTAACCTGTGCTGAAAATCCGCCCCAAAAGCAGCCTGCACCCCGAAATGGAAGTGCAGGCTGCTTTTGGATGGCAGACGAAATGAAATCAATACAACGCCAACCTATTGCCCGAAAATTGCCAGCCGATATAATCATCCTTTGGCAGCAACATATTCATACAAAAGAACTATTGACTTTAATCGGTAAATCATGAGATGTTTCGCGATTAAAAAATTAGCGGCTGTGGATAGGGCGGATATATCGGTATTCCGTCATTTTATCCGCCGCCATCACCCAATATCTACACAAGGAGTACATAATGCCCCATATGAAAAAACCTGCATTCCGAATTTGCACGATGGCATTGATTTTGGCGGCCGTGCCGCAGGGCGCATGGGCGGACGACGGCGGTGATTCGCAGTCATTGCCAAATGTCAGCGTAACCGCGCCTAAACGCGTGCGTGCCGACCAATTTTATACGGTGGACGAAATGTCGTCCGCCACGGGCATGAAACTTTCGCCCAAAGATACGCCGCAGTCGGTGAGCGTGGTCACGCGCAAGGCGATGGACGATAGGGGGCTGACTTCGCTGGAAGACGCGGTGAAGACGGCTACGGGCATCAATGTGTACCGCCAAGGCTACCAAACGCGTTATCAGTCGCGCGGGTTTGATATTGCGCAGATTAGCGAAAACGGCGCAAATTCCACCGTCTGCACCATGTGCGGCAACAATCCGCACGACCAACGCCAGTTGATGGATATGGGGTTGTATGACCGTGTTGAAATCGTGCGCGGGGCGACCGGTTTGATGAAGGGGCAGAGCGAACCCGGCGGCAGCATCAATGCCATCCTGAAAAAGCCGACCAGTACGCCGCAGACCACGTTTGACGTGCTGGCAGACCGCTGGGGCAGAATCCGCGGTTCGGCGGACGTATCGGGCACATTGAGCGCGGCGCATCAGGTGCGCGGGCGTGCCGTGGCCGTGGCGGAACGCACCGAAGGATTCAGGCAGCATGACAAAGGCTATAACGGCCTGCTGTATGGCGTGGTGGATAAATCTTTCGGCGAAGACGGGCAGACCAAAATTACCGCTGGTGCGTATATCCAGCGCACGAAAGACCAGCCTGCACTGTTCGGGCTGCCTTCCGCCGCCGACGGTTCGGATTTGCGCCTGCCCCGCAGCCACTATTTGGGCGCGGACTGGAATAAAACGTCTTACCGGAAACTCAGCGCATTCACCGAACTGGAACACCGTTTCAACGACGATTGGAAACTGTCCGCCACCGCTGTTTACACACAGAACAAATCGCACACCGAATACGGCTATGTGCCGTTCCGCAGCAACGTTTCCGCAGCAGGCACCGTGTCGGACGGCTGGCTGGGGCGCAGCGACCGCTACAACCACCAATGGACGTTCAAAGCCGATTTGGAAGGCAAATATCCGCTGTTCGGGCGCAAACACGAGCTTTACGTGGGGCTGAACCACAGCCGCGAACGCTTCAACAATTTGTGGCGCGGCAGCAGGCTGAACGGCACATACAACGTTTTCTCGTGGAACGGCAGCGAACTGGCACGCCCTACCGACTGGAACAACGGCACGATTAAAGAAATCCGCCAAACCACCGTTACCACAAAAACCGCCACCGCCGCCACGCGCTTCAACATCACCGACCGGCTGCACCTGCTTGGCGGCGTGGGCTACACCTATTGGAAGGAAAACCAATACCTGTCGTGGATGGGCACGCCGCACAGTGTCAGAAGAAAAGGGCGCGCCGTGCCTTATGGCGCGATTACGTTCGACCTGACACCGAACCAGTCGCTGTATGCCAGCTATACCAGCATTTTCAAATATACAGGCGAACGCTACGACATAGACGGCCAAGCCTTGAAACCCACACAGGGGCGCAGTTATGAACTGGGTTGGAAAGGCGCGTGGAACGGCGGCAAACTCAACAGCGAAGTGGTGCTGTTCCAAACCGACAAGGAAAACGAACCGATGGACACCTGGCTGGCGCGCAACCCTAACGGCAGCGTTGTGCCGTGGAACAGCCGTTCGCCCGGCGCAAAAGCCGTGTACGAACCCGTGCGCCTTCAAAGCCGCGGGATAGACTTGGAATTGTCGGGCAGCCTGAATGACAACTGGGAAGCCAGCGCAGGCTATACTTACAACCACCGCAAATACACCGCCACCGCCGACCGCCGCGCCAATCCCGCCATCCGTGCCGGCATGGATTTCAGCCAGCACACGCCCAAGCACATGCTGCGGCTCTATACGTCTTACCGCCTGCCGTTTGACGGCCGCAAATGGACGCTGGGCGGCGGCGTTACCGTGCAGAGCAAATCTTCGCCGATTACCGTGGGCGGGCAGAAACACTATTTGGGCGGTTATGCCGTGTGGAACGCCTCGCTGCATTACCAACCGAACGGCAGTCTGAAAATCGGCCTGCTCGTCAATAACCTGACCGACAAACGCTATTACGAAGGCCACGGACACCGCGGCACCACCCAAGGCCATTTCTACGGCGAGCCGCGCAACGTGCTGTTCACGCTGCAATGGAAGATGAAATAGCTGTCGGCACATCGAACGGGCAAAAAGCAGCCTGCACATTTAGAAAATAAGTGCAGGCTGCTTTGCCACACCGTTCAGGCAGCCTGCACGATAACAGCATTCCCAACCGCATCATTAGCGATACCGTATCCAACCCTTTGCAAAAGCCTTTTTTATGCAAACCCTCAAATCTTTTTACCGCCTTGCCCGACCGTTCTGGTTTGCCCGCAGCCAATGGCGCGAATGGCTCATGCTTGCCACCGTGCTCGGTTTCACCGTCGCCATCATCCGCATCAGCGTGCTGATTGCCGACTGGGACAAAAAATTCTACGACGCGCTCGCCGCCTTCAACGGACAGGCCATGCCCGCCCTGATCGCCGAATATTTGGGCTATATGGCGCTGATGGTCGGCTGCATCGTCTGCGGCGACTGGCTGCAGAAAAAGCTGATGTTCCGCTGGCGCAGCCACCTCACCGCCCAATTTGAACAGCGCTGGCTGGCAGAGGGCAGCCATTACCGCCTGCAACTCAACCGCGAGCCAGACAACCCCGACCAGCGCATCGCCGAAGACATTTATCTGCTGGCCGACAAAAGCATCTCCCTGTTCCGCAATTTTTTCAACAACGTGCTCAAATTTTCCGCCTTTGTCGGCGTGCTGTGGGAGCTTTCGGGCGTGCAGCAGTTCACCCTGTTTGGGCAGCAGTTCACCGTGTACGGTTATCTGGTGTGGGTGGCGCTGGGCTATTCCGCGCTTGCCACCGTGGCCGCCCACTTGGTCGGACGCAAACTCAAACACCTCAATATCGAGCGGCAGCACCGCGAAGCGGATTACCGCGCCACCCTGCTGCGCGTGCGCGACCACGCCGAACAAATTGCCTTTTACCGCGGCGAAAATGCCGAAAGCCGCCGCCTACGCACCCGCTTTTCCCGCATTAGCGACAACTGGCGGCGGCTGATTTCGCGCGAATTCAAGCAGGAAACCTTTTGGGCGGTGTATGTGCGCATCAGTATCTTCATCCCCATTGTCGCCACGCTGCCCATGTATCTGGCGCACACGCTCACGTTCGGCGATATGATGCAGACCCGCACCTCGTTTGCCCGCGTGCAGGACAGCTTCGGCTGGTTTACCGACGTGTACCGCCGCCTGATGGAATGGGCCGCCACCGTGGAACGCCTGTCCGGCTTTCAGGCTGCCCTAGATGAAACTTTGGACGAAACGGAACGCACAAAGCAGCCTGCACCCGCCGACAACCTTATCCGCGCCGAAGGCATCAGCGTCGCCACCGCGCAGGGGCGCATCCTGCTGCAAAACCTCGACTTCCAAGCCCAAGGCAGCGAATGGCTGCTGTTTGACGGGCGCAGCGGCATCGGCAAATCCACCCTCATGCGCGTGTTTGCAGGGCTGTGGCCGTATTATCAGGGGCGCTATATCCTTAACGCCCGCCGTAGCCTGTTTCTGCCGCAACGCCCCTATCTGCCTTATGCCAGCCTGCGCGAAAGCCTGTGCTACCCCAACCCGCCGCAGGCCGACGATGCCCAACTGGCCGCTGTGCTGGAACAGGTCGGGCTGCCCCTGCCCGCAGGCGGCTTGGACGGCAAATGCGAATGGGCAAGCCTACTTTCGGGCGGCGAACAGCAGCGGCTCAGCATCGCCCGTGCCCTGATTGCCCGCCCCGACGTGCTGTTTTTGGACGAGGCCACCAACCAGCTGGACGACGAAACCGCCGCCGCCCTGATGTCCCTGCTGCGCCGCGAGCTGCCGCACACCCTGTGCATCGCTGTCAGCCACCAGGCCGCCGTCAAAGCCCTGTTCACACGCCGCCTGCCGCTGGATAAGGCGGTGCCGCAGGAAGATTGAAACAGCGGCACGTCTTTATTGCCGACAAAAAACAAAAAGCAGCCTGCACCCCAAAATGGAAGTGCAGGCTGCTTTTGGATGGTGCGGACGATTACATGGCGCCGTAATTCGGTCCGCCGCCGCCTTCGGGGCAGGTCCATGTGATGTTCTGCGCCGGGTCTTTAATGTCGCAGGTTTTGCAGTGCAGGCAGTTGGCCGCGTTAATTTGCAGGCGCGGCTTTCCGCCGTTTTGCTGCACGATTTCATACACGCCGGCAGGGCAGTAGCGCGTTTCGGGGCTGGCGTATTGCGCGTAATTCAGGTCAATCGCCAGCGCAGGGTCGCGCAGTTTCAGGTGTGCAGGCTGGTTTTCTTCGTGCGATACGCCCGCCAAGAACACGCTGCTCAAACGGTCGAACGTGATTTTGCCATCGGGCTTCGGATATTCGATGGGCGTATATTCTTTGGCGGGATGCAGGCTGCCTGCGTCCGTGCCGTGGTGGGCAATCGTCCAAGGCATCCGCCCTTTGAACACGTATTGCTCCAAGCCGGTATACATCATGGCAGGAATCAGCCCCCATTTGAACGCGGGGCGGATGTTGCGGATGGCGTGCAATTCTTGATACAGCCAGCTTTGCTCGAACAGGCCTTGGTAACGCGCCGCCGTTTTGCCGTGTGCAGGCTGCTTTTCGGTGTCGCTTTCCAGCAGGGGGAACACGGCTTCCGCTGCCAGCATGGCCGATTTCATGGCGGTGTGGCTGCCTTTGATGCGTGCCACGTTCAAAAAGCCCGCGCAGTCGCCCACCAGCACGCCGCCGGCAAACGCCAGTTTCGGCAGGCATTGCAAGCCGCCTTCCACCAATGCGCGCGCACCGTAGGCAATGCGGCGGCCGCCTTCCAGCATGGGGCGGATGGCGGGGTGCAGCTTCAAGCGTTGAAATTCTTCAAACGGCGACAGGTAAGGATTTTGGTAATCCAACCCCACCACCAAACCCAGGGCGATTTGGTTGTTGTCCAGATGATAAACAAACGAGCCACCATAGGTTTTGCTGTCCAGCGGATAGCCCACGGTGTGAATCACCAGTCCGGGCTGGCATTGTTCGGGCGGCACTTCCCAGATTTCTTTGATGCCCAAGCCGTAGGTTTGCGGCTGTGCGGCTTTGTCCAGACGGAACCGTTCAATCACCTGCTTGGTCAATGAGCCGCGCGCGCCTTCGGCAAAAATGGTCTGCTGCGCCCAAAGCTCCATGCCGGGCTGGAAAGCGTCCGTCGGTTCGCCGTCTTTGCCCACGCCCATATTGCCGGTGGCCACGCCTTTCACGCTGCCGTCGGGGTGATACAGGATTTCGCTGGCGGCAAAGCCCGCATAAATTTCCACGCCCAAATTTTCCGCCTGTTCCGCCAGCCATTTGCAGAGCAGGCCCAGGCTGATGATGTAGTTGCCTTCGTTGTGGAAGCTGGGCGGCACAATCGGCATGCGGTACGATTTCTGCCCGGTCAGGAACAGGATGCGGTCTTCGGTCACGCTGCGCGTCAGCGGTGCGCCCAATGCTTTCCAGTCGGGCAAGAGTTCGTTGAGCGCGCGCGGGTCGATGACGGCGCCCGATAAAATGTGCGCGCCCACTTCGCTGCCTTTTTCCAAAACGCAAACGCTGATTTCGCGCTGCTGCTGCGCGGCCAGTTGCTTCAGGCGGATGGCGGCCGACAAACCGGCAACGCCCGCGCCCACAATCACTACGTCGAACGCCATGCTGTCGCGTTCAAATTCGGTGGTGTTCATGATGTCCTTTTGATTTGTTTTATTGGAGTGCAGGCTGCTTTGAAAGCGTCCCAAAGCAGCCTGCACGGTTATAAATGATTGGTTTGAATGATGTTCATACGGCAGACGGGAGCTGCGATTTTAGCATTTTCCGCCAGCCGTGTCGTCCGGTTAAAGCGGCTTGAAGTAGGCCAGGGAGGCAATGCAGGCGATGCAGGCAATGCTCACTGCATACAGTGCAAACCATTTTGGCGAGCGCGGACGGCTGCGCAGGCAAACCACGCCCAATATAATATACACCAGCACCAAAAACAGCTTCACCCCCAGCCATTTGCTTGCCCCGAACGGCTGCCAATGCCCGATTTGCATCAGCATCATGCCGGAAAACAGCAGCAGGGTGTCGTTGATGTGCGGCATAAAACGCAATGCGGAAGGCAGCGGTTTTTCAGGCTTCATCGTGCGCAGCCAAAAGCGCAGGTTGAACAGGATAAAGGTCATTGTGATAAAAAACAGATGGCTATGCTTGATGCCGAGATACATGCTTTCCAAAGTGGTCTCCAAGAAGGGTTTGGACGGGGCGGTAGTTTAAATCAAACCGGCGTGAACGTCACGGATAAATGGATTTTCTGTATCCCAGGCATAGCCTGCAAAAACGGAGCACAGAGCTTCGCGCAGTTCGGGCGATTGTTTTTCGCTGAACACCAGTTCTTGGAACGAACCGTCATACCAGCTGTCGATGCAGTTGCGTAGCGTATTAATGCCGTATGCGTGCGCATCGACATAATCTTTCTGCCAATCCACTTTTTCGCCGCGCAACTGGCGGGTAACGGCCTGGCAGGCGAGCTTGGACGAATAAATGGCGGTGGTCACGCCGGAAGAGAAAACCGGGTCTAAAAAGCCGGCGGCATTGCCGAGCAGGGCGAAATTGTCGCCATACATTTGCGTGACTGCGGAATCGTAGCGCGAGAAGAACAGGAACGGGGCATCGTTTTCCCAGAACGCATTTTGCAGGATGCGCGCGAAAAACGGGATTTCCATTACAAATTTCTTCATGACTTTGGATGCGGCGCGGTCGTCTTGGAAATAATGCGATTCGCCGACCACGCCTACCGAAGCGCGGCCGTTGGCAAACGGAATCAGCCATACCCAGATATCGGGAAATTTGGGGTGGATGGCGATGGTGGATTTATAGCGGTCGTACAGCGGGTCGGTGATGTTGTCGTTGATATGGGTGCAATACACGTTGCGCTGAGTGAGGCCCGTTTCGATTTCCCAGCCCAACAGGCGCGGCAGCAGCCGGAAATAACCGCTGGCATCCAGCACGAAACGCGCATTCAGTCGGTATTCGGATTTGTCTTCGCGCTGAATGGTCAGCGACACGGGCATTTCGTTGGGGTTGAAATCCACCACGGATTGCCCGAAGCGGACATCCGCCCCTTTTTTAATCACTTCCTCTGCAAGGATTTGGTCGAAGTGGGCGCGGTCCACCTGCAAGGCAACGCTGCTTCGGTGTTTGTATTGATAGCGGAAATCAAAATGCGTCTGGCGTTCGCCATAGGTAAAGACAACGCCGTTTTTGGGCTGGAAGCCTGCCATGGCAACGGGCGTGAGCAAATCCGCTTCTGAAAGGATGTCCATCGCAAAAGGCAGCAGGCTCTCGCCGATAACATAGCGGGGGAAATGCTGTTTTTCGATAATACAGACGCTGAAACCCTGCTGCAATAAAAGTGCTGCCGCCACGGTTCCTGAAGGGCCTGCGCCCACAATCACAACATCAAAGAAATCGCTCATAGTTGCCTTTTGTATAGATGGATATGGGTGTAAAACAAAAAGAAAATGACTAAAGTTTACGAGACTATACTATATCATGAAAAAGTATAAAGAAATTTACGCGAAACAAATATTTGCGCGGGTTTTGGATGCTTATTCGTTAGGTTTTCCATCTATCTTCATTGTCTGTAAGGCAAATTTCTTTTCTACTGCCACTGCAAACGGTGCGGCATTCAAACGGTTGACGTGTCCGTAACGCAACACACAGAACCGACGTGCCGGTAGTGCGGCAAAATAATCCAGCAGCGCGGCTTTTTCTGCCTTGCCGGCTTCGTGCCCGTGATATACGACGACGACCAGATAACCGCCCTTGTCCAACAAATCCAAAGCAGCCTGCACGGCCGCCACGCTGGTTTCGGGCAGGGTGGTGATGTTTTTGTCGCCGTGCGGCAGGTAGCCGAAGTTGAACACGGCGGCGCGCAAGGGTTGGCGGATGTATTGAGCAGCGTGCTGGTGTCCGTCCTGAATCAGGGTAACGCGCGACAGTAGGCCGTGTTCCGCCAAGCGCGCACGGGTGGCTTCAATGGCGGCGGTTTGAATGTCGAAGGCAAACACGCGGCCGGTTTCGCCCACGCATTGCGCCAGCAGCAGGGTGTCGTGCCCGTTGCCCGCCGTGCCGTCCATCACGCAGTCGCTTTCGCGGATGCGCGCGCGCAGCAGGCTGTGGGCGAAGGGGATGATATCTGCCAGCATGTTCAATCAGCCTCTTGTTGTTTCAAAATATACGTTTCCGTTATCAACGCTTCCTGCCAAAAGCAGCCTGCACTTTATCCGACCTCTTCCAAAGCCGCCACGGACTGCTTCAAACGCGCCAGCAAAACGCGGTGGAAATCGGTGCACGCGTCCCAAACCGCGTCTTGGTTCATCACGCTCAAATTGCCGCCGGTGGTCAAATCGACAGGCGCGCCGTTTTCAATGGCATCGTGCAGTTCCAAAAACTCGTTTTGCGCGAACGCCGTCAGTTTGCCGACCAGCATTGCCGCCTGCTCGAAGCGTGCCAAATCGGCCTCCAATTCGGGCAGCAACGCGCACCATTCGTCGTATGTTTCCTGCGCGGCATTCACGCGCTGTTGCAGATTGCCCATGATTACAACCCCAATTCGTTCAAAAAGCGCACATCGTCCGCCCAGCCGGATTTCACTTTCACCCACACTTTCAAAAACACTTTGCAGTCAAAGAGTTTTTCCATATCCAGCCGCGCTTCGGTGGAGATTTTTTTCAGTTTCTCACCGCCGCGCCCAATCACAATCGGCTTCTGGTTTTCTTTGTCCACCAGCACGGCGATATAAATATGGAACATGCCGTTTTCTTCTTTGAACTGTTCCACTTCCACGTTCATCGCATACGGCAGCTCTTCTCCCAAATAGCGGAACAGTTTTTCACGCACGATTTCCATCGCCAGGAAACGGCTGGATTTGTCGGTCACCATGTCTTCGGGATACATGGGCACGCTTTCGGGCAGGAACGGCTTTAAGGTTTCCAGCAGGTTGGCAATCCGCAGGCCGTGCTTTGCGCTCACCACTTCCGCCGCCGCAAAATCAAATTCTTGGCGCACTTGGTCAATAAACGCATTCAGGGCGTGTTTGTCTTTTGTCTTGTCTTTGTCGATTTTATTGACCACCAGCACCACGGGGATTTTGTTCGGCAGCTGCTTCAACACGGTGCGGTCGGCTTCGGTAAAGCGCATGGCTTCCACCACGAAGGCCACCGCGTCCACACCGCTCATCGCTTCGGTCACGTTCAGGTTCAGGCGGTCGTTGAGCGCGTTGCGGTGGTCGGTTTGGAAGCCGGGCGTGTCCACAAACACGAACTGCGCCGTGTCGTCTGTGTAAATGCCGGTTACCTTGTGCCGCGTGGTCTGCGCCTTTTTGCTGGTGATGCTGATTTTCTGCCCGATCAAATGGTTCATCAGCGTGGATTTGCCCACGTTCGGCCGGCCGACAATGGCAATGAAGCCGCAGCGGTATCCGTCTGCAGCCTGCTGTTCGTTGGCCAAAAATTCTGCTACGTTCATATGGCGCGTTCTTTCCGGTTGTTTGATAATGCGATTATACTGGTTTACGGTTTTTTACGCTTGCCTTCTGCGGATGGTGCTTGTTTTTGGGCGTATTCAGCCTTATTTTCGGAAAATGAGTGGAATGTGTTATTAAGGACAGGGAAATGCAGTTGATCGGGATTTTTTTGCTGGCAGGCGCGGTGTTGGAAGTTTTGTCGATTGTGATGATGGTAAAACTGATTGGCGGCATGCTGACTTTTGCGTTGATGGTGCTGAGTTTTATTTTGGGCTCGTATTTAATCGGCCGAAATGCCGGCGTGTCCAAAGTGATGCTGGCAGGTGCGCTGCTGCGTGGGCACGGGCGTATGTCGTTGTACCAGATGCTTTGGCCGGTGCGGATTCCTGTGGCCGGCGGGTTGCTGATGATTCCGGGGTTTTTGTCCAGCGTGTTGGCGTTGTTGTTGCTGCTGCCGTTGAAGGGTGGCAAGGCACAGGAACCGCAGGGCGCGTCGCCGTTTTTCACGCAGCGCCAAGCCGCGCGGGACGATGATGTGATTGAAGGGGAATTCGTGGTGCGCTCGGACGGCGGCAAGCGCCATCAGCATCAGGATTTGCTGAATCCGCCGCAGGATAAACCGTGATGTCGGGCGGCCGATGAAAAGCAGCCTGCACTTTGAAAAACGAGGTGCAGGCTGCTTTTTTGTGTGTTGAATGGGGAAACGAATCGGCGGCAGGTTGAAGTTTGCATACGGCATTCAATGTGCGCCGTTGCGTGTTCGCCTTATGCGGTTTGATGGTTAGCTGGTTCAGAAAAAGCAGCCTGCACCCGTAAAATGGAAGTGCAGGCTGCTTTTGTGCGGTTTGCCCGCTCATTTACCGCATAAAAAACGCCATGTAATACAGTATATGCAGCAGCGCATTGGCGCACAGGGCAATGGTAATGCTGTTGAAGCGGAGCTGCTTACTGCAGCAAACGGTTACCACGCACCACAAAACCAGCAGGTTCACCAGCAGCGTTATGGCGAGGATTGTGCTGAGCAGGCTGCTGAACACCAAGGCTAACGGCAGCAAAAATATCCATGACGGCAGATGGTTGAACGCGCGGCGGAAATCGCCTTGCGACAGGGCTTGCAGGCCGGTTTGGAAAGTGGACGGGCGATTGTCTTGGCAGAGGATGGACAACGCGGCGGTGGACGCGTAGGAAAAGGCCAGTTGCAGGCAGGTGAGCGGCCACGGCATGGCAAGCATCTGGCTGGCATAGGTGAAGGGGAGTAGCAGGCTGCACAGCAGGAAAATGTGTTTGGACGGGCGTAAATGCAGGCGTTGCGCCATGGCGGCATTCACGGCAATGCTCATCAGAATCGCCGGCCAAATGCTGGAAAATGCCGCTTCCACGACAGATGATGGCGTCATCATGAAATTGACAAAGCTGTTTGTAAAATCGGCAGAATCGAATTTCTCCCGAATATCATTGAGTGCGCCCAGCAAATGCGGCTGCATAATCGCGGCATTGATGATCAGCAGGACGATTTGGGTGCCGTTGCCCGACCATTGCTGCAAGCCGCGTTTGAATTGCAGGCTGTTGGTTAGAAACAGGCACAGCAGCGTCCAGACGGACAAAGGCAGCATGGCAAGCATCATCATGGTCAAATCGTTTTTGGGTGCACCGATCATGTAAGCGGCAATCAGGCACAACCACGAGCAGGCAAACACCACCCAGCCCAGCACGGGGGCGGCAATCAGGCGCGAATAGGCCATTTGCCAAGGCGATAGGGACGACATGCGCAACTGGTCGAACATATTGGACGAAATATCCCGTTTCAGGCTGCGGCTGATTAAAATCAGGCAGGCAAGAGCGGCAAATGATAAGCCGAAGCCACTTAAGCCGACCAGATAGTCAACCAAACGGACGCTGTCGGTTCTCATTGCGATAAACAGGCCGAAGACCAGGATGACGCTGGCGACCAGGCCCCAGTTCAGGTTCAGCCACAACAGGCGTTGGAATTCAGCATTCACAAAGATTTTCGGAATTCGGACGGACGATTTCATTGGGCATTCTCCCGATGGATGTTCAAACTGTTTTGGTAATTTTCCAGCAATGTGGTGCGCACCACGGATACCGAACTCAATGTCAGGCCTGCACGCACAATATCGGACAACAAGGCGGCGCGCATTTCATCGGATTGGGGCAGGGTAACGGTGAACACGTCGCCCTGCTGTGAGGCAGCCTGCACATTCGGCAGCGAACGCAACCGTGCCAACGCGTCTTGCGGCGGCTGCAACAAATGGATTTTCAGCGTTTGTTCGTTTTGGTTTTCCGTGTGGATTGCCTGATGCGCCTTAATCCTGCCGCGCTGCATCACCAGCATGTGCGTGCAATATTCGTCCAGTTCCGACAAAATGTGGCTGGACACCAGAATCGTCATGCCTTCCGATTTCAGGCGCAGCAGCAGTTGCGACAATTCGTACCGCGCTTCGGGGTCGAGCCCGCTGGCCGGTTCGTCCAGCAGCAGGAATTGCGGGCGGTGGATAATCACCTGCCCGATGCCGACACGCTGTTTCTGCCCGCGCGAAAGCGATTTGATGTGGTCGTATAGCTTGTGCTCCAATCCCAAAAGCTGCACGGTGTCCACCACTGCGCTTTCCAGTTCGTTATCAGGCACGCCGCGCGCTTTGGCGGCATAGGTCATATATTGAATCACGGTCAAATCGTCGGACAGGCCGAAGATGTCGGGCAGGTAGCCCAGTTGCGCGAAGCTGGCGCGCGGGTCTTCCAAAATCGGGCGTCCGTTGAGCAAAACCTCGCCGTCCGAAGGCACCTCCAAGCCTGCCAAACAGCGCATCAGCGTGGATTTTCCCACGCCGTTCGGGCCAATCAGGCCGGTAATGCTGCCGCGCGTCAGATGAAGGTTGATGTCGTGCAGGACGTGCTGCCTGCCGTAATAAAAATTAAGCTGATGTACTTGAATCATGCCGTTCTCCATATAGTGGGGCAGGGGCATTGTAAAGGATTCGGCAAGGCAGAGAAAGCGCAGGCATGCAGATGTTGGGGATGATTGACACAAATCGGAGGTTTCTGGCAAAAGCAGCCTGCACCTTCATGCAGAATTGAAAGTGCAGGCTGCTTTGTTTGCAGATAATTCAACTTTAACCGTTAAAATTTTCACGGCAGGAACAGCGAAAATACCCTAAAATAAACGCTATTTTACCCAAAGGCCGGCCGCCTGCCGTGCGGATTGCGCCGAATATAAAACCAACGCAAAACACAGGAACGCCCATGACCGCCACCACCCACACGCCCACCCAACGCCTGCGCGAAATCCCGTACAACTACACGTCCTATTCCGACCGCGAAATCGTCATCCGCCTTTTGGGCGGGGCGGCTTGGGAAACGCTGGAAACCCTGCGCGCGCAGCGCAAAACGGGGCGTTCGGCGCGGATGCTTTTTGAAGTGTTGGGCGACATTTGGGCGGTGGTGCGCAACCCGTATCTGACGGACGATTTGCTGGAACACGGCAAACGCCGCGCCGCGCTGGTGGAGGCCATGCGCCACCGCCTGAACGAAATCAACAAACGCCGCGACGAAAACGCCGACGTGCTGCGGCTGGTGCAGGCTGCCGAAAGCGCGGTGAACCGTTTTGAAGACAGCTTTGCGGCCACCAAGCTCAAACGCAGCCAAATCTTGGCGCGGCTTTCGAAAATCACCAAAAAACACAACATTATGTTTGACGGGCTGGCACGCGTTACCCACGTGACTGATGCCACCGACTGGCGCGTGGAATATCCGTTCGTGGTCGTCAATCCCGACACGGAAGCCGAAATCGCGCCGCTGGTGCGCGCCTTAATCGAGCTGGATTTGACGATTATCCCGCGCGGCGGCGGCACGGGCTACACGGGCGGCGCGGTGCCGTTGGATGCGATGAGCGCCGTCATCAACACCGAAAAACTGGACCGGCACGGCGGGGTGCAGGCTGCTTCGCTGGCGGGGCTGGACGGCGAACACCCCATCATCGTGTGTGGTGCGGGCGTGGTAACGCGGCGGGTGGAAGAAGCGGCACACGCGGCGGGGCTGGTGTTTGCCGTGGACCCCACTTCGGCGGACGCATCCTGCATCGGCGGCAACGTGGCCATGAACGCGGGCGGCAAAAAAGCCGTGCTGTGGGGCACGACGCTGGACAATCTGGCGTGGTGGAAAATGGTCAATCCGCAAGGCGAATGGATTAAGGTGGAGCGCGTACGCCACAATTTCGGCAAAATCCATGACGAAGAAACCGCCGTGTTCCATGTCCACATGTTGCACGACGACGGCGAAACGGTGCTGAAAACTGAAGCGCTGGAAATTGCAGGCTGCAAATTCCGCAAAGTCGGATTGGGCAAGGACGTTACCGACAAATTTTTGAGCGGCCTTCCCGGCGTGCAGAAGGAAGGCACGGACGGCATCATTACCAGCGCCGCGTTTGTGCTGCACAAAATGCCCAAATACACGCGCACCGTATGCCTGGAATTTTTCGGCACGGTGGCCAACGCCACGCCGTCCATCGTGGAAATCCGCGATTTCATGCAGTCGCATGCGTCGGTGAAACTGGCCGGCTTGGAGCATTTGGACTGGCGTTACGTCCGCGCCGTGGGCTATGCCACCAAAGCCGCCGGCAAAGGCCGCCCGAAAATGGTGCTGATTGCCGATGTGGTGTCGGACGACGAAGCACAGGTGCAGGCTGCTTCCGAACACATCTGCGAACTGGCGCGCGCCCGCGACGGCGAAGGCTTCATTGCCGCATCGCCCGAACAGCGCAAAACCTTCTGGCTCGACCGCGCCCGCACCGCTGCCATCGCCAAGCACACCAACGCCTTCAAAATCAACGAAGACGTGGTGATTCCGCTGGAACGCTTGGGCGAATATTCGGACGGCATCGAGCGCATCAACATCGAACTTTCCATTCAAAACAAACTCAAACTCTGCACCGCGCTGGCGGATTATCTTTCAGGCAGCCTGCCGGTGGACAAAATGGACACCGACCTGCCTGCCGCCGAGCTTTTGGGGGAACGCGCCAGACACGCGCTTGCCCATGTCACCGCCGTGCAGGAGCGCTGGGAATGGCTGCTGCACAACTTGGACGTGCCGCTGGCCGAATACCAAACGCGTTACGGCAAAGCCGCCCATGCCGCCCCCGAAGCCGACCCGCAGCAGAGCTGCTTTATTGCCTTCCGCGATTTCAGGCTACGCGTGTCCGTGAAGCAGGACGTGATGCAGCCGCTGGCGGAGATTTTTTCCGGCAAGGCGGACACCAAAATCATGGCGGGCTTGGGCAAAATCCACGCCCAAACCGTGCGCGGCCGCGTATTCGTCGCGCTGCACATGCACGCGGGCGACGGCAACGTCCATACCAACATCCCCGTGAATTCGGACGATTACGAAATGCTGCAAACCGCGCATCAGGCCGTGGCGCGGATTATGCGGATTGCCCGCAGCCTGAACGGCGTGATTTCGGGTGAACACGGCATCGGCATCACCAAATTGGAGTTTCTGACCGATGAAGAAATGCAGCCGTTTTGGGACTACAAAGCCAAAATCGACCCGCAAGGCCGCTTCAACCGCCACAAACTCATGCGCGGTTCGGATTTGCGCCATGCCTACACGCCGTCTTTCGAGCTGCTCGGCTTTGAAAGCCTGATTATGGAGCAGTCGCACTTGGGCAAAATCACCGAGGCCGTGAAAGACTGCCTGCGCTGCGGCAAATGCAAACCCGTGTGCAGCACCCACGTTCCGCGCGCCAACCTGCTGTATTCGCCGCGCAACAAGATTTTGGGCGTGGGGCTGCTGGCCGAAGCATTTTTATACGAAGAACAAACGCGGCGCGGCGTATCGCTGAAACATTTTGACGAATTGGGCAGCATTGCCGAACACTGCACCGTGTGCCACCGCTGCGTGAAACCTTGCCCCGTGAATATCGATTTCGGCGATGTGAGCGTGGACATCAACAATTTCCTGCGCGAAACGGGGCACAAGCGCTTCAACCCGATGGTGTCCGCCGGCATGGCATTTTTGAACGCCAAAAATCCCACGTTGGTCAAAACCCTGAGGGCAGGCGTGGTAACCGCAGGCTTTAAAGCGCAAACCTTGGCCTATGATTTGGGCAGGCAGTTCCATATCGGCGCAGGCAGGCAGAAGCGCGCGCCCAAGGCCACCACGCAGAAACCGCCGATAAAAGAGCAGGTGATCCATTTCATCAACCGCCCCCTGCCGCGCAACGTGCCGCTGAAAACCGCGCGCTCGCTGCTGGGCTTGGACGGCGACGGCAGCACCGTGCCCATCATCCGCAATCCCGCATTGCCCGAAGATGCGGAAGCCGTGTTCTATTTTCCCGGCTGCGGCTCGGAAAAACTGTTTTCGCAAGTCGGGCTGGCCACGCAGGCGATGCTGTACCACGCAGGCGTGCAGACCGTGCTGCCGCCGGGCTACCTTTGCTGCGGCTACCCGCAATCCGCCCACGGCGACCAGCCCAAAGCCGACAGCATGGTGACCGAAAACCGCGTGCTGTTCCACCGCATGGCCAATACATTGAATTATCTGGATATTAAAACCGTGGTGGTGTCTTGCGGAACGTGTTACGACGCGCTGGCGGAATACCGCTTCGAAGACATATTCCCCGGCTGCCGCATTATCGACATCCACGAATATTTGCTGGAAAAAAACATTAAATTGCAAGGCGTTCAGGGGCAGCAGTATCTGTATCACAACCCGTGCCACACGCCCATCAAAACCATGGACGGCGCCAAACTGGCCAGCGAACTCATCGGCCAGAACGTGCCGTTGAGCGACCGCTGCTGCGGCGAAAGCGGAATGTTTGCCGTCAAACGCCCCGACATTGCCACGCAGGTGAAATTCCGCAAACAGGAAGAAATCGAGAAAAATCTGGCGCAGCTGCCGCAGGGCGAACCTGTGAAAATGCTCACTTCCTGCCCCGCCTGCCTGCAAGGCCTGAGTCGTTATGCCGAAGACAACAACCTGCCGGCGGACTATATCGTGATTGAAATGGCCAAACGTATTTTGGGCGAAAACTGGCTGGACGAATTTGTGGGCAAAGCGAAAAATGGCGGCATTGAGAAAGTGCTGCTGTGAAGAAGGTGCAGGCTGCTTTTGAAGGCACAGAAGCAGTTACAGGCAGCCTGCAACACGTTTGCCGTCGGTATGACGCATTCGCACAGAAGGACGAAGCATGGCCCGCCGAAACGGCGTGCAGGAAACAGAGTATTCAAGAGAGAAAATGCAATAAAACGTTTTTTTATCCGACAAATTCTGCCGCCCGTGCTGATTCAGTTAAGCATTATTGCCGTGCTGGCCTATTATGAAGGCAAAAATTTCGTCCCTTTCGTGGCGCCCGACGAATTCGGTACCGATTTCTTGTCGGTATTCGTCTTAATCCCAACCGTGTTGCTGACATGGCTATGGCAGGCGGTGGCGGCGGTGCGTTACCTGATGCAGGCACTCAAACCGCGAGGTAAAGCGGCGATGCTGCTGATGGCCTGGCTGTTGGCTTACCCTGTCGTGCTGATGGCGGCCGTGGTTTTGTTATGGTGGATTTTCCAATCCATGTTTCGTTAAATTCTGACAAAGCAGCCTGCATATCCACTGTTGGGCAGGGTGCAGGCTGCTTTTTTCAATCCATACAGGAACGTTATGACACACAATCCCGACAATCCAACCATCGTGCGCGGCATTTACCGCCATTACAAAGGCAATCTGTACGAAGTGCTGGACATCGCCACCCATTCGGAAACCGAGCAGAAGATGGTCGTGTACCGTGCGTTATACGGCGAATTCGGGCTGTGGGTGCGGCCGTTGGAAATGTTTGCTGAAAACGTGGCAACGGAAGAGGGCAGCTGCCCGCGCTTTGGTCTGAAAAAAGCATATTAAGCGCAAAAAAGCAGCCTGCACTTGGATTTTCCCGTGTGCAGGCTGCTTTTGAATATTTATTTATATGGTTCGGGGCGTATCAGTTTGGCGAAACCCAATATGGAATTTAAGGAAAAGATATTCAATGGCAAAATAGGATAATTTATGTGGCATGAGTTAAATTCACAAAACGATATTGATAATTTTATGAAAGAAACCGCCGGCTTTCATGATTCCTGCATTGTGGAAATGCACTATAAAAGTGGGAACTTTGTAGAAGAAAGCGGGGCTATGTGTTTGGCAACAGAACCTTATATGTACATTACTTTTCACAGCCAAATGGCAAAATTTCCCGCATTTGAAATGGAATTGGGCATGTTGGACAGATTTTCGATTATGTTCGATCTGAAATATACATTGGAAATTTATGATGTCTTATTTGAAAAACGGGATGACGGTTTTTATTGGTATAGTGACGAGTATGCGGACGAAAATGCGAATTACTGGTTCCGCTGCCAAACCATCCGCTGGCGTGAAATTCCGCTGGCCAATCAATCTGATGGAAGCGGCACCAATGGTAAGAAAGGAAAATAACCTATGTTTATTGAATTTGGTGCACAACATGGTTTTAAAACAGATATGCGATTTCGTGGATGTAAAAGTTTATTAAATCAAATCTTTAATAGTGATAAAAATAAACCATGCATCCATTTTAAAACCTTGCACGAATTTTCTATTATATTCAGAATAGCGGGCGGCAGAATTACCTTTGGCGGCGGAGAAGGTCCCGAACGGTTAAGAAAAGGACGCAATCAGCCTTACTATACAATCGACTTGGTCATTCCCGAAAAAAACTGGCCTGAAAAAACCGAAACCGAACTGCGCGAATATGTCGTACAAGGCGTTCGGGGCTGCTTCGCCTTGTTGCGGGACAAAGCGGTTAAAGCCGGCGAAGTCAAAGATGTGGCCAAGCTGGATGCCGATTTTGAACAAGGCATGGCGCAATTTTTAACCCGGCCTTTGCCCGAACTGCCAAAATATTGACCGACAAGTGAAGCAAAAGCAGCCTGCACATGAATCAAAATGAAAGTGCAGGCTGCTTTTGGTTAAATCGATAGGTAAGTTGGCTGGTGTCCAAGCATTTGCTGGAACATAGGGATATGTTGGACACAAATTGGACACAGCCAAAATAAGAGAGTAAAAACCCATAAAAGAAAAACCGTCTAAACGGTTGTTTAGACGGATAAAATCTGGTGGGTCGGGTGGGTTTCGAACCCACGACCAAGGGATTATGAGTCCCCTGCTCTAACCCCTGAGCTACCAACCCCAACAAAAGACTGCGAATTATAGATAAGAACGCAGCATCCGTCAAACGCCTGCAAAGCAGCGCGGCAAAGGGCGCATAAGTTGCCCACGCGGTATGTGCGCATGTGCTATAATCCGCGCGTTTTATTGTTCAACGGTCTTACACTAACACAGGAAATCATCATGGCGTTGATTGTACAAAAATACGGCGGTACTTCGGTCGGTTCGGCAGAGCGTATTAAAAATGTGGCCAACCGCGTGGCTAAAGCACGCGCAGAAGGGCACGATGTGGTTGTCGTGGTGTCGGCGATGAGCGGCGAGACCAACCGCTTGGTGGCACTGGCGCACGAAATGCAGGAATTCCCCGACCCGCGCGAATTGGACGTGGTGCTGGCAACAGGCGAGCAGGTGACCATCGGCCTTTTAGCGATGGCATTGAAAAATATCGGCGTGGATGCCAAAAGCTACACCGGCTGGCAGGTGGCGGTGAAAACCGACACGGCGCACACCAAAGCGCGGATTGAAGAAATCGACAACGATAAAATGATGGCCGATTTGAAAGCGGGCAAAGTGGTGATTGTTGCCGGTTTCCAAGGCGTTACCGCCAACGGCGACATTTCCACTTTGGGACGCGGCGGTTCCGATACGTCGGCGGTTGCGCTGGCGGCGGCTCTGAAAGCGGACGAATGCCAGATTTATACCGATGTGGACGGCGTGTACACGACCGACCCGCGCGTCGTGCCGGAAGCCAAACGCATGAACAGCATCACTTTTGAAGAAATGCTGGAATTGGCAAGCTTGGGCAGCAAGGTGCTGCAAATCCGTTCGGTGGAATTTGCCGGCAAATATAAAGTGCGTTTGCGCGTCTTAAGCAGCCTGCAAGAGGGCGGCGATGGAACTTTGATTACTTTTGAGGAAGATGGAAATATGGAAAAAGCGGTTGTTTCAGGAATTGCATTCGACAAAAACCAAGCGCGTATCAATGTGCGCGGCGTGCCGGACAAACCGGGCATTGCATTCCAAATTTTGGGTGCGGTGGCAGATGCGAACGTTGATGTGGATATGATTATCCAAAACGTGGGCAGCGCGGGCACGACCGACTTTTCATTCACCGTGCCGCGCGGCGACTGCAAGCCGACTTTGGAACTGCTGAACAGTCTGAAAGACAGCTTGGGCGCGATTGAAGTGAGCGGCGACGATTCGGTGTGCAAAGTCTCCATCGTGGGCTTGGGCATGCGTTCGCACGTGGGCGTGGCATCGAAAATGTTCCGCGCATTGGCGGCGGAAAACATCAATATCCAGATGATTTCCACTTCCGAAATCAAAGTGTCCGTGTTGATTGACGAAAAATACATGGAATTGGCAACGCGCGTGTTGCACAAAGAATTCGGTTTGGACAAATAAACCGCTTGTTGCACCGCCAATACGAGTGCAGGCTGCTTTCCGTACGCAAAAAGCAGCCTGCACTGCTTTTTTGTTACAATCTGCTCTCTTTTTGATAATGTCTTACCTATGAAGCCAGCCGCAGACTATTCAGAATCCAGCATCCAAGTCCTCAAAGGACTCGACCCCGTCAAAGAACGTCCGGGCATGTACACCCGCACCGACAGCCCCACCCACATCTGTCAGGAAGTCATCGACAACGCGGCAGATGAGGCCTTGGGCGGTTTTGCCACGCGGATTGACGTGGAAATCCATGAGGACGGCTCGCTTTCCGTGCGCGACAACGGGCGCGGCATTCCCACCGGCCTGCACCCCGTGGAGCAGATTCCCGTGGTGGAGCTTGTGTTCACGCAGCTTCACGCCGGCGGCAAGTTCGACAAAAAATCGGGCGGCGGCGCGTATGCCTTTTCGGGCGGCTTGCACGGTGTGGGTGTGTCCGTGACCAACGCACTCTCTTCACGGCTGGAAGTGACCGTGAAGCGCGACGGGCAGGTTTCCCGCATCGTGTTCGCGGACGGTTATGTGGTCGAGCCGCTGGCGCAAATCGGCAAATGCGCCGTGCGCGACACCGGCACCGAAGTGCGCGTTTATCCGAACCCGAAATATTTTGAAAGCCCCACCTACAGCATTTCCGAACTGGAACGCCTGCTGCGCGCCAAAGCCGTGTTGCTGCAAGGCGTTACCGTGTCGCTCACGCGCCATGTCAAAGGGCAGCCTGCACATCCCGTTACCCAAACCTGGCATTATCCGCAAGGCCTGCAAAGCTATCTGGCGGATTTGCTGGAAAACGCGCAGGAAGCCGTGCCCGTGTTCGCCGCCGAAAACTATATTTCCGGCAGCCACGACGATTTCCGCGCGGGCGAAGGCGCGGCGTTTGCGCTCACGTGGCTGGAAGAGGGCAGTTGCGCCAACGAAAGCTATGTCAATCTGATTCCCACGCCCTTGGGCGGCACGCACGAAGCGGGCTTGAAGCAGGCTGCATTCAATGCGGTGAACAATTTCATCGCCCACCACAACCTGCTGCCGCGCGGCGTGAAAATCAACAGCGACGACGTGTTCTCCCGCGCCGCTTTCGTGCTCTCCGCACGCGTGCTCGACCCGCAGTTTCAAGGGCAGACCAAAGACAAGCTCACCAACCGCGACGCGCTCAAACTCGTGTCCGCTGTGTGCAGCGACCCTTTGGAACTGTGGCTCAACCAAAACACCGAAATCGGTAAAAAAATTGCGGATTTGGCGATTAAGCAGGCGCAGGCGCGGATGCGTTCCGTGAAAAAAATCGAGAAGAAAAAAGGCAGCGGTGTGGCGGTGCTGCCCGGCAAACTGACCGACTGCGAAAGCGAAGACATCCGCGAAAACGAACTGTTTTTGGTGGAAGGCGACAGCGCGGGCGGCTCGGCAAAACTGGCGCGCGACAAGAGTTACCAAGCCATCCTGCCCCTGCGCGGCAAAGTGCTCAACAGCTTTGAAGTGCACCGCGACCAGCTTTTCGGTAATGCCGAAATTCACGATATTTCGGTAGCTATCGGCGTGGACCCGCACGGCGCGGACGACGATGTGGATTTGGGCGGCCTGCGCTACGGCAAAATCGCCATTCTGTCGGATGCGGACGTGGACGGCTCACACATCCAAGTGCTGCTGCTCACGCTGTTTTACCGCCATTTCCCCAAACTCGTCGCCAACGGGCATATTTATGTCGCCCAGCCGCCGCTGTTCCGCGTGGATGTGAACGCGCAGGGCAAATCCAAACCCGCCCGCAAGTTTTACGCGCTGGACGAAGCCGAACTCAACGCCATACTCGAACGCCTGAAACAGGAAAACGTGCGCGAAACGGCATATTCCATCAGCCGCTTCAAAGGTTTGGGCGAAATGAACCCCGACCAGCTCAAAGACACCACACTGCATCCCGACACGCGCAGGCTGCTTCAAGCGCGTATCCCCGAACACATGGCGGGCGATACCGAAAACGTGTTCCTGAAACTGATGGGCAAAGGCGAAGCCGCCGCCCGCCGCGCGTGGATGGAAGCGGAAGGCGATAAGGCGGATTTGGATGTTTAGGCCGGCACGGCGCAACGGCGGTTGAAATGGGCGACACCGTATCCTTATCCGCGCTTTTCGTTTCCGCCTTCACGTCCGCCACGCTGCTGCCCGGCACTTCCGATGCAGCCTTGGTTGCCGTGCTGTGGCGCAATCCCGCGTTGGCATGGCAGGCGCTGGCAGTGGCAACACTGGGCAATAGTTTGGGCGGCATGCTCTCGTATGAGCTTGGCAGGCTGCTGCCCGAAAAAATCCGCCACCGTTTTTCCGATAAAACCGTGCGATATTGTCAGCGTTGGGGCGCGCCCGTATTGCTACTATCGTGGCTGCCGCTGCTGGGCGACGCACTGCCGTTTGCCGCCGGCTGGCTGCGACTGAATTGGCGGCAAAGCCTGTGCTTTCTGATTCTGGGCAAATTTTTGCGCTATTTGGTGCTGATGTGGATAACGCTGGCTGCGGCGGGTTGATGTGTTGCGCCCATAAAGTGCAGGCTGCTTTTTCATCATCGAAAAGCAGCCTGCACCTGTTTGCAGCCAGCATCAAAATAGGGCGCATACCGAACGGGTGCATGGCGTTGCGTCGCCATACCCACGCTGCCGATGGCTTGCCCGCAGCACTGGTTTCAGCCCATCAAAAAAGCAGCCTGCACGTTACAAATATAGCGGATTAAAATAAAAATGAGACAAGGTGGCGAGCTGCAAGGCGTACAGATGGTACGTCAAGGTGAGCCAACGCCGTAGCATTGCGATTTTAATCCGCTATAAAAATGCAGGCTGCTTTTTCATCGTCCCAAAGCAGCCTGCACCCATTTTTTCGTTACCGTGCCAAATTATCGAGCCAGCGTTCCGCGTCCAAAGCCGCCTGGCAGCCGCTGGCCGCGCTGGTAATCGCTTGGCGGTACACATGGTCTTTCACGTCGCCGGCCGCCCACACGCCTTCGATATTGGTGGCGCCGACATTGCCGTCATTGCCGCCGCGCGTAATCAGATAGCCCGTGCTGTCCATATCCAGCTGGCCTTTGAACAGCGCCGTATTCGGCTGGTGGCCGATGGCGATAAACACGCCGTTCACCGCAATTTCCGACAACTGGCTGTCATTCGTGCGCAGGCGTACACCCGTCACACCCGCATCGTTGCCCAAAATTTCATCAACTTGCGCATTGGTTTTCAGCACGATTTTGCCTTCTTCCACGCGCTTCATCACTTTTTCCACCATGATTTTTTCCGCACGGAACGTGTCGCGGCGGTGAATCAGCGTAACGGTTTTGGCGATGTTGGCCAGATACAGCGCCTCTTCCACCGCTGTATTGCCGCCGCCCACCACGGCAACATCCTGCCCCTTATAGAAAAAGCCGTCGCAAGTCGCGCATGCCGACACGCCGCGTCCCGCGAACTGTTCTTCGCTGGGCAGCCCCAAATATTTGGCAGACGCACCCGTGGCGATAATCAGCGCATCACAGGTATATTCGCCCATATCGCCTTTGAGCGTGAAGGGACGGTTTTGCAAGTCGGCCGTGTGGATTTGGTCGAACACGATTTCCGTGCCGAAACGTTCGGCGTGTTTCAAGAAATGTTCCATCAATTCAGGGCCCTGAACGCCGTCGGCAAAAGCAGGGTAGTTGTCCACTTCGGTGGTGGTCATCAGCTGGCCGCCCTGCGCCATGCCGGTAATGATGACGGGGCGCAGATTCGCCCGTGCCGCATAAACCGCAGCGGAATAACCGGCAGGCCCGGAGCCTAAAATAATCAGAGAATGGTGCTGTGCCATACAATATCCTTGTCAAATGCGAAAAATCGAAAGCAAATTGTACCGATTTTGCCGTGCAGCGTAAAATGCAAAAGTGCAGGCTGCTTTTTATAGGTACGGAAAATACTTGCTTTTCAAACGTAGATTGATTAAAATAACGCGTTTTGCAACCTTGCTGTCCGCACCGCATGGCGGATGGCTGTTTTTAACCAACCGTAAGGGAGATAACATGCGTCATTACGAAATCGTGTTTATCGTGCATCCTGACCAAAGCGAGCAAGTGAACGCAATGGTGGAGCGCTACAAAACCATGATTACCGAAGCCGGTGGCAAAATCCACCGTTTGGAAGACTGGGGCCGCCGTCAATTGGCTTACCCAATCAACAAAATCCATAAAGCACACTATGTGCTAATGAACATTGAAGCAACGCCTGCAGCCATCGAAGAGTTGGAAACAGGTTTCCGCTTTAACGATGCAATTTTGCGCCATCTGACTATTCAGATGAAAGCAGCGGTTACCGAAGCATCTCCTATGATGCGCGAAGAAAAATCCAAAAGCCTGATCGCAGGTGAAACCGCAAACGAAGATAGTGCCGAAGCATAATCATTGGAAAACCAATTTGTATTGACCGCCGTTTTGCATAAAGTCGGCACTGTCCGATACAGCCCGTCGGGCGTACCCATATTGGACATTGTGTTGCAACACAGCAGCCGACAGCAGGAAAACGGAATTTGGCATCAGGTAAAATTTGAACTGCCTGCCAAAATTATTGGTCAAAATGCTCAAGCATGGCAGCAAAAAGCGGGTGAAACCGTTACAGTTCGCGGGTTTTTAACACAAAAAAGCATGCGACAGTTTTCCCCAATGCTGCACATTCAACATATTACAGAATATAAAGGTTAAACGACATGGCTCGTCAAACATTTAAACGCCGTAAATTCTGCCGCTTCACGGCAGAGAAAATCCAAGAAGTGGATTACAAACAAGTCGATTTGCTGAAAGATTTCATTACTGAAAACGGCAAAATCATCCCCGCTCGCATTACAGGCACCAAAGCGCATTACCAACGCCAGCTGGCTGTTGCAGTGAAACGTGCGCGCTTTTTGGCATTGCTGCCTTATACTGACCAACACAAATAATTAGGAGTACAACATTATGCAAATTATCTTGTTGGAACGTGTTGCTGGTTTGGGCAACTTGGGCGATGTGGTCACTGTGAAAAACGGTTACGCACGCAATTTTCTGATTCCTACTGCGAAAGCAAAACGCGCAACTGAAGCAAACTTGAAAGAGTTTGAAGAGCGTCGTGCAGAATTGGAAGCGAAACAGGCCGCAGTATTGGCAGATGCGCAAGCACGCCAAGCCAAATTGGATGGTCAAACCATCACAATTTCGCAAAAAGCTGGTGTGGACGGCCGTCTGTTCGGTTCGGTTACCAATGCGGACATTGCAGATGCCATTAAAGCAAACGGTATCGAAGTGGTAAAAGCCAATGTGCGCTTGCCAGAAGGTCCATTCAAAGCAGTTGGCGAATACACAGTTGAAGTGGCATTGCATGCTGATGCGGTTGCTACAATTACTGTTGTCGTTGCTGCTGCAGCGGCACAATAATGATGATATAAATATGCAGGCTGCCTGATGTTGATCGGGCGGCCTTTTTTGTGTTTGTGGGAGGAATATTCATGTATCAAATTCAAGAACCTTATCAATCCGGTCATTTGGCTGTTTCGCCAATCCATCAGATTTATTATGAAGTTTCAGGCAACCCGCAAGGCAAACCGGTGATTTTCCTGCACGGTGGCCCGGGAGGCGGTTGTAGTCCACTGCATCGTGGCTTTTTCGATCCGGAGCGTTACCAAATCGTGTTGATTGACCAGCGCGGAGCAGGCCGCTCGTTGCCTTACGCGTGTATTGAGGAGAATACCACATGGGATTTGGTGGATGATATCGAGCGTGTGCGGGAACTTCTGGGGATTGAGCAATGGTTGGTATTTGGCGGCTCTTGGGGTAGTACTCTCGCATTGGCGTATGCGCAAACCTATCCTCATCGTGTGACTGAACTGATTTTGCGCGGCATTTTCTTGGGGCGGCAGCAAGAGTACGACTGGATTTGCCGTTTTGGTGCGAATGCCGTTTTCCCCGAATATTGGCCTGAATTTCAAAATTTTGTCCCCGAAGGGCAGCGCCATGATTTGGTTACCGCATATCGCCATTTAATGCGGCCGGATAATCCGAACCGGGCAGAAATGCTGGCGGCGGCATCGGCTTGGGCCAAGTGGGAGAGCCATATCATTCATTTGGTGCATAATCAGGAAGCGGTGGATGAATATAATGATGGCGAAGCGGCGTTGGCGATTGCTCGGATAGAAAATCATTATTTTACCCATCGTTGTTGGCTGGATAATGAGCGCGCGCTGCTGCAAAATATGGACAAAATACGCCATATTCCGACCATTATCGTGCAAGGTCGCTATGATATGTGTACGCCGGTGCAGGCTGCTTTTGATGTGAAGCAGGCATTCCCCGAAGCTGAGCTGCGGATTGTCCAGGCAGGGCATTCTGCATTTGAACCGGCCATTGCCCAGGCATTGCTGGATGCCACCGAGCAGTTTTCCGAATCGGCATAGTGCAGGCTGCTTTTAATGAACGAAAAAACAGCATCTTGATTATTTCAAGATGCTGTTTTGTTTGGTCGGACTAGCCGCCGGATTGTTGAACCATGTAGCGGACAACGTCTTTGATTTCATCGTCACTCAAAGAAGAACCGCCTTTAGGTGGCATCACGCCGCCTTTCGGATTGGTCAGGCCTTCAATCGCGTGTTTGAACAGGGTTTCTTCGCCTTGTTTGATGCGCGGCGCCCAGTCTTCACGGTTGGTCACTTTGGGTGCGAACGGAATGGCGGCGGTAGCTCCGTGGCAGGCTGCACAAGATTTCTCAAATAGCTCTTTACCGCGACCGTTTGCTGCTGCCGTATCTGCAGGTTTGCTGTCGCCACCCGCCGCAGAAGCACTTGCCGCAGTTCCTGAAGCGGCGGCAGCACCGGAAGCCGCTGCGCCAGAAGCAGCCGCAGCATTGTTGCCGGCAGTGCCGGATTCGTCAAAATGGGCACCGGATTGGTTGGCCATGTAGGCAACGGCGCGCGCCACTTCTTCATCGGTCAGAGTTTGGTCGCCGCCTTTGGCAGGCATCACGCCACCGTCTGCGCCGCTGAAACCTTTGACTGCGTGCTCAACCAGCACATTCACACCTTGTGCGATGCGTGCTGCCCATTGGTCGTTGTGCGTGATTTTAGGTGCAAAGGCGATGGTGCTGTCGGCTGCGTGACATTGTACGCAGACTTTGTCGAAAACCTGTTTGCCGGTGCGTTGGCCGGGTTCGGTGCCGTCGCCTTCGACCAAGCGTCCGCTGGGCATAATGCGTGTTTCGGTGGCGCTGGACGTGTCGTCGGAAACATCGCTGTAATAGCCGCTGCTGGCCAGCTTAACCAGTAAAAACAATACGGCCAATACGATGACGACACCGCCGATAACGGTGGTCAAAGCAGAACCTTTTGTGTTCTTTTTAAATAATTTCATTGAGTTGCCTCGTCGGATTTGATAGTGGTGAGAAGAGGTGTATTGTCGCTTGTTAAAATATTCTAACAATAATTTGCGTGATTATACTGAATTTGCGTAGGCTTTCCAAGTTGATAAGTTTGTTTTGTATCAAATATTTGTGCCGTGCGGAATTCGCTTTTGCGGTGCAGGCTGCTTTTTTTAGTTTGCGAAAAGTGATTTTTGTTGTATCCTTACGCCTTTCGCACTTGTACCCGTAGCTCAGTTGGAAGAGTGTCGGTTTCCGAAGCCGAAGGTCGCTGGTTCGAACCCAGTCGGGTGCGCCAAATTTATATTTTGTATTAGTAATTTACCCGCGTAATGGTGTGAGCTTGGTACAAATATCAAAATTAAAGAATAGCCTGAAACGTGTTTGATGCGTTTCGGGCTATTTTTGATGAATAAGGGCAAAATGATGTGCAGGCTGCTTTTAAACGGTCGGCGCGGCATCGGAAAAGCAGCCTGCACTTCTTGATATGGAATGTGCAGGCTGCTTTTTCAGTCGGCGGTATCGGCAGGGATTATTTCACGCGCATATCGCCGGTTTCCACGAAGCGTTGGTGCCAAGATAGGGCTTCCGTCAGCAAATGCGGGGTATGCAGGCCGCCGGCTTTTTCCGCGCGGTCAAAATAGTCGCGCAGTTGGTCGCGGTAATCGGGGTGTGCGCAGTTGTCGATGATGAGGCGTGCGCGTTGGCGGGGCGATTTGCCGCGCAGGTCGGCCATGCCTTGCTCGGTAACGATGAACATCACGTCGTGTTCGGTGTGGTCGTGGTGTGATACCATCGGCACAATGCAGGAAATCGCACCGTCTTTCGCCACTGAAGGCGATACGAAGAACGAGAAGAAGGCATTGCGTGTGAAGTCGCCCGAACCGCCGATGCCGTTCATCATTTTGGTGCCCATGATGTGCGTTGAATTCACGTTGCCGTAAAGGTCGGCTTCAATCATGGCGTTCATGCCGATGACGCCCAAGCGGCGGATGACTTCGGGACTGTTGGTAAATTCCATCGGCCGCAGCACGATTTTGTCGCGCAAAAAGTCGATGTTGTCGTTGAAACGTTGCAGCGCATCGGGGCTGAACGACAGGGCGGTGGCCGAAGCGCATTTCATTTTGCCGGCAATAATCAAATCCAGCATGCCGTCTTGCAGCACTTCCGTGTAGCCCAGCAAATCGTCGAAAGGAGAATCCATCAGGCCGGCCAGCACGGCATTGGCCACGTTGCCCACGCCGGATTGCAGTGGCAGCAGGTTTTTCGGCAGGCGGCCGGCTTTTACTTCGTGGCTGAAGAAATCGATAATTTGTGCGGCAATGCGTTTGGACATTTCGTCCGGCTCGGCAAATTTGCTGTTGCGGTCGCCGGCATCCGTGAAGACGATGGCGACGATTTTGTCCAAATCGCAGTCGATATAAGGTACGCCGATGCGGTCGAACGGATGGAGGATGTTGATGGGTTTGCGGAATGGCGGCGTGCCGATGTCGGCTTGGATGTCGTGCATGCCGTTCAGTTTGATGTTTTGCGCCAGGTTGATTTCAATGATGATTTTTTTGGCAACTTTAACTGCTTCGTTGGCGTGTCCGATGCCCATTGCAGGGATGATTTTTCCGTCTTCCGTAATGGCGCTGGCTTCGATGATGGCGAAATCGAATTGGCCGTAAAAACCTTGGCGCATTTGCTGTTCGACATGCGACAGGTGCATGTCTTGATAGGCGATGTTGCCGGCGTTGATGTTATTGCGCAGGGTGGGGTCGGATTGGAAGGGGCTGCGGAAGCGGATGGCGTTGGCGGCGGCCAATACGCCGTCGCATTCGGGCGCGGTGGAGGCACCGGTGATGACGCCGACGCTGAACGGCCGTCCGGCGGCGTGTTCAACTTTGGCTCTTTCAGCAATGGCGGTGGGCAGTGCTTTGGGGTAGCCTGCGCCGGTGAAGCCGGATACGGCCAATGTCATGCCGTCGCAGATGAATTCGGCCGCCTGTTCGGCGGTCATGATTTTACTGTGTAAACCTGCATGCAAAATGCGTTCGGCAGCTTGTGTCATAGGTATTCTCCTGTTTGCAAATCGGGACGATGGTGGGGGGGTGAGCCTTCAAAGATTTTTGCGGTCGGGCTGTTATTCGGTATTGCGAAACCGACAAATTGCAATATAACGTAAAGAAATTTGTTTGTATAGATTTTTCACGGCGGTTGGCGGGGTGCAGGCTGCTTTTGGAACGACGGACGCATAAAATACGCCGATAAAACAAACGCCAAAACAGGCGTGGGCACGCTTCGGATTTTTTGATAACGCCGATTGTGTTTGCTGAAGGATAATTTTGCTACAATTTGCGGCGCAAAAGCAGCCTGCACGTTCAAAGCAGTCTGCACATCGTCAAGACACGGAAAAGATTATGAAACTGAATCCACCGCAGCAAGAGGCGGTCGAATATTTGGGCGGGCCGCTGTTTGTCCTTGCGGGGGCGGGCAGCGGCAAAACGCGTGTGATTATCGAAAAAATCGTCCACATGATTACGCGCTGCGGCTATAAGCCTTACCACATTGCCGCCATCACGTTCACCAACAAGGCCGCCAACGAGATGCAGGAGCGCATTGCCCACCGCTTGGGCAAGGAGCAGACGCGCGGGCTGACCATTTCCACCTTCCATTCGCTGGGCATGCGAATTTTGCGCGAAGATGCGCCGGCGGTGGGCTATAAACGCAATTTTTCGGTGCTGGACGCTTCGGACAGCCAGAAAATCCTGACGGAGATTTTGGGCAGCTCGGGGCGCGAGCCGGTGTTTAAGGTGCAACACCAGATTTCGTTGTGGAAAAACCGCCTGCAAACGCCGGAAGACGCCGTGCAGGCTGCTTCCGACGATTGGGAACGGCAAACGGCGCAGGTTTATGCTGCTTATCAGGAAACCCTGCTGCATTACCAAGCCGTGGATTTTGACGACTTAATCCGCCTGCCCGTGCTGCTGTTGCAGGAGCACAGCGACATCCGCCTGAAATGGCAGCAGCGGCTGCGTTACCTGCTGGTGGACGAATGCCAAGACACCAACGCCTGCCAATACGCGCTGCTGCGCTGTTTGGCCGGATTGGAAGGGCAGTTCACGGCGGTGGGTGACGACGACCAAAGCATTTATGCCTGGCGCGGCGCGAACATGGAAAACCTGCGCCGCCTGCAAGAGGATTATCCGCAGCTCAAAATGATTAAGCTGGAACAGAATTACCGTTCCACCGCGCGGATTTTGCGGATTGCCAACCAAATGATCACCAATAATCCCAAACTGTTTCCCAAAACCCTGTGGTCGCAGCTGGGGGAAGGCAATCCCGTGCGCATTGTGGTGTGCGACGACGAACAGCGCGAAGCGGAATACGTCGCCCAGCAGATTTACCAGCAAAAACGCATTCACGGCGCGAAATATGCCGATTTTGCCGTGCTGTACCGCAGCAACCACCAAGCGCGGATTTTCGAGCAGGCACTGCGCGCCGCCCATATCGCCTACACGATTTCGGGCGGGCAGAGTTTTTACGACAAAGCCGAAATCAAAGACGTGCTGGCGTATATGCGCGTGCTGGCGAACCCGAATGACGACCCGGCATTTTTGCGCGCGGCCACCACGCCCAAACGCGGCATCGGCGATACCACGCTGGGCAAATTGAACGATTATGCCAAGCAGCACGAATGCAGCCTGTTTGAGGCCGCAGGCAGCCTGCACGCGCTGACCGCATTGTCCGGCAAAAGCCGCGAATCGTTGCAGCAGTTTATGGCGTTGCTGCACGATTACGGCCGTCGCGCGCAGGAAGACGATGCGGGCGCGACAATTCAAGATTTGCTCAAAGACATCGATTACGAAAACCACCTGCTGGCCATGAGCGACAATAATAGCAAAATGGCGGAAAACCGCTGGCGCAACGTGCAGGAATTGTGCGACTGGCTGGCCCGCAAAGGCGAAGAGGGCGAGCGCAGCCTGGTGGATTTGACGCAGACCATCGCGCTGATGACGCTCTTGGAAGGGCGCAACGGCGAGGAAATCGATGCGGTGAAACTGTCCACGCTGCATGCGTCCAAGGGTTTGGAATATCCGTTTGTTTATTTGGTCGGTTGCGAGGAAGGCATCCTGCCGCACGCCGACAGCGTGGAGGAGGGCGGTTTGGAAGAAGAGCGGCGTTTGATGTATGTGGGGATTACGCGCGCCAAGCAGGAGCTGACGCTGACGTATTGCCGCAAACGCAAACGCATGGGCAACTGGCAATTCCCTGAACCTAGCCGTTTCATTGACGAAATGCCGCAGCAGGAATTGGCCTTTTTCGGGCGCAAAGGTGACAACACGCGCGTGGGGCAGGAAGAGGGCTTGCAATATACGCAGAATTTGTTGGCCATGCTGCAAAAGAAAAAAACTGAAAGATGAAAATGCGACATTTTTTGACACATGCCGAATTTAAGCGCGGCCTTTGTGAATCACTGCCAATAATATTGGGGATGGTGCCGTTTGCGTTGATTTTAGGGGCGCAAGCCGGACAGAAAGGCATGAGCGTGCTGGAAACGGTGATGATGATGGGGCTGAATTTTGCCGGCGGTTCGGAGTTTGCTGCCGTGAATTTGTGGACTTCGCCGCTGCCCGTACTGCTGATTATCGCTACCACGGCCATGATTAACAGCCGCCATATTTTGATGGGTGCTGCCATGGCGCCGCTGTTGCGTCACCTGCCGTTACGCAAAGTGCTGCCCGCATTGTTTGTGATGACGGACGAGAGCTGGGCGATGGGCATTGCCGATAGCCAAAAACATGTCCAAAAGCAGCCTGCACGGCTTAATTACGAATACTATATGGGAACAGCGTTGTCGTTGTATATAACATGGGTGGGCTGCGGCTCGCTGGGCGCATCGCTGGCACCGATGCTGGGCAATGTGGAACGCTTCGGCTTCGGCATGGCGTTCCCGGCGGTATTCTTGGTACTGCTGCGCGGCATGTGGCGCGGCTGGTCTGCGGCGCGCCCTTGGCTGGTCAGCCTGATGGTTGCGGCCTGCATTTATCTGATGGCTCCGAACACCGGCTGGCATGTCGTTATCGGATCGCTGGCGGGGCTGATTTATGCCTATTTTGTTCCGGCCAAAGGAGCGGCACATGATTAGTTGGGCATCTTTCCTCACGATTATCGGCATGCTCTGCGTTACCTACAGCACGCGCCTGCTCGGCTATTTCGCCCTGCGCAACCGCATATTGAGCCCGCGCGTCAAGCAGATGATGGAAGCTGCGCCGGGCTGCGTCCTCATTTCCGTGATTGCGCCGTATTTCGTATCGCACAAACCACACGAACTGTTCGCCTTGGCAGTGGCGCTGCTGATGGCCGCCCGCTTTTCCATGCTGGCAACGGTACTTGCGGCAGTGGCGGCTTCAGGTATTGGCGGCTGGCTGTTGCAACTGCTCGGATAAAGTGCAGGCTGCTTTCAAAACGATGAAAAAGCAGCCTGCACATTTCTTTTCTGCTTCGAGCCCAAAGCCATTACAATACCGTCCTTTTGATTTAACCCACAAAGGCAGCAACATGCGAATTATCTCGACAAATGTGAACGGCATCCGTTCGGCCTATAAAAAAGGCTTTTTGGACTACATGGCGCAATCCGGCGCAGATATTGTCTGCGTGCAGGAATTGAAGGCGCAGGAAGCTGATTTGGCGGACGACATGAAAAACCCGCACGGCATGCACGGCGTGTGGCATTGCGCCCAAAAACGCGGTTACAGCGGCGTGGCCATTTACAGCAAACGCACACCCGATGCGGTACACATCGGATTGGGGCTGGAACAATTTGATCAGGAAGGCCGCTTTGTCCGCGCCGATTTCGGCAATTTGAGCGTGATTTCGCTGTATCTGCCCAGCGGCACCAGCGCTGAAGAGCGACAAGCCTACAAATACGAATTTCTGGATGCGTTTTACCCGATATTGGCGGAGCTGAAAGCCAGCGGGCGCGACGTGGTGGCGTGCGGCGACTGGAACATCGCGCACCAGAATATTGATATCAAAAACTGGAAAGGCAACCAGAAAAATTCAGGCTTTTTGCCGGAAGAGCGCGCATGGATCGGCAAGGTCATCGAGGAACTCGGCTGGGTGGATGCCTGGCGGACGCTGTATCCCGAAGCGGCGGGCTATACATGGTGGAGCAACCGCGGCCAGGCGTATGCCAAAGATGTCGGTTGGCGGATTGATTACCAAATGGTAACGCCGCAGTTGGCGCAGGCCATGCAGTCGGCGCATGTGTATAAAGACGTGAAATTCTCCGACCACGCACCGCTGGTGGTGGATTATGCGTATGATTTATAACTATTTTATTTAAATTCGGCACGTTAAAAAGCAGCCTGCACTCGTGAAAACAAAGTGCAGGCTGCTTTTATAATGCTCAGCGGATTACAAAGACACGCGGCGGAAGTCTTTGAGCAAGTTCGCCAAGAACACGGTGAAGCGCATACCGGCCGCGCCGTCAATCACGCGGTGGTCGAACGACAAGCTCAATGGGCACATCAAGCGTGGTTCGAACGCGCTGCCGTTCCAAACCGGTTTGATTTGCGATTTGCAAACGCCCAAAATGGCCACTTCTGGTGCATTGACAATCGGTGTGAAGCCGGTGCCGCCAATACCGCCCAAGCTGGAAATGGTGAAGCATGCGCCTTGCATTTCTTGCGGTTTCAATTTGCCTTCGCGTGCTTTTTTGCTCAACTCGGTCAATTCTTGGCTGATTTCTTTCAGGCCTTTTTTGTCCACGTCTTTAATCACAGGAACGACCAAACCGTTTGGCGTGTCTGCCGCAAAACCGATATTGTAGTATTTTTTCAATACCAGGTTGTCGCCGTCTAAAGACGCATTGAATTCGGGGAAGGCTTTCAGCGCGCTCACGGACGCTTTGATGATGAAGGCCAGCGGCGATACTTTCACGCCTGCTTTTTCCCATTCTTTGTTCAACACTTTGCGGAATTCTTCCAGCTCCGTCATGTCGGCATCTTCATGCACGGTAACGTGCGGAATCACCACCCAGTTGCGCGACAGGTTTTGACCGGAGATTTTTTTGATTCGTGACAGTTCTTTGGTTTCGATTTCGCCAAATTTGCTGAAATCCACTTTCGGCCATGGCAGCAAGTCCAAGCCGCCGCCCAACGATGCGCCGGCAGAAGCAGAAGAAGCGCTTGCGCTGCCGTTTTGCATCACGCCTTTCACAAAAGATTTCACGTCTTCGGCCGTGATGCGGCCTTTTTGACCGGAACCTTTCACCAAGCTCAAATCCACGCCCAGTTCGCGTGCCAGTTTGCGTGTGGACGGGCCTGCGTGTGCTTTGGCGAAACCTTCTTCGTTGATGGTGCCGTATGCAGCGGCCACACCGGAAGCAACAGGAGTTGCAGCAGTTGGTGCGGGTGCGGGGGCAGCCTGCACAGGTGCAGCGGCTGGCGCAGGAGCAGGAGCAGCAGCCTGTACGGCAGGAGCAGCCGCAGCGCCAGAGCCGGCCACTTCGATAATCAATGCGCCTTCGGACACTTTGTCGCCCACTTTGATGTGTACGGCGGTAACCGTACCGGCGGCGGTGCTGGGCACGTCCATCGTGGCTTTGTCGGTTTCCAGAGTAATCAGTGTGTCGTCCACGGCAACGGTGTCGCCCACTTTCACTTCTACGGCAATCACATCAACATTTTCGTGGCCGCCAATATCGGGCACAACGACTTTTTCCACACCACCCGCAGCAGGAGCAGCCTGCACGGGCGCAGCGGCGGGTGCGGTTTCAGCAGCAGGTGCCGGTGCAGCGGCAGAAGCACCGGCCACCTCCACGATCGCAATCACATCGCCTTCGGAGACTTTGCCGCCGACTTGTACTTTCACTTCTTTCACCACGCCGGCCGCATCCGCAGGCACGTCCATAGTGGCTTTGTCAGTTTCCAGGGTAATCAGGGTGTCGTCCAGCGCGATGGTGTCGCCGGCTTTGACTTCCACGGCAATAATATCTACATTTTCGTGTCCGCCGATATCGGGGACTTTGATTTCAACTGTACTCATAGTAATCGGATTCTTTTTCTTTCTGTATTTTGGGAAGGTGCAGGCTGCTTTTTCAGCAGTACAAAGCAGCCTGCACATTGTGCATTAGCGTTTCCAGCTGGGGGCAACTTCGGTTTGAACGCCGTATTTTTCGATGGCTTTCTGTACCACGTCTTTACCCACTTTGCCCTGTTTGGCCAAAGCATCCAGCGCGGCCACAGCCACATGGTAGCGGTCTACTTCGAAGAAGCTGCGCAGGT
>ERZ772772.186-NODE-186-length-38335-cov-9.911912_pt1 | contig 38335 bp, 33 predicted proteins | sample MGYA00511484_ERZ772772 | MGnify/ENA primary metagenome ERZ772772 (study PRJEB29015, sample SAMEA2737913) | human oral metagenome | biome: human oral; feature: human-associated habitat; material: dental | place: China | collected 2088 ... | reverse complement strand
AGAGAAGTGTCTCCCGGAGGGAGATCGGCTGAAGCCACCCGGGCGAAGCCGAGTCGCCGGGGTGCCGGACTCGGAGCGTTTAAGTATCGGGGCGGAAGTATCGGCGCGGAGCTTTGGGGAATAGAATGGAAGAGAAGAGGGAAGAAGGAGAGAAGTGTTTTTCTGAGGATCCTTCCGGGATTCTGTCCTCCTGCCGTCTCTGTCCGAGGCAGTGTGCTGTGAACCGCCTCCTCGGGCAGAGGGGCTTTTGCGGAGCCTCCGCGGAGCTTTTTGTGGCGAGGGCCGCTCTCCATTTCTGGGAGGAGCCGTGCATCTCCGGCAAGGAGGGGAGCGGAGCCGTATTTTTCACAGGCTGTGCCCTTCGCTGCGTCTTTTGCCAGAATTCTGCGATTTCCCGGAGAGAGGGTGGGAGAGCGCTTCGCCCGTCGGAGCTTTCGGAGCTTTTTCTCCGGCTGCAGAAGGAGGGGGCAAACAATATCAATCTCGTGAGTCCGGATCACGAGATCCCGCTGCTGATCCCCGCGATGAGGGAGGCGAGGGAGAGAGGGCTCCGGATCCCCTATGTGATCAACTGCTCGGGCTATGAGTGCATATCTCAGCTTCGGCTCCTGAAGGGACTCGCAGACATATATCTCATGGATTTTAAATATATGGATCCTGAGAAAGCTCAGCGCTATTCTGCTGCCTTCGACTATCCAAAGAGAGCGAAGGAGAGCCTCAGGGAGATGACGGAGCAGTGCGGGGAAGCGGTCTTTGATTCCCGGGGGATGATGAGGAGGGGCGTGATCGTCCGCCATCTTCTGATGCCCGGTATGGTGCGGGACGGGAAGGCAATCGTTCGCTATATCCACGAGCATTATGGGGAGAAGGTATATCTCAGCCTCATGCAGCAGTACACCCCCGTTCCGGGCCTCTCGGCTTATCCGGAGATCAATCGCTGTGTGACAAAGCGGGAGTACGGGCGGCTCTTGGACTATGCTCTCTCCCTCGGAATAGAGCACGCCTTTATCCAGGAGGAGGGCGCGGCGAAGGAGAGCTTTATCCCGGACTGGGACTGGCTCTAAGAGGGAGAAAAGCGGCACAGCGGGGCCGACATTATGTCTGGGACTGACTGGGAGAGGATCCGCCCTGCGGTATTCCTCCGGCGGGGAAACGGAAAGAGAGGGGGCGGTCTTTTTCGAAGGCGCTCACGCCCTGCGGAGGAGAAGTGGGAAGTGGAAGGAGAGAAGGCGGGCGGAGAGGGAGAAAAAAGACGGAAGGAGGGCTTTTGATGGGAGAAAGAGCAGAGCGGAAGCTTTTGGATTATGAGATCAGACACCGGGCTTTGGCGAGGCGAGCCGCGGCAGAGGGAATCGTGCTTTTAAAAAATGAGGGAATCCTTCCGCTTGCTGCGGGGCAGAGTCTCGCTCTCTATGGCGCGGGCGCAGTGGGGACCGTAAAGGGCGGAAGCGGCTCGGGAGATGTCAATGCGCGGGAGTCTGTGAACATCTGGCAGGGGCTGAAAAGCGCCGGCTTTACAATCGAAAATGAGGACTGGCTCTCCGACTATGAGAAGCGCTTCCAGGAGGCGAGGCTTTCCTGGCGAGATAGGATTCTCTCGGAGTTTGAGGAAGGGAATGGGAATGATGCGGAATTTTTTGAGATTTATACGAAAAATCCGTTCCGCAGCCCAAGCGGCGGGAGAATCGTGAAGACAGAGGCGGACTGCGCGATCTATATCCTGAGCCGGACCGCCGGAGAGGGAAAAGACCGGAGGAAAGAGCCGGGAGACTATTTTCTGAGTAAAGAGGAGGAGCGGGAGCTTTCGGAGCTTTCAGAGCTCTACCGGGATCTGATCCTCCTTCTGAATACCGGGGGTCCCGTGGATCTCTCCTTTACGGAGCGGCTTCCGAATATCCGCGCGATTCTCTTCCTTTCTCAGCCCGGGATGGAAGGGGGGAATGCCGTCTCGGATATCCTATCCGGCGCGGTCTCTCCCTCCGGAAGGCTCACAGACAGCTGGGCGCTTCGCTATGAGGACTATCCGAACGCGGAGTCCTTTTCCTATCTGAGCGGCGATCTCTCCCGGGAGGAATACAGGGAAGGGATTTATGTCGGCTACCGCTATTTTGACAGCTTCTCCGTTCCGCTTCGCTACGGCTTTGGAGAGGGGCTTTCCTATACGGATTTCGGCATCCGCCTCGAGTCGCTTCGCTTTTTGGAGGGGGAGGCGGAGTCTGCGCCCTCCTATGGATCCACGCTTCTCTCCGGACTTGGCCTGCAATCCGGGGATCGGGGAGAGCAGACGGAGGGCGTGGAGAGAGAGCCGGCCCTGGAGCTTTCGATCCGGGTCGAGAATACCGGCTCCCGCTATGCGGGGAGGGAGTGCGTCCAGATCTATGCTTCCCTTCCTGCCGGAGAGCTGGAGAAGGAGCACAGGAGGCTGATCGGCTTTCGAAAGACTGCCCTGCTCTCCCCGGGGGAGAGTGAGGAATTTTTGCTTCGGATTCCGATCTATCTTCTCGCTTCCTACGAGGAGAAGCGCTCTGCCTATCTCCTGGAGAGAGGCCGCTATGGGATCTGGATCGGCGGAAGCCTCAGGACGTCGAAGGCGGTCTGGAAGCTTCGGCTCGAAAGAGAGGCTGTGCTTTTGAAGCTTCGCCCGGAGCTTTCGATCCGGGAGGAGCTCTCCGAGATCAAACGGAGCCGGGAAATGCGGGAGAAGCTCTGCGCCGCCTGGGAGGAGCTTTCGCTTCCGGAGACGGAGCTTTCGGCGGAGAAGCTTTGTCTTCGCGAGCTCTCCTATCGGGAAGAGGGGCCTTTGCCCGGAAGGAGGGCCGCGGAAATCGCGGCGGGGCTTTCGGAGGAGGAGCTCCTTCATCTTGTGACGGGGAGGATCAGAGAGCAGGACGGAAAGGAGGCTTTCCCGCAGTCCGTGCCCGGTGCCGCCGGGGAGACGATCGCTTTGGATACTGCGTTTGGGAAAGTGGAGTCGATGATGCTCGCGGACGGCCCGGCGGGACTTCGCCTGGAGGCAGAGCCGAGGGAGAAGGACGGAAGACTTCTCTCCGGCGGACTTATTTCCGCGCTGGAGTGCGGCTTCTTTCGGAAAGCGGAGGAGAGGGACCCCGCGGAGCGCATCGTTTATCAGTACTGCACGGCCTTTCCGGTGGGGACTCTCCTTGCGCAGAGCTTTGACCCCCGGCTCCTCCGGGAGATCGGAGAGGCGGTTTCCGAGGAGATGGAGCTTTTCCATATCACGATTTGGCTTGCGCCCGGCATGAACATTCACAGGAATCCGCTCTGCGGGAGAAATTTCGAATATTATTCCGAGGATCCGCTTCTCTCCGGCGTCATGGCGGCCTCCCTTTCCCTCGGGGTGCAGGAGAGGAAGGGGCATTTTGTGACGATCAAGCATCTTGCGGGGAACAATCAGGAGGACAACCGCATGGGCTCCGACGATATCGTCTCCGAGAGAGCGCTCCGGGAGATCTATCTCCGCGGCTTTGAGCTCGCCGTGAAAAATGCGGCTCCGGGGGCGATCATGAGCTCCTATAATCTCATCAATGGAGTGCACAGCGCGAATAACCGCGCGCTCTGCACGGAGATCGCGAGAAAGGAATGGGGCTTCCGAGGGCTCATTATGAGCGACTGGGGAACGACGAATATGAGTACAGATGCTGCGCTCTGCACGGCGAGCGGCTGCATCAGGGCGGGGAATGATCTCATCATGCCGGGAGCTCCGGAGGATCTTGAGAATATGAGGGAGGCCCTCCGGAAGGGAGAGCTCAGTCTTGAGCTCCTTCGACTCTCCGCATCGAGAATCCTGGAAGCCGCGGGGAAGACGGAGACAGGAGCGGAAGCTGTCCGGGCGGAGGGAAGGAAAGGCGGGGAGCGGCGATGAAGTATATCATGGCTTTGGATTCCGGTACGAGCAGTGTGCGCTGCATCCTCTTTGACCGGGAGGGGAAAACTGCCGCGCTTTCGCAGCGGGAGATCACGCAGCATTATCCGAAGCCCGGCTGGGTGGAGCACGACGCGGAGGAGATCTGGCAGGCACAGCTCTCCGCGGCGAGGCAGGCCATGAAGAAGCTCGGAATCAGCTGGCGGGAGCTCGCCGCGATCGGGATCACGAATCAGCGGGAGACCACGATACTCTGGGACCGGAAAACGGGACAGGCGATCGGCCCCGCCATCGTCTGGCAGTGCAGGAGGACTGCGGACATGACGGAGCGCCTCCGGGCGGAGCATCCGGAGAGCGCGGAGCTTTTTCGAAAAAAGACCGGGCTTCTTCTGGACCCCTACTTCTCGGGCACAAAGATCCGCTGGATTTTAGACCACACGGAGGGGGCCAGAGAGAGGGCGGAGAGAGGGGAGCTTTGCTTTGGTACGGTGGATTCCTGGCTGATCTATAAGCTCACAAAGGGCAGGGTTCACGTGACGGACTATTCCAACGCCTCCCGGACTCTTCTTTTCAACATCAATACTCTCTCCTGGGACCGGGAGCTCTGCGATTTCCTGGAAATTCCCATGGCGCTTCTCCCGGAGGCGAGACCCTCGAGCTTCCTCTACGGGAAGAGCGAGCCGGAGTTTTTCGGGGGAGAGGTCCCGATCGCCGGCGCGGCGGGAGATCAGCAGGCGGCGCTTTTCGGGCAGACCTGCTTTTTGGAGGGAGAGGCGAAGAATACCTACGGCACCGGCTGCTTCATGCTCATGAATACCGGGGAGAGGCCGATTGATTCGAAAAACGGTCTCCTGACGACGATCGCCTGGGGGATAGACGGGAAGGTGAACTATGCCCTGGAGGGCTCCGTCTATGTCGCGGGGGCTGCGATCCAGTGGCTCCGGGACGAGCTCCGCATCCTGGATCAGTCGCCGGATTCCGAGTACTTTGCGACCAGAGTCAGCGATACCAACGGCTGCTACGTGGTGCCGGCCTTCACCGGGCTCGGAGCACCCTTCTGGGATCCCTATGCGAGAGGCGCGATCACCGGCCTTACGAGGGGGGTGAATAAGTACCATATCATCCGGGCGACCCTGGAATCCCTCGCCTTTCAGAGTAATGACGTCCTCCGCGCGATGGAGATGGACTCCGGCATCCATCTCTCCTCCCTCCGCGTGGACGGCGGGGCCTGCCGGAATGACTTCCTCATGCAGTTTCAGGCCGATATCTGCGGCTCCCCGGTGCGGCGCCCGCTCTGTGTCGAGACGACGGCGCTGGGGGCGGCTTATCTTGCAGGGCTTGCGGTCTCCTTCTGGGAATCCCGGGAGGAGGTGAAGAGGAGCTGGGGCATAGACCGGGAATTTCATCCGAAGATGACGGAGGAGGAGAGAGGAAGGCAGATCCGAGGCTGGAACAAGGCGGTCTCGTCCTGCTTTGGCTGGGCAAAGGACGAGGAAGATGGACAGAAGGGCGGATAAAAAGCCGGACAGAAAGTCGGACAGAAAAGCGGATAGAAGGGAGGATGAAGGAAGAATGCTTAGAGGAAGGGAGCTTGGAATAAGATGAGATTTTTTCACCTCTCCGATCTGCACATCGGACTCAAGCTTTTTAACCGGGATCTCCGGGAGGATCAGGAATATATCTTTTCGGAGATCGCGGATTACGCGAAGAGGGAGAAGCCGGACGCGATCCTCATCGCGGGGGACATCTACGATAAGGCGGTCCCTTCCGCAGAGGCCGTGGAGCTCTTTGACCGCTTTCTCGGCATGCTCCTTCAGGCCGCCCCGGGGACGGAGCTCATGCTGATCAGCGGAAATCACGACAGTGCGCCGAGGCTCAATGTCTTTCGGGGCATCCTTCGGAGGGAGCATGTCCACATGATCGGTCAGCCTCCGAGGAGGGAGGATGAGTTTATGGAGAGGGTCCGCCTGGAGGATTCCTTCGGGTCGGTCAACTTCTATCTCCTCCCCTTCGTCCGGCCCTCCATGCTGACGAAGCTCTTCAAAAGCGAGGAGGCACTCAGCTACGACGACTGCCTCCACCGTCTTTTTTCCCGGGAGAAGATCCGGGAGGAGGAGCGAAATGTCCTTCTCAGCCACCAGTTTTACCTTCCGTCCTCGAAGAAGGCGGGGGAGATCGAGAGGATGGATTCCGAGATCCGGACGATCGGAAATATCGATGCGGTAAAGGCCGATCTTCTGGAGCGTTTTGATTATGCGGCACTCGGACATATCCATAAGCCCATGCGGGTGGGGTCGGAGTTTTTCCGATACTCCGGCTCCCCCCTCGCTTTTTCCGTGAGCGAGGCGGGGCAGGAAAAGGCTGTCATTCTGGTGGAGATGGAGAAAAAGGGAGAGATCCGCACAGAGCGGCTGCCGCTTCACCCGCTCCGGGAGCTCCGTATTCTCCAGGGGAACGCGGCAGAGCTTCTGGAGTCCCCTACGACGGACTACGTCACGCTTCTCCTCACGGCGGAGAGCGAGGAGTCCCCGGACATCCGGGACAGACTGCGCGCTGCCTTTCCGAATCTTTTGGAGATTCGCCGCCTTCTCCCGGAGGAGAAGATGAGGCAGTCTCTCCCGCTCGAGGAGGAGAGCGATCCCTTTTCGCTCTGCTGCGCCTTCCTCGGGGATCCGGATGAGGAGGAGAAGAGGATTCTCGCGGATGCCCTGAATTCGATCTGAGAGCTTCGGAGTGCAGCCGTGAATTGGAGTGCAGCTATGATTTAGCGCGCGGCTGTGATCCGGTGCGCAGCCGTGATTTGGCGCGCAGCGTGAATTGTCGCGCAGCGTGATTTGGCGTCTGCTGTACCTCCTTTTTGGGAAGGACTGCGCCGGAAGCATTGTCCTTTTATCGGGAGAGCGCCGCTTTTATGGCGGAGAAAAAAAGCGGGGAAAAATCCCCAAAGTGCTGAGAACGGAGAATCTTATGCGCCCTTTGCAGCTTAAGCTCCAGGCCTTTTCCTCCTACGGGAAGGCCGTGACCATCGATTTTACAAAGCCCAATCAGGAGCTGTTCCTCGTGAGCGGGAATACCGGTTCCGGGAAAAGCTCGATCTTTGACGCCCTGGTCTTTGCCCTCTACGGAGAAGCGAGCTCCGGGGCGAATAAAAAGAGCGGATCCGAGCTTCAGAGCCAGTATGCGCCGCTCTCCTTAGAGCCCTTTGCGGAGCTTCGCTTTTCGGAGAGGAGGGGGGAGAGGGAGGAAATCTACACGGTGCACCGCGTTCCCCGCCATATCCGCCCCTTAAAAAGAGGACAGGGCTTTAAGGAGGAGAGCGGAAGGGTATCCCTCCTTCTTCCGGACGGGAGCGAGTATCCGGAGAAGGAGGCGGACCGAAAGCTTGTCGAGCTTGTAGGGCTGAGCAAGACACAGTTCATGCAGGTCGCGATGATCGCGCAGGGAGAATTCATGGAGCTCCTCCGGGCGCGCTCTGAGGAGAAGAAGCTGATCTTTCGAAAGCTTTTCGGGACGGAGCTCTATCAGAGACTGACGGATGAGCTTTTAGGGCGCCTCCGGGAGAAGGAGAGAGGACTGGCCGCCCTCTGTACGGAGAGCAGGACAGAGCTCTCCCACCTTCTCGTCCCGGAGGGGGGGATCTGGCAGAGACTTCTGGAGCTTCAGAAGCGTCTCCTCTCGGAGGATGGCCTCTCCGCCGCACTGATGGACGACTTTCTCCGGGGACTGGAGGCGCTGCTCTCCTCCTTGGAGGAGGAGAACAGAGAGATCCTTTCACGCTATGAGAGCTGCTCCCGGGAGAGAAATGAAAAAAGGGACCGCTATAAGGAGGGGGAGGCTCTGGCGCGGGCCTTCACCGAGCTCTCGGATGCAGAGAAGGAGCTGTCCGAGCTTAAGGGACTTGATCCTGAGTTTTCGGAAAAAGAGCTTCTCTCCCGGAAGATCCGCTTCTCCTATGAGATCTCCTCCCTCTTTCTCCGCCTAAGAGACAGTGAGAAGAGGCTTTCCCTTCTCCGGGAGCAGGAGACGCGGGAGAGGGAGGCTCTTCCGGGCTTTCTCGAGAGGGAGAGGGCAGAGGAAGCGGAGCACGAGAGGCGGAAGCTCGCCTTCGAGGAGGCGACGAGAGACTATGCCAAGATCAAGGAGAGGGCAGAGGAAGCGATTGAGAGCTTTCAGAGAAGAAAAAGAGCGGAGAAAAAATTCCTTTTGGCAGAGGATGCCCTCAGAAAGACAGAAAAAAGCCTTTTGGAGCTTGCAGGAAAAAGAGCAGAGCTCTCCGGGAAGAAGGAGGAGGCGGAGAGGGAGCTCCGGGAGCTCTCGGATCTTGAGGTCCGGCAGGAGCGCTGGAAAGGGGAGTGGAGGGAGGCAGAGCAGAGAGAGGAGGAGCTTCGGGATCTGGAGAGAGCGCTTCGGGAGCTGAGCCTGCAGGAAAAGAGGGCGAAGGAGCTCAGGGAGCGCTATGACAGGCTTTGCGGAGAGGTCCGGAGGAGAAATAAGTTCTATCAGGAGGCGAGGGAGGCCTTTCTCGATGCACAGGCGGGAATTCTCGCGAGGGAGAAGCTATGTCCCGGCTCCCCCTGCCCTGTCTGCGGCTCCCTGGAGCATCCTTCTCCCTGCAGGATTCCGAAAGAGAAGAGGATTCCGGGGAGGGAGGAGCTCGAGAAGCTGAGGGAGAGTGTATTTCTCCTGCAAAAGGAGCAGGAGGAGCTCTCCGGAGAGGCCGGGGCTTCAGAGAAGCTCCGGGAGGAGAAAGCGAGGGCATTTTCCAGAGCGGTCGAGGAATTCCGCGGGAGGATTTCCGCGGAGGAAGGGAGCATGGAAAGGGAAGAGGAGCTCTCCGCTTTTTCCTCTAAGCTCCTCCTGGGAAGGGAGAGACTGGAAAAAGAGAGAGAGAGGCTTCGGAAAGAGGGGGAGAGGGCGGCCTCTTTGGAAGAAGGGATCAAAAAGCTTTCAGAGATCCTGGAGAAAGCCGCAGAGGAGGAGAAGAAGGCCGAGAGCGAGCTTCTCTCCCGGAAAGAGGAGCTCAGTGCGGCGAAGGCGGAGCGGGAGAGCTGTCTTTTCAGGAAGCTCTATCCGGATGAAGAGGCCGCGAAGGCGGATCTTAAGAGGGCTTCGGAGAAGCGGAAGGAGGGACAGAGGAGGCTTTTAGAGCAGGAGCAGAGACTTAGAGAGCTGAGGGAGAAAAGGGCGGCCTCGGAGAGTCTCCTTTCCAGCATCCGATCGGAGCTTCCCGCCTGTGATGCGGAGCATAAGGAGAGGAGAGCGGCCTATGAGGGGCTCCTCATCGAAAGGAAGCTCTCTGAAAAAGAGTGGATGGAGGTCTGCGGAGCACATCGAAGGGAGGAGAGCGATGCGCTCGCCTCAGAGCTTAATAGACATGCGGAACGGAAGGCAGCGCTTTCCGGGAGGATCCTCGCCGCGAAAAAAAGCACAGAAGGGAGGGAAAAGCCGGAGCTTTCAGAGCTTCTCCGGGAGAGGGAGGAGGCAGAGCGGCGCTTTCTCCTTCTCTCGGAAAAAAAGGAGAAGCTCTCGATGCTCCTCCTCTCGGACCGCGCTCTCTCCCGGGCGCTCCTTCCCAGGATGGAGGAGCGGGAGAAGCTCTCGAAGGAGGCCTCCCGCCTGGAGGGACTTTACCGGCGTCTCTCCGGGAAAAGGAGCGGCTCCCGCATGGATATCGAGACCTATGTGCAGAGATATTTCCTAAGGCGCATCCTTCGAAATGCGAATCTTCGCTTCCGGGAGATGAGCCTTGGGCAGTACGAGCTTCGCATGATCCCGGAGGAGCAGGCCGGGGACGGGAGGAACCGGGGCCTGGACTTGACGGTATATTCCTATGTGACGGGGAAGGAGAGGGAGGTCCGCACGCTCTCCGGCGGGGAGTCCTTTATGGCGGCTCTCTCCCTTGCGATGGGGATGGCGGATCAGATCCAGGAGAGCTCTGCTTCGGTGCATCTGGAGCTTATGTTCATAGATGAGGGCTTCGGCTCACTAGATGAGCACGCGAGAGAGCAGGCGGTCCGCGTGCTCCGCGATATGTCCGGCGGGGGAAAGCTTCTTGGTATTATATCCCATGTCTCCGAGCTGAAGCAGGAGATCGAGGATCAGCTCCTTGTCACAAAGGACGCGGAGGGGAGCCATGTCCGCTGGCAGATCAGCTGAGAAAGGCTGAGCCGGAGTTGACAAAACGGGTCGATTTTGACATAATGCGAGAAGACAGAGCAACGGAAGAAGATCTTGTTCTATCGCTTTGGAGCAAGGGGGATCGGTATGAAAAGGAATGGGATTAGGAGGCAGTCCCGGAGAAAGGCGGGCGGGGCGGTGATCGAGCTTCCCGCGGGATACCGGAGAGTACAAAAAGGGGGAAGAGGGCATTTGTTTGCCCCGGCGCTGGCCCTTCTTCTCGTCAGTATAAATCTTCTTGGCGCCGGAAAGAGGATGCAGTCGCAGGCTGTCACCAGAAATGGCAGCTCCTCCGGAGAGAGCGCAAAGGCAGAGGGGGGAACTCAGGTTTTGGATTATCAGAGCCCGGTGGGATCGGTTCGCCCCGCCCGCTCTTCCGATTCGCCCCTGATCTCTGACTTCGGTCCGATCACGGGAGAGGGCGGCGTCATTGATCTCGGGGTCTTTGAGCTGACGGCCTATGACAGGACGGAGTGCCTCGACGAGGAGGGGAATCTGAACCGGACCTGTACCGGCACGATACCGCAGGCGGGACACACCATAGCCGTGGATCCGACTGTCATTCCGCTCGGCTCCCGGATCGAATTTGACGGCGTCGTCTATACGGCGGAGGACACGGGGGGGAAGATCAAGGGGCGCATCATCGACGTCTACTTTGATACGCACGAGGAGACGGAAGCCTTCGGAAGACAGCGGAAGAATCTGTACCTGATCCGCTGAGCTTTTCTTCCGCTCTCTCGAATAAGCGGGACAGGAGCTTTGCGAAGCCGAAAGAGCGCGCCGGAGAGCGCGCTCTTTCGGCTTTACGGCTCTCCCGCAGAGGAGCTTACCATGGGAAAGGCTGTGAGCCATCGCATTTTGGAGATCCTGCTGGATCTTCTGAAGATGAGTGCCGCGCTTTTGATCGTCGCGGCGTCCGTCCATTTCTTTTTGATTCCGAGCGGGGCGTCGGTCTCCAGTATCTCAGGGCTTGCGATCATTCTGCAGCACTTTACCGGGCGCAGCATTTCAGAGCTCACGATGCTTCTGAATATCGCCCTCCTGCTCCTTGGATTTCTGACCTGCGGCAGAGAATTCGGAGCAAAGACGGTCTACGCCTCGATCCTGCTTCCGCTTTTCCTCGGATTTTTCGAGCGTATTTTTCCGGCGCAGGGCTCCCTCACGGGGGATCAGACTCTGGATGTGGTATCCTACATCTTCACCGTGAGCATCGGCCTTTGCATCCTCTTTAATGACAATGCCTCCTCCGGCGGTCTCGACATCGTGGCAAAGATCATGAACCGCTATCTCCACATGGAGATCGGAGCCGCGATGTCTCTTGCGGGGATGTGCATCGCCCTTTCCTCGGCGCTGGTCTCGGATAAAAAAACGCTGGTTCTCTCTATCTTGGGGACCTATTTCAATGGCATCATCCTGGATCATTTCATCTTCGGACAGACGATGAAAAAGAAGGTCTGCATCATTTCAAAGGAGCAGGAGAGAGTCCGGAGCTTCATCCTCCGGGAGCTCCACAGCGGTGCTACGGTCTACGATATCATCGGAGCCTATCAGCTTGAGAAGCGGCAGGAGCTGGTCACGATTGTGAACCGCCAGGAATTCCAGCGGCTCATGCGTTTCCTCCGGGAGATCGATAAGGAGGCTTTTATCACGGTCTACCAGGTCACGGAGATGCACTATATCCCGAAGGGGCCGCTCTATCCTTCTCCCGGAGAGCGGATCCCGGGTCCTTCCTCCGGGGCAGAGGAGGAGAAGGACCGAGGCTAAACTCTCTTTAGAGGAGCCGGGGAGAACGGAGAGGGGAAAGAAAACGGGGATCAGACAGCAGAAATCGGATCGGCGCATGGAGGAGGCGAAAAAGATGGATGATAGGAAGAGGAGCAGAGGGAAGAAGCAGCTTCGGGGAAGAAATCTTTGGATCTTCCGGCTGCTGCTCCTTTTGTCTGCCGCGGGGATCCTTCTCTTTGGCTCCCTTTTTCTGAAGGAGTACAGGGAGTACAGGGCGGCGGATCAGGAATACGCATCGCTTCGCGAGCATATCGAAGTCGGAACGGAGAGCGGGGAGACGGAGGAGAGCGCGGAGAGCGGGGAGAAGGCAGAGAGCGGAGAGAGCGAGCGCCCGGAGCTTAAGATCGACTATGCGGCCCTCCAGAAGGTGAACCCGGACTTCTCCGCGGTTCTCTATTTTCCCGCTCTGGACCTCCGCTATCCGATTGCGGCCGGGAAGGACAATGAGGACTATATGCACCGATCCTTCGAGGGAAAGTCCAATGCGGCGGGCTCGATCTTTTTGGATGCGGCGGCCTCAAAGGACTACAGCGATCTCAATACCTTTGTCTTCGGACACAATATGAAAAACGGCTCCATGTTCGGGAAGCTGAAGCTCCTCCTGAAGGACCCCGGGCTCGCATCCTCCAATCCCTATCTCTACCTCTGCCGGCCGGACGGCATCCGGAAATACCGGATCTTCTCCTATTTCGTCACCGACGTAGAGGATGCGGTCTATCGGGATGTGACGGAGGCGGACTATGAGAGCTATGTGGAGCGGAGTCTGAAGCGTTCCGCTGCCCCGGAGTCATCAGAGACCGGCATCGACTTCACGGAGAAGCCGAAGCTCCTTACCCTCTCCACCTGCTCCGGCCCGGGAAGTGCGGGGAAGAGACTTCTCGTCCAGGCGGCCCTGGTGGATCAGTGGCAGGAGGGAGCTGTGCAGTGAGGCTTTTTGGAAGGGGAGCTTGTTTTCCGGCCTGACTTGACAGAAGAGGGCGGCAGATGGTAGAATCCCTATCAGTCGGCGGGGATTTTGGAGCGTATCGTTTTGTGCCCGGGTCCGGCAGAGAAGAGAAAGAGGAGAAGAGCATGGCAAAGCAGAAAAAAGAGATGATCTTTTCTTGTTGCCTCCGTATGTGTGACGCATAGGAGGCCTTTGCCGCGCGCGGATTTCGCGTATTCCAGGGAGGAGCAGGCAGGACCTGCTCCTCCCTTTTTACGTATCAGTTCTTCTTACGGATCCATTTCTCCGGAGCGGGGAAGATAAGCAATCGGAAAGGAGGCAGCGTGGATTTTTCATTTATTCGAAGATTTGCACCGATGTATTTTGACGCGGCGAGGCTGACTCTGGGGATCGCAGCGCTCGGCATCCTCTTTTCCATTCTGATCGGAGCGCTTTGCAGCGTCACAGAATACTATAAGCTTCCCGTCCTCCGCCGGATCGCTGCGGCCTATGTGGAATTGTCCCGGAATACACCTCTCCTCGTCCAGCTCTTCTTTCTCTATTTCGGACTTCCGAAGCTTGGAATCCGGATGAGCTCCGGCCTCTGCGGCGTCGTGGGACTGAGCTTTCTGGGCGGAGCCTATATGACGGAGAGCTTCCGGGCGGGGCTGGAGGCCGTGGAGGGGGTCCAGAGGGAGGCGGCGCTGTCTCTTGGGCTCACGCCGCTTCAGAGCATGGGCTATGTGATCTTCCCGCAGGCTCTCGCGCTCTCTGTCCCCTCCATCGTCGCGAATGTGATCTTCCTCATCAAGGAGACCTCCGTCTTCTCCGCGATCGCTTTGGCGGATCTTATGTATGTGGCGAAGGATCTGATCGGCCTTTATTATCAGACCGAGGAGGCGCTTTTCATGCTGGTCCTCTCTTATCTTGTGCTTTTGCTTCCGATCTCTATTCTCGGAACTCTCCTGGAAAGGAGGCTTCGCTATGCGGGCTTCGGCGATTGAGCTCTTTTCTCTTTCTTCGCTTCTCTCTTTGCAAAATACGGGCGGGAGAGAGCGGGGCATCGGCATCCTCTTTGACGGAAATAATTTCGAGAGGCTGATGGGGGGGCTTTTTGTGACGATCCGGATCAGCCTCCTCTCCGCGGCGCTCTCCCTTCCGCTCGGCATCCTCTTTGGCATGCTCATGACGAGAAGGAATCCTCTTACAAAGGCGCTGAGCCGGATCTATCTCGACTTTATCCGGATCATGCCGCAGCTTGTGCTCCTCTTCCTGGTCTATTTCGGAACGGCACGGGCCTTCGCTCTGAGCCTCTCCGGGGAGCTGAGTGCGGTCATCGTCTTCGTCCTCTGGGGGACGGCGGAGCTCGGGGACCTTGTGAGAGGGGCGCTTGTCAGCATACCGAGGATACAGTATGAGAGCGCTGCGGCACTCGGCCTGACGCCGCTTCAGACCGCATTTTTCATCATCATACCCCAGACGGTCCGGCGTCTGATCCCTCTCGCCATCAATCTTGTGACGAGAATGGTAAAGACGAGCTCCCTGGTCGTCCTGATCGGAGTCGTGGAGGTCCTTAAGACAGGGCAGCAGATCATCGATGCGAACCGCTTCCGCTACCCGACGGCGGCGCTCCCGATCTATGGCGTGATCTTTCTCCTCTACTTCCTGGTGTGCTGGCCGATCTCTCTTTTCGCGGGCTATCTGGAAAAAAGGTGGAGGGACTGATGCCCTCTCTGCGGGTCGGCATCGCTTTAGATGGGACGGGGAAGGGGCAGCTTCAGTCTGCGGGAGCGGAAAATTTCAGGAAAGAGGGGAAGGGAAATCATGACGGAAGATGTTCTTCTTTCTATCAGAAATCTCCATAAGAGCTATGAGTCGGGAAATGCGATTCTCAGAGGGATCGATCTGGATGTGAAAAAGGGGGAGGTGCTCGTCCTCCTCGGGCCCTCCGGCTGCGGGAAGTCGACCCTGCTCCGCTGCATCAATGGTCTGGAGAGGATCGACGGGGGGAGCATCCGCCTGGACGGAGAGCTCATCAGCGGGAACCCGAGGGAGCTTCCGAGGATCCGGCAGAAGCTCGGTATGGTATTCCAAAGCTACGAGCTTTTCCCCCACATGACAGTCCTGGAGAATATCACGCTCGCGCCGATCCGGGTGCAGAGAAAGGGGAGGGCGGAGGCCGAGCGGGAGGCGAGGGAGCTTCTCCTCAGGGTGAATCTGTCGGAGAAGGAGAAGGCCTACCCCAGGATGCTCTCCGGAGGGCAGAAGCAGAGGGTCGCGATTGTGCGGGCCCTGGCCATGCACCCGGAGATGATGCTCTTTGATGAGGTCACGGCCGCGCTGGACCCGGAGATGGTCAGGGAGGTTCTCGATGTCATGATGGAGCTCTCCGAGCGGGGGATGACGATGCTGATCGTCACGCACGAGCTGGCCTTTGCCCGGGCGGTCGCGGACAGGATCCTCTTCATGGATCAGGGGAATATCGCGGAGAGCGGGGAGCCCGAAGCCTTTTTTACGGCTCCGAAGACGGAGAGGGCGAGAGACTTCCTCGGGAACTTCCTCTTCTCCTCCAAAAAGAAGGGAAGAGAGTGAGAAGGGAGGCTTTCGGAAGAAGCGGATTGAGTCCTGCCCCGATTAAGATTTCGACAGGATCCGCATTTTCCGACGATGGATGGGAAAGCTTTTTGGATCAGGTGCCGGATGAGATCCGGAGAAAGGGAGAGACAGTATGAAAAAATCAATGGCGGCAGCAGTTTTTCTTTCGGCGCTTCTTCTTGCGGGGGCCCTGTCCGGCTGTGCCTCTCAGAGCGAAAAGACCGGGAGCAGCGCGCAGAGCGCGGCGGAGGGGAAGAAGGAGGGATCCGCATCCTTTCGCACGGTGGAGGAGATCCGGAATTCCGGAGTGATCCGGATCGGTGTCTTTACGGACAAGGCTCCGTTTGGCTACATCGATTCGAAGGGGGAGAACCAGGGCTATGATGTCTTCTATGCGAGGCGCATCGCGGAGGATCTCGGGGTGAAGGCGGAGTTTACCTCCCTGGACCCGGCCTCCCGCGTGGAATATGTGAGCACCGGAAAGATTGACATTACTCTTGCGAATTTTACGGTCACAAAGGAGAGGGCGGAGCAGGTGGATTTCGCGCTTCCCTATATGAAGGTCGCGCTCGGCGTGGTTTCCCCGGAGGACAAGGAGATCAAATCCGTCGATGAGCTGAAGGGAAAGACCCTGATCATCGCAAAGGGCACGACGGCGGAGACTTATTTTGAGAAGAATCATCCCGAGGTAAAGCTCCAAAAGTACGATGCCTACGCGGACGCCTATAATGCGCTCTTAGACGGGAGAGGGGACGCCTTCTCCACGGACAACACCGAGGTCATAGCCTGGGCGAAGACGAATCCCGGCTATGTGGTGGGGATCGAAACTCTCGGGGACTACGACACGATTGCGGCCGCGGTCGCGAAGGGAAATACAGAGCTTCTGGATTTCCTAAATGAGGAGATCCGGACGCTCGGGAAGGAGAATTTCTTCCATAAGGACTATGAGGAGACCTTAAAGCCGGTTTTCGGGGACGACACGGACCCGGATTCCATCGTGGTCGAGGGCGGAGAGGCTGTAAAGAATTGATCCTCTCATAATCTTAGAAAGCGCCTCCAAACGGCATGCCTTATCTGAGAGATAAGAAGCGCAGTCTGCGGGGGGGCATCCCGAGAAAGACCGAAAAATTCCTCCCCGGGAGGGAGATGCCTTCTCTGAAAATGCGAAAGAATGAAATACTATCTGTCGGACCATTTACATTTCTCTGAAAAATTGATAAAAACGAATTGACAGAAGGGCCGCGGTCCTGATAGTTTAAACTATCAGTGCAGCGCGGAGAGAAACATGAAAAGCAGAAGATAGGAGGAAGCAGTATGCGTTATCAGATCGAGGGAGGAAGTCTTCCGGCAGTTGTCATCCAGCTGGACGCGGGAGAGACGATCATGAGTGAGCTCGCGGGGAGGACCTGGGCCAAGGGACCCATAGAGACGGAGACGAGGGGGACCGGCGGGATCGGGAAGAGCATCGGGAGGATGTTTTCCGGAGAGAGCCTCTTCATGAGTCACTATACCGCGAAGGGACCGGCGGAGATCGGCTTCGCCTCCTCCTTTGCGGGGAGCATCATCGCGAGAGAGCTCGGGCCCGGAGAGAGCCTGATCTGCCAGAAGTCCGCCTTCCTTTGCTCTACGTCCGGCGTTGATCTGTCGATCTTCTTCCAGAAAAAGCTGGGGGCCGGCTTCTTCGGAGGGGAGGGCTTCATCATGCAGAAGGTCACGGGACCGGGAGTGGTCTTCCTGGAGCTGGACGGCTATGTCAAGGAATATGACCTTGCGGCGGGGGAGGAGCTTGTCTGCGATACCGGGGTGCTCGCGCTGATGGATGCGAGCTGCAAGATGGATATCCGGATGGTAAAGGGCCTAAAGAACAAGCTCTTTGGCGGAGAGGGCCTTGTGGACACCGTCATCATCGGCCCGGGGAAGGCCTATATCCAGACGATGTCCCTCGCTCACCTGGGCGGGATTCTGTCTCCCTATATCGTACAGAAAAAGTAGAGAAGCGGATTTTCGAAGGGGAAAATGGATGCAGCGGGACGGCTCTTCTTGTAGAAGAGCCGTCCCGGTGTTATAATCCTTCTCATTCCGCGGGGAGGGAAGGCCGGATTTCCCTGCCCCGAAGAGGATGAGGGGGATTTTTATGAAGCTTGTGAAATTCGGCGGGAGCTCCTGTGCTTCCGCGGAGCAGTTTAAAAAGGTCAGGGAGATTGTTTTCTCGGATTCCGCGAGGCGCTATGTCGTCGTCTCCGCGCCGGGGAAGCGCTTCCCGAAGGATGAGAAGGTCACGGACCTTCTCTATCTTCTCTATGAGGATCTGCGGGAGGGGAGGGGGATGGAGCGGCAGCTCCCGAAGATCGAGAGGCGCTATCGGGAAATCATAGACGGCCTCTCCCTTTCCCTGAGCCTCGAGGAGGACTTCAGGGAGATCCGGGAGAGACTTCTCGCCGGGGAGAGCTGTGCCTACGCGGCCTCCCGCGGGGAGTATCTGAATGCGAAGCTCATGGCGGAGTATCTCGGCTTCCCCTTTTTAGACGCCGGGGAGCTCATCGCATTCCGCCCGGACGGGGAGTGTGACTTCCGGGAGACGGAGAGAAGAGTCGGGGAGAGACTCCGGGACATGGAGAAGGCGGTCATACCCGGCTTCTACGGTCTGGACCCGGAGGGAAGGACCGTGACCTTCTCCCGGGGCGGCTCCGATGTGACAGGCTCCTTGATCGCGGCGGGACTTCACGCGGATCTCTATGAGAACTGGACGGATGTATCCGGCTTTTTGGTCGCTGACCCCCGGATCGTGAGAAAGCCGGAGGTGATCGACTATATCACCTATCGGGAGCTTCGGGAGCTGAGCTATATGGGGGCGAGCGTGCTCCATGAGGACGCGATCTTCCCCGTCCGGAAGGAGGGCATCCCGATCCAGATCAAAAACACCAACCGACCCGAGGATCATGGGACGATGATCGTCGCAAATACCCTGAAGAAGCCGCGCTTCATCATCACGGGGATCGCGGGGAAGAAGAATTTCTGTTCCATCAATATCGAAAAGGCGATGATGAACTCGGAGATCGGATTTATCCGGAAGGTCCTTTCCGTGATCGAGGAGAACGGGATCAGCGTGGAGCATACGCCGTCCGGCATCGACACGATGACTCTCTTCATTCATCAGGAGGAGCTGATATCGAATGAGCAGAAGGTATTGCAGGGGATACAGAGGGCGGTGAATCCGGATCTCATCGAGCTGGAGGCGGATCTGGCCCTGATCGCGGTCGTCGGGCGCGGCATGAAGTCCGCCCGGGGCGTCGCGGGCCGCGTCATGAGCGCTTTGGCGCATGACTACATCAATATCAAGATGATCGATCAGGGATCGAGTGAATATAATATCATCATCGGGGTCCGGAATGAGGACTTTGAGGCGGCGATCCGCGCGATCTACAATATGTTTGTGCTTTCCGCGTCGTAGAAGAGGGGGGCTTCGGGCCGTGAAAATCGCAGTGATCGGCGGAGGAGCCGCCGGAATGATGGCAGCGCTCTCCGCAAAGAAAGTGAATCCCGGGGCCGAGGTTTTGCTCCTGGAGAAGAACGAAAAACTCGGGAAGAAGATCTTTATCAGCGGAAAGGGCCGCGGGAATCTCACAAATTCCGCGGATATCGGGGACTTTCCGCAGCACTTTTTCAGAAACCCCCGCTTTCTCTACTCCGCCTTCTCCGCCTTTTCCAACCGGGACCTATGGAGGCTCATGGAGGAAAACGGCTGTCCCCTGAAGGAGGAGCGGGGAGGCAGGGTCTTTCCCCTCTCTGACCACGCCTTTTCGATCACAGACGCTCTGAAGCGCGCCCTGAAGAAGTCGGGAGTGAAGCTTCTTTATCGAACGGAGGCAAGAGAAATCCGGCTTCAAAACGGAGCGGTCTCTTCCGTTTGCTGCCGGGAGGGAGAGATTTCAGCGGATCGGCTCATCGTCGCCACGGGGGGGCTTTCCTACCCCTCCACCGGCTCTACGGGGGACGGCTATCGCTTTGCCGGGGAGACGGGACACCGGCTGCGGGAATGCCTCCCCTCCCTCGTTCCGCTCCTCGTAGAGGAGGGGGACTGCCGCTTTCTCCAGGGGCTGAAGCTAAGGAATGCGGGGCTTTCGATCCGGGACGAGGAGGGAAGGTCTTATTATGAGTCCTTCGGAGAGATCGATTTCCTCCCGGATGCGCTTTCCGGGCCGATCATCCTATCCGCTTCCGCCGAGCTGACAGAGCTTTTGCATTCGGAAGAGGCGAAGCGGGGCCTTCTTCTCACAGCGCACATCGACCTAAAGCCCGCCCTCACGGAAAAGATGCTGGAGGGGAGACTGATCCGGGAGCTGGAAAACGCCGGGGGCGGAGGGCTGGAGCGGGTGCTCTCCGCCCTTCTTCCGCTCCGATTTCTTCCGGTTTTTTTGAGGAGACTGGAGAAAAGGGGGATCTCCCGCCGGGAGAAGGCGGGGGAGCTCTCCCGGGAAAAGAGGAGGGAGATCGAGACTCTCCTTCGGGATTTTTGCTTTACGATCCGGGGCACTGCCTCCTTTCGGGAGGCCATCATCACAAGGGGAGGGGTCGATACCCGAGATATCTCCCCAAAGAGCATGGAGTCCCGGAGGGTCCGCGGCCTTTACTTCGCCGGGGAGCTCCTCGATATCGATGCCTCTACCGGGGGCTATAACATGCAGGCGGCTTTTTCCACAGGCTTTCTCGCGGGGAGATCCGCGGCGGAGGAAAGATAGGAGGACGCGGATTTCATCGAGAATCCATCCGCACTTCCCCACCTTCCGGGAGGGAGCGCTTTTGTCAGCTTGCGGCAGAAAATGCCGCGGATTTCGGAGGTCTCTATGCCCTATACTATCGCAATCGACGGTCCCGCTGGTGCGGGGAAGTCTACGGTCGCCCGCGCTCTTTCGCGCAGGCTCGGCTGTCTCTATGTGGATACCGGTGCGATGTACCGCGCTCTTTCGCTTTTTTGCCTCCGGCATGCGATTCCGCTTCACGACGAAGAGGCTGTCTCGAAGGCCGTGGAAGGGGTCTCTGTCTCCCTTCGCCCCGATGAGGAAGGGGGGCAGAGGGTGGAGCTCGACGGGGAGGATGTCTCCGGGGAGATCCGGACGCAGGAGGTCGGGGATGCCGCCTCTGTGATCTCCTGCTACGGCGCGGTCCGCACGAAGCTCCTCTCCCTGCAAAGAGAGCTCGGAGAGAAGCATTCCGTGGTCATGGACGGCCGGGATATCGGGACGAGGGTTCTCCCCGGGGCGGATCTTAAGATCTATCTCACGGCATCCTCCGAGGTCAGAGCCCGCCGGAGGATGCGGGAGCTTCTCGAAAAGGGAGAGAAGGCGGATTACGCTGCGGTGAAGAGAGAGGTGGAGGAGCGGGATCACCGGGATATGCACCGGGAGATCGCGCCTCTTAAGAGGGCGGAGGACGCGCTGCTTCTGGACTCCTCCGATCTTACGATCGAGGGGACGGTCGATGCGATCCTCGCTCTCTCAAAGGGCTGAGAGGAGAGCTTTCCTATGGCAGGATCGGGGAAGAGGGTAGTGCTCGCAAAGAGCGCCGGATTTTGCTTCGGAGTACAGCGCGCGGTGGATCAGGTCCTCCGGATCGCGGAGAGGGAGGAGGCAAAGCCCCCCTCCGAGAGGAAGCCGATCTATACCTACGGGGCGATCGTACACAACGATACCGTGGTCACGGCCCTGAAGGAGCGAGGGGTATCCGTGCTGGAGACAAGGGAGGAGCTCGAGGCGCTTTCCGGGGGCATCGTCATTATCCGGGCGCACGGAGTTCCCAGGGAGATCTATGAGCTCCTCCGGGAAAGGGGGATTGAGACGGTGGACGCGTCCTGCCCCTACGTCCGGAAGATTCAGCGCCTTGCGGAGGAGCACACGGGGAGAGGGGAGAAATGCTTCATCGTCGGGGATCCTCATCACCCGGAAATCATCGGCATCATGGGCTGGGCCAGAGGAGAAATCACGGCGCTTCCCGGTCCGGAGGAGGCGGAAAAGCTTCCGGACGGAGGGGGAGAGCGGGTCCTTGTGCTGGCGCAGACCACATTTAATGTGGACAAATTCAAGTTGCTTATTGATATTTTAGAGAAAAAGCGGTATCATACTAACGTTATAAATACGATTTGCAACGCAACTTTCGAAAGACAGGAAGAGGCCAAGAAGCTTGCAGGGAGCTCCGATGCCATGATCGTCATTGGAGGAAGCAGTTCATCAAACACGAAGAAGCTATTTGAGATTTGCCAGTCGGAATGTCGGAACACGCAGCTGATACAAACGGTCAAAGATCTTAAACTCTACTCGGATGAAGCGATTCGCAACGTAGCTATTACAGCAGGGGCCAGTACCCCGAAAGAAATCATTAAGGAGGTTCTAACTTATGTCAGAAATGAGTTTTGAACAAATGCTGGAGGGATCACTGAAATCAATTCATGCGGGAGAGATCGTAACAGGCAAGGTCATCAGCGTCAAGCCGGATGAAATCGCTCTGAACATCGGTTACAAGTCCGACGGGATCCTGACCCGCAGCGACTACAGCACCGACAATTCCCTGGATCTCACGACGGTTGTCAATATCGGAGACGAGATCGAGTGCAAGGTGAAGAAGGTAAATGACGGCGAGGGGCAGGTCATCCTCTCTCACAGGGACGCACTGCAGTCCAAGGCCTCCGAGGAACTCAGGAAGGCCTTCGAGGAGGGCGCGGTCCTCACCGGACGCGTGATCCAGGTAGTCAAGGGCGGACTCAATGTCGAGGTGAACGGAGCAAGAGTCTTCGTGCCGGCCTCTCTGGTCTCCGACAGCTTCGAGAGGGATCTGAACAAGTATCAGGGGCAGGACATTCAGTTTGTGATCACGGAGTTCAATCCGCAGAAGCGAAGAGTGATCGGAGACAGGAAGCAGATCATGCTCGCCCTGAAGAAGGAGCAGCACGACAAGCTCTTTGCGGAGCTCCGGGAGGGAGACGTGAGGACCGGCGTCGTGAAGAATCTCACCGACTTCGGTGCCTTCATCGATCTCGGCGGTGCGGACGGACTTCTCCATATCTCCGAGATGAGCTGGGGACGCATCGAGAATCCGAAGAAGCTCTTTAAGCCGGGGCAGGAGGTCAAGGTCCTGGTCAAGGAGATCAACGGCGAGAGGATCGCGCTGACGAGAAAGTTCCCGGATGAGAACCCGTGGAAGGATGCGGATACGAAGTATGCCGCCGGGCAGATCGTAAGAGGAAGGGTCGCCCGCATGACGGACTTCGGCGCCTTCATCGAGCTGGACAAGGGGATCGACGCCCTGCTCCACGTCTCTCAGATTTCCAGAGAGCATGTCAACAAGCCCTCGGATGTCCTTTCGGTGGGACAGGAGATCGAGGCAAAGGTCGTGGACCTCGATGTGAATAACCACAAGATTTCTCTTTCCATGAAGGTCCTTCTCCCGGAGGAGGGCAGGAGAGAGGATGCCGATGTAGCCGATGTGGATATCGAGGCGGTCGGAAGAGCGGAAGCGGACGATGAGCAGTAGAGCATCGGAAAGCGCCGTTTGAGAAGGGCTTTGCGGCCGGGCAGGATAGCTGCCCGGCTTTTCCTTTTCCGCGGAGCGGAATGCCCCGGGACGGGAAGACGCGGCCCGTTTTTCCGCGGTGCGGGAATCCGCATCTCCTGCAGAAGCAAAGCAGGGACATTTCGAAAGGGGAAGAGGCAGTTCGCCGGAAAAGCATCCTGGGACAAAGGAGGGGACATGGCACTGGAGATCGAGAGGAAATGGCGGATCCGGAGACTTCCGGAACGGCTCTTGGAATATCCGGTAAAGGAGATCGAGCAGGGCTACCTGAACTTTTCTCCTGCGATCCGGGTGCGCCGCTCCCGGCTGGACGGGAAGGAGCACTACAGCATGAGCTATAAGGGCTCCGGACTTCTCTCCCATGAGGAGGTGAATCTCCCGCTGGACAGGGAGTCCTATGATTCCCTCTTAAAGAAGGCGGAGGGGATCATCATCCGAAAGAGGCGCAGTCTCATCCCCTTTGGGAAATACCGGATTGAGCTGGACCGCTTCCTGGGCGAGCTGGAGGGGCTCTGGATCGCGGAGGTCGAGTTTCCGAGCGTGGAAGAGGCGAGGCAGTTTCAGGGACCGGACTGGTTCTCAGAGGATGTGACGGAGAGCGGGGAGTATGCCAACTCCCGCCTTGCGTATCTCGGGAGACCGCCCGCTTCTGCCCTTTTTTCTCAGGAATCACGATAGGGCCGCATCTTCACCGGTTTTTCAGAGTGGAAATAAACATTTTTCTTCCGCTGAAAAAACCTTGCGAATTCAGTTATGTTGATGTAGAATAATTTTCACAAATTAAATAAGGTTTGTCTGCAAGCCGTTGTTTTGATAAAAGCCGAAAGATACTCCAGGGGTGGAGTCTGCCCTTTCGGGGCTTATCAAAGCAACGGCTTTTTCTTGTGCCGTTGGCTGCACCTTGACAATTTCATCCGCAAATGGCCGGACGGACGGCCGGGGAAGCCTCGCGATGACATGAGCGGGCCAAGGAATAGTCCGGTGCAGATAGCGGCAAACTTTTTATCAACAAGCATGAAGAAAGAGAGGCACAGCTTATGACAAACGATATAAAATTTGAAAGCGGAAATCTCGCTGACAGCATGGCGCTTTCCATAGTCCCCGGAAAAGCTGACTATAGCCGCGAAAGAGAAACGGCAAAGGCCAGCGAGAGGTTTCTGCACTCAGCTGCACTGCTCCCTGAAAAGGAGGTGATCGGGCTGCAGATCTCCGCGGATGCGGAGGGCGCGGTTAAGGGATACGCTTTTTTCAGTCCCGGAATTAAGGTGACGGTTGAAGATTTTGACTGGATTTTCAAGAGCTATGGCAGCGTGGATCGAAGAAGATCTGCTAAGCTGGGGAATCTGTTTGAGGGAAGCAGGAAAGTGTATATGCTTAGATCCATCCAGAGAAGCCCTAAGGATAGTAGTGAGCTGTGGAAGAGGGAAAGTTATTTTAATGATTATGATGACACAACTTCTGACAGTTACTTTTCAGACATGTTTACGATGCTGATGGAGGAAGCTGCTGTGATTCGCATTATCGTCGGCTCTTCCGACGAAAACGCATTGGGGCACGGAATGATCCTTATCAGCTTGCCGGAGGAGATGACGCTTAGAATGCGAACGATGATTTCCCTTGCTTTTCCGCATACGGCGGCTGAAGAGGCAGAACCTTCATTTGAGGTCAAAGGAGAAAACAAAGGAGAAAAGCTCCTTCCGGATGGAGTTCTCTTGGATGGGATGGCCCGCTTCCTGTTTTCAATGATTTGCAGAGAGTCGGGGACAGAGTATGCGCAGCAGGGAGAAGCCGATGAAATTGCTGCGGAGTGCGAAGCAGAAAAAAGGATTCTTGATGCGGATGCCTGCGATAAGAAGCCCGGAAAAGAAAACGATACTGCTTTCACAGCGATTGAGGAACTGAATTTGAGCGTCCGTTCCTATCATTGCCTTAAGCGAGCAGGGGTAGACAGCGTGGAGAAACTGAGGACTATGACAGAGGAGGACTTCATGCGTGTGCGAAATCTTAGCAGAAAAAGCGTGTATGAGATTAAGCGGAAACTGGCAGAGATCGATGAGCTTACGATAAATGTTCCTCTGCAGGCAGCGAACTATATGGACATGCTTAATGAGCTGATTGGTCTTGAGGACGTCAAGGAGCAGCTTAGAAAAATAGTGGCTTTCGCAAGGATGAAGAAGGACATGGCGGATAACGGCAATGACAATCTATCCGTTTCGCTGAACATGGAATTTGTCGGAAATCCCGGCACGGCCAAAACGACTGTCGCTCGCATTGCCGCCGGTATCTTCCATGAAGTCGGTCTGCTTCCCGGTGATGGGCTGATAGAAGTTGGAAGAGCCGATCTGGTTGCCAAGTATGAGGGGCAAACAGCCTCAAAGGTGAAGGAAATATTCCAAAAAGCCAAGGGGAAGGTTTTGTTTCTTGATGAAGCCTATTCCCTTTCTGAAGACAGGGAGGGAGAGTTCGGAGATGAAGCTATCAATACTATCGTTCAGGAAATGGAGAACAACAGAGAGGACACAATCGTGATTTTTGCAGGTTATCCTGACAAGATGGAAGGATTTTTTGCCAGAAATCCCGGACTCAGATCAAGGGTGCCCTTCAGCATTACTTTCAAAGATTATTCGCTTGATGAACTGCTGCAGATTGTAGAGCTCGAAGCGAAAAAACGAGGCTTCTCAATCAGCCCTCTTGCAAAGGATAAGCTGCTGTCATTTTGTGAAATGGCAGCGGGAGAGGCAGAATATGGAAATGGCCGTTTTTGCAGGAATCTTGTCGAGAATGCCATTCTTGAATATGCATCAAAGAGGTATGGAAGTGAGACTTCTGAGGCAGAAAATGATTTTGAGTTAACAGAAAGGGATTTCACTGGGGCTTGTGTGCGAAAGAAGTCGACGAAGAATACGATTGGCTTTTGCATCCGCTAGACATGAGGAATCTTAATGTCTGCTGAACTTAGATTCGAACTGGGATTAAACGCATTTTCGTTGACTCACTTCGTTTGAACAAATATAATCTGTACAATGTAACAATTCATAAAGGGATTCGCTGAGCAGATTGCGAAAAATCCTTTGTTTTAAACGGATTTATAGGGTTTTATTAAAGTTCTGTAATCAGCGGCAAACGCCTGTGATTTTGAGGACTGCAAATTGATAAAGGAGGTTTTTATTGAAGCCTGTCGTTGTATATTATTCCTATTCAGGGATAACAAGAAGATTAGCGGAAGATATTGCCTTGATTACGGATGGGGAATTGAGAGAACTGAAACCGGAAAGGCCTTATTCCTTTTCGTATAATACAGCGGTAAAGGAAGCGAGAGAAGAAATTGAAAAGGGATATTGTCCTCCTCTTATTCAGGTTCAGGGAGCGGAAGCGATTGAGAATGCAGAGCTGATTTTTATAGGTTCTCCGAATTGGCTGAAAACCTTTGCCCCACCCGTTCGCTCGTTTTTAAGAACGGTGGATTTGAGCGGAAAGACGATCATTCCCTTTTGTACGCATGGCGGAGGCGGCTTTGGGAGAATGATTGAGGACTATAAAGAGGAATGTAAGCATTCCATCATCAAAGACGGGATAGCGTTAAAAGGGGACTACAGCTTTGATGAACTGAAAGCATGGTTAGACAGTAATTTGTAGGTCTCCATTTATGCCTTCGGCCGGTGAGCGGAAGCGGGAAGGAGCATTTACGGGTCGGCTGCGCTTTTACGATGTGCGGCTTGCCAGCGCTGTATTTCAGTGTTATACTGCATAACCGGGTGCGCCGTGGATTCGGCGGGGATCATGACAGAAGATTTGTGGAGGTGCTCTTGGATGAGTGTTAAAGTTGAAAATTTAGAAAAAAACATGGCGAAGCTCACCGTGGAAGTGGATGCCGCGGATTTCGATCAGGCGCTTACGGAGGCCTACAGAAAGAATAAGGGCAGATTCAATCTTCCGGGCTTTCGCCGGGGCAGGGCGCCGATGCAGATGATCGAAAAGATGTATGGTCCGCAGGTCTTCTATGAAGATGCCCTGAACGGACTTTTGGACAAGAGCTATCCGGATGCCGCGAAGGAGTCCGGTCTTTCCATCGTCTCCCGTCCGGAGATCTCCGTGGAGCAGATTGAGAAGGGAAAGAATCTGATTTATACCGCGACGGTTGCCCTGAAGCCCGAAGTGAAGCTGGGAGAGTACAAGGGAGTGAGCGTCGAGGGCGCGGATTCTTCGGTGACGGAAAAGGAAGTCGAGGATCGTCTCAGACAGGAGCTGGAGAAGAACGCACGCATGATCGATGTCGACCGGGAGATCAAAAAGGGAGATATCAGCTCCATTGATTTTGTGGGCTCTGTGGACGGGGAGGAATTCGCCGGCGGAAGGGGAGAGGATTATCCGCTCACCATCGGGAGCGGGACCTTTATCCCGGGCTTTGAGGATCAGCTGATCGGCCATAAGGCGGGGGAAGAGGTCGATGTCAATGTGAGCTTCCCCGAGGATTACGGGGCGAAGGAGCTCGCCGGAAAGGCGGCGCTTTTCAAGGTCAGCATCAAATCCGTAAAGGAAAAGCAGCTTCCGGAGGCGGACGATGAATTCGCCTCCGAGGTCTCCGAGTTCGATACCCTGGAGGAATACAAGAAGGAGCTCGAGAAGGGACTCCGGGAGGAGAAGGAGAAGCAGGCCGCACTGCAGAATGAGAACCGCGTCATCGATAAGGTCGCTGAGAATGCGGAGCTGGATATCCCGGAGCCGATGCTCGAGGAGCAGCTGGAGCAGATGTACCGGGACTATGCGATGCGGCTTCAGCAGCAGGGGATTCCCATCGAGCAGTACATGCAGATCACCGGACAGACCGAGGAGAAGCTGAAGGAGCAGATGAAGCCGGGCGCGGAGAGAAGCATCCGGAATTCCCTGGTGCTTGAGGCGGTCCAGAAGAAGGAGAATATCACGGTACCGGACGAGCGGGTCGAGGAGGAGTTTCAGAAAATCGCGGATCAGTACAAGATGAAGTATGAGGATCTCATGAAGACGGTCAGCGAGTCCCAGAAGGCATCCGTCCGGAGAGAGCTCGAGCTTCAGGCGACGGTCGATATGCTGCTTTCCGAGGCAAAGCTCACAAAGCCGGAGAAGAAAAGCGAGAAGAAATCCGAAAAGAAGTCCGAAAAGAAGTCTTCGGAGAAGAAGGAAGAGGGAGAGAAGTCCTGATTAAGATCTCCGGGAGAGATTTTGGAGCGCTGCGAAAGCCGCGCTCCTTTTTTGAGAGAGGATCAGAGGATTTGAGGATCGCTTCCCTCGAGACTTTCAACCGGCAGTTTATTCCTCTTTCAGGGAAAACATGGTAGCATAGCGGCATAGTGTTTCCCTTGGCGATAGAAGGGGCGATAGAAGGAGAAGATAGAAGGAGAAAATAAGATGAGAGATTTTTCCGATCCGAGAGGCATTGCCACGATCCCCTATGTCATTCAGTCCACATCGCGCGGAGAGCGGAGCTACGACATCTTTTCCCGCCTCCTGAACGAGCGCATCGTCTTTCTCGGGGACGAGGTGAATAACGATACCGCATCCCTTGTGGTGGCTCAGCTTCTCTATCTCGAGTCAGAGGATCCGGACAAGGATGTCAGTCTTTATATCAATTCCCCGGGCGGGGTGATCACGGCCGGTATGGCGATCTACGATACGATGCAGTATATCAAATGCGATGTCTCCACCATCTGTGTGGGTATGGCGGCCTCGATGGGGGCCTTCCTCCTCGCCGGCGGCACGAAGGGGAAGCGCATGATTCTTCCGAATGCGGAGGTCATGATTCATCAGCCCTCCGGAGGCGCCCAGGGACAGGCGACGGAGATTCAGATCACCGCGGAATGGATCCTCCGGACGAAGAAGCACATGGCGGAGATCCTCGCCGAAAACTGCGGTCAGAGCCTGGAAAAGGTGCTGGAGGATACGGAGAGAGACCATTGGATGGACGCGGAGCAGGCGCTCTCGTATGGACTGGTCGATCGGATCTTCCGCTCCAGAGGGGAGTCGGAGGGAAAGGCGTAAGGGGCTATGCAAAAGATGGATATGAGGGAGCGCTGCTCGTTCTGCGGAAGACGCTATGATCAGGTGAAGAAGATGTTCCGGGGCAATAACGGTGCCCTGATCTGCAATGAGTGCATCGAGCTGAGCAGCGAGATCCTGGCGGAGGACTATCGGAGGGAAGAGGCGGAGGCACAGGCGGAAATCACCCCGAAGCTCCTAAAGCCAAAGGAGATCAAGGGCTTTCTCGATGAGTATGTCATCGGTCAGGACGAGGCGAAGAAGGTGCTCTCCGTCGCGGTCTACAATCACTATAAGAGAATCAGCTCCCGGATTCAGGACATTGAGGTCCAGAAATCCAATATTCTGCTGATCGGAGCGACGGGGACCGGGAAGACCTACCTCGCGCAGACTCTCGCGAAGATCCTGGGTGTCCCCTTTGCCATCGCGGACGCCACGGCGCTCACAGAGGCGGGATATGTCGGAGAGGATGTGGAGAACATTCTTTTAAAGCTCATCCAGGCGGCGAATCTCGATGTGAAGAAGGCGGAGTACGGCATTATTTACATCGATGAGGTCGACAAGATCACAAAGAAGTCGGAGAATGTCTCGATCACGAGGGATGTCTCCGGAGAGGGAGTCCAGCAGGCGCTCTTAAAGATTCTGGAGGGAACCGTCGCCTCCGTTCCGCCCCAGGGTGGCAGGAAGCATCCGCAGCAGGAGCTGATCCAGATCAATACAAAGAATATCCTCTTTATCTGCGGAGGGGCCTTCGACGGACTGGAAAAGATCATCGAAAAGAGGATCGCCTCCGGCTCCATCGGTTTTGGAGCGGAGATCGTGGAGAAGAATCGAAACAGCTATGATGAGCTCCTGAAAAAGGTGCAGCCCGAGGATCTGGTGAAATTCGGCCTCATCCCGGAATTCATCGGCCGTGTCCCGATCGACGTCGAGCTGGAGAGTCACGATGTGGAGAGCTTAAAGCGCATCCTGACCGAGCCGAAGAATGCGCTGATCCGCCAATATCAGAGACTTTTCGAGCTTGACGGCGTGGAATTAAGCTTCACGGAGGACGCAATCCGCGCGGTCGCGGAGAAGGCGATCCAGAGAAAGACCGGGGCGAGGGGGCTTCGCTCCATCATGGAGGACATCATGATGGGGCTTATGTATGAGATCCCCTCTGATCCCTCGATCAGCGCGGTGGAGATCACAAGAGAGGTCGTAGAGGGAAGGGGGGAGCCTGTGCTGAGCCGTGATGAGAGCGCACTCAGCGCCGCAGCCTCCGATACGGCGGCCCGGCGCGGCGGCCGGGGGCGAAGGCCCGGAAGGAGCGGAGAGGGAGCGTGAAGATTCGATCGGTGGAGCTTGCGAAGGTCCTGGGGGTGAAATCGGAGCTTTTCCGGAGCCGGGAGCCGGAATTTGTGATGGCGGGCCGCTCCAATGTCGGAAAGTCCTCCTTTATCAACTCCTTTATCCGGAGAAAATCCTATGCGAGGATCTCCTCTACCCCGGGGAAGACCCGGACCATCAACTTTTATCACGTAAACGGAAGCTTCTATCTGGTAGATCTGCCCGGCTACGGCTATGCTGCGGCCGGGGCAGTGGAGCAGGAGAAGTGGGACCGCATGATCCGGAAATATCTGAGGGGCTCCGAGAGCATTGAGGAGGTCATACTCCTTGTGGATATCCGGCATGATCCCACGAAACAGGATATCCAGATGTTCCGCTGGATCGTGGATGCGACCGGCTACGAGCCGATTGTGATCCTGACGAAGTCAGACAAGATCGGAAAGACGCAGCTTGAGAAAAGAGAGAGCTCGATCCGCGCCGTCCTCGGCGCCTCCGATGCCTGCCGCCTGATTCCCTTCTCCGCGCGGAGCCGGCAGGGCCTGGAAGAGATCTATGAGATCTTCGACAGCCTCCTCGCAGAAGAAGCGGCTTTAGAAGCGGATCATGGGGAGGAAGCTGCCGGAATGACGGAGCCGAAGCGGACAAAAGATGATTGACAGAGGCCCGGATCTGCGCTAAACTGAGACAGTCGCACAGACAGAAAAGCAGGTATCCACCTCACCTTGGCAGACAAAGCTCTGAACCCGGGTTAAGATTGAAGCTTTACTTCGCGAATTTCCATTCGCGTATTTTCAATGGTGGATCAGACTCAGATCCGCCATTTTTAGTGTATCAGTCCCTCTCAGGCGCCGGAGCAGACGCCGTGTTTACACGGGCGGCCGCTCCGGCATCTGAGAGGACAACAGGAATGAGCATGCAGGGCCAAAGGCCCGGAATGCGAATTCCTGGCAGCGTCGCGGAAGCTTCGGAAGAAGCGAAGAGACGCTGGGACGGATACACGGCAAGCCAACCGGGGTTCCGGGATGAAGAGCAACGCGCAAAAGACCGGTATCAAGGACGGCAGCGTCGCGGAAGCTTCGAAGAAGCGAAGAGACGCTGAGACGGATACACGGTATGCCGGCAGGGGTTCCAGGCTGAAGAGCAACGTGCAGTGTTGCAGGCCTTTACTCCGGCAGGCATCCGAGGGGCGGAAGATACGCTGAGACTGAGACGGATACAGGACACAGCAAATTCTACAGAGAGGAGCTTATGGCAAGCAGAAAAGGCACAGAAATCGAAATTAACGAACAGATCAGGGACAGAGAGGTCCGGGTGATCGGCGCGGACGGACAGCAGCTTGGCATCATGTCTTCGCGGGATGCCTTTCGGATCGCAAGAGAGCTGGATCTCGATCTGGTAAAGATCGCCGCGACGGCGGCACCGCCGGTGGTCAGGATCACGGACTACGGCAAGTATCGTTATGAGATGCTGCGCAAGGAGAAGGAAGCCAGAAGAAACCAGCGCACGACGGAGCTGAAGGAAATTCGCATGACGCCGAACATCGACACGAATGACCTGAACACAAAGCTTGCGGCGGCGAGGAAGTTCCTCGAAAAGGGAAACAAGGTGAAGATCGCTCTCCGCTTCCGCGGGAGGGAGATGTCCAGGATGAACCAGTCCAAATATATCCTGGATGACTTCGGCCAGCAGCTTTCAGACATTGCGGTGCTGGATAAGCCGGCAAAGGTGGAAGGCAGAAATATGGCTGTGGTTCTGAGTCCGAAAAAGTAAGGGACGCCGAACGGCCTGCTCTTAAACGGACAAAATGCCGGGAGGCTGCAAAGGCGGCGCTGCCTTTTTGCCGCGCTCATACAGGCATGGCGTCCGTTTTGACATCTGATGGGGACTGATAGAGTAAACTTACAGGAGGCAATTATGGCAAAGTTCAAGCTGAAGACAAAAAAGGCAGCTGCGAAGCGCTTTAAGATGACCGCTACGGGAAAGCTTGTTAGAAATAAAGCGAACAAGTCTCATATCCTTACCAAGAAAAGCACCAAGCGCAAGAGAGGACTTCGGAAGGACATCGTGACAGATCAGACGAATGTCAAGACGATGAAGAAGATCCTTCCGTATCTGTAAGCGCCGGGTCGGTAGAAAGAGGAGGAATTTATCATGAGAATCAAGGGCGGTGTAAACGCTAAGAAGAAGCATAACAGGGTACTGAAGCTGGCCAAGGGCTACAGAGGCGCCCGTTCCAAGCAGTACAGAGTGGCGAAGCAGAGCGTCATGAGAGCTCTGACCGAGTCCTACCGCGGCCGGAAGGAGAGGAAGAGGCAGTTCAGACAGCTCTGGATCGCGCGGATCAACGCGGCGGCGAGACTGAACTCCCTGTCCTACAGCAGGCTGATGTATGGTCTGAAGAGCGCCGGCATCGATATGAACCGGAAAATGCTTTCGGAGATCGCGATCGCGGATCCGGAGAGCTTTGCGAAGCTCTGCGAGGAGGCGAAGGGAAAGCTCGCGGACTGAGAAAAGAGGATAGGGAGTGATTCTGCGGGGCGGACCCTCCGGGCGCTCCCCTGAAGCCGGACGGGCCGGATGGCGGACCGCTCCGGCTTTTCTTATGAGGACGGAGAATCATGCTTGGCTATACACATCTTGTATATGGGATCGGGAGCGCGATGCTCTTCGTAAATCCCGGCGATCGGCTGGGCCTTTTGAAGGCCGCCGCCGGAGGGGCCCTCGGCGGGATGATCTGCGATGTCGATACGAAGCCGGGGAGATTCCTCCGGGATACCCTCTACAGCGGAGAGATCGCGCTCGGAGTCGCGGCAGTGAGCATAATCCTGGACTGGAAGATGAAGACGGGGATCTGCCGCTATGTGCTCTCTCACTGGGGGGAGAGCTCTGTGCTCGGCCTCCTCGGTTTTTCGCTCTGCTGCGTCTTCGGCATGCTGACAAAGCACCGGACCTTCAGCCATTCTCTGCTGGCCCTGCTTCTTCTGAGCATCTCTCTGAATGCCTTCTGCGCTCCTCTCGTTCTCCCCTTTCAGATTGGCTTCCTCTCTCACCTTGCACTGGACCTTCTGAATAAAAGAGACGTCTTCCTGCTCTTTCCGATCCCAAAGGGCTTTAAGCTGAATCTCTTTCACTCCGGAAAGCTCGCAAATCATATCCTGCTTTTGCTCGGGACCGCCGGACTCATTTTCCTTTTCTGGGAGAAAAGCTAGAGGAGAGGAATTTCGTCTTTTGGGTCTTTTCAAAGCGGAGAAGTCTTTCGGGGAAGGCGCTTTTATGGTATGATTTTCGAGGATAAATTTCGGGAATCCTTTTGGGAAGAGGCGAGTTTTCGCTTTTGATTTTGAGAGAAATTGCAGGAGGCAGAGGATGAATCCGACGAAGATTCGCTGTCCGCATTGCGGGAGCGAGATTTTGATCAGGGGCGCGGGGAAGATAAGCTGTCCGCATTGCCGGGCAGATTTTTTTGTGGAGGAGAGGGCGAAGGATATCCGGATCAATATGACGGTAAACCGCTACGAGGGAGGCGGGAAGCCCGCTTCCTCCCATTTTCTCCTCTATCCTCTGCTCGGTATTCTCGTCATTCTCTCCCTGCTCGGCAGCAGGGTTTTCCGCCGGAGCCCAAAGGCGGAGCCTTTGAAGGAAAGCTTTCAGGAGAAGGTGGAATCCCCTTTTATGCAAAGGCTCTGCGCAGAAATCTTTCAAAAGGATCCCGATCTGCTCACGGCAGAAGAATACGGCAGGGTGGAGAAGCTTTGCTTCTTATCCTCCGATGAGATTGATGCGGCAAATGGGGAGACGGTCTTCCGTATCGATGTCAGACTCTCCGGGGAGGAGGAGCGGAACTATATCGTTGTGCTTGACGGAGAGGGTTCCGATCGGGAGATCCCGATCAGCGATTTTCAGCCATTTTCCTCTCTGGAGACCCTGAATGTCAATCCGAACTTCGGCCTGAGAATCACGCAGGAAACGGGAGAATACTCGAATTCCCTCAGGAATCTTACAAAGCTTCGGGATTTTACGCTCAGCTCCTGGAGCTACCAAATCACGGACTGGAAGGACTTTTTTGCAAGTCCGAAGGAGCTGAAGGCGCTCCGCGGCGCATCGATCTGGCAGCTGGATGAGATCGTAGACAGCTTTCCGAATCTGGAGACGCTGGAATTCAGCCCGGGGAGCTTCAGCTCCTATCAGTACCAGGAGAAGGCGCCTGACTTGAAAAAGCTTTCGGAGCTTTCCTCTCTTCACCGCCTCTCCACCGACCTTCTGAAGGACAATGATTATCTCCTCTCCATCGCGAATCTTCAGGAGCTCGCCCTCAATGCCGGAGAAGAAAGCGGGGCAGATTACTCGATCCTCTACCATCTCCCGCATCTCAAGGAGCTCGGCGTTTATTCCGGGAAGGGCTTTAAGGATCTCTCTTTCCTTTCGGCCATGCCGGAGCTTTCGAAGCTTTCCATAGAGGGTTCAGAGCTCCGGGATCTCTCGCCGCTTGCGGGAAATACCGTGCTCCAGGAGCTTTACCTGAGCCGAGACGGAAGCATCGCAGATCTCTCGGTCTTAGGGACTCTCACAGGACTTAAGAGGCTGAGTCTCTACAATACCGGCGGCGGGAAGCCGGATCTCTCCGCCCTCTCTTCTCTTGTGAGGATGGAGATTGACGAATCCTTTCTCCCCTCTGCGGTCTCAGCCCCCGCCCTTTCGGATCTCACGCTTATCGAAGGGGAAGACGGGGATCTGGAGATCCTTTCCGGGAAGACGAGCCTTGAGAAGCTCTGCATCCGGGGTGGCGGCTCCGCCGAAGCGTCGCGGGAGCTTTGCGAATCTCTGAGCGGACTGAAGGAGCTCTCCGTGCAGGGAAGCTATATGAGCTTTGAGGGGATTACGCTGGATCACTGGCTCTGTGCACCGGCCCTGCAGAAGCTTATCGTCTATGGGAGCTATGATATCTATTGGACGGACGGATTCGCCCCGGACAATTCGACGCTTCGTGAGCTCTCGCTCATCGGCGCCCCCAAGCTCATAGTTCGGGACGCGCAGGGAATGAGGATAGAAGGCGGGGAGACGGAGCTTCAGAGCATCCTCCCGGCGCTTTCCTCCCTTCACGGGCTAAAAAGCCTTCAGATGGTGAAGGAGGGGATCTCCGACCTGGAGCCTCTCCGCGCTCTTTCGGAGCTGGAGACGCTCGATATCAGCGAGAATTATGTGAGAGACCTTCTGCCGCTCCGGGATCTCCCGGCTCTGAAAATGCTGGACGCTTCGGGGAATCCGATCCAGAACCGCTCTGCCCTTTCCGGAGATCTCTGCATTCTGTCGTGATTCTTAGAGAGATGCGGGGCCGCTTCGAAAGAGAGGATGGGAAGCTATGAAAATCATCGATCTGAAATGCCCGCGCTGCGGCGGGAATCTGAGCTGGGAGGAGGGCGCGGAGAGCGCGCACTGCCCTTACTGCAACGCGAATTTTGCGGTGGAACCGGAGAGGGCCAAGGTCTTCATCCAGGAGACCGTCAATAATTTCGGAGGCCCGGCCCGTCCGGAGCAAAGCCGGGAGCTAAGCCCCATTCTGCTGGGCTTCCTGCTCTCCCTTGGCCTCCTGATCGCTGTCCCCTTCGCAGGCCTCCTTCTTTTCAGGAAGCCCGCGCCCTCCCCCGTGGAGAAGACTACGGAGGCCGCACTTCTTAGCAGCATGACCATCGAAAATCAGACGGATCTCTCCGCTCTCCTCGGACAGACCGGCCTTTCGGAGCTCGTCATCCGGGACAGCCCGGAGATCTCTGATTACAGCGCGCTCTCTGCCCTCCCTCATCTTCGGAGTCTTTCGATTTCCGACGCGCCGAAGCTTGTGGATGCCTCCTTTCTCCGAAGCCTCAGCGGGCTCGAGGAGCTCAGCCTCATAAATACGGGGATTTCGGATCTCTCTCCGCTCTCCGGGAGACTCTCCCTGATAAGTCTGAGCTTGGAGGGAAACCCCATCTCGGACTACAGCTTTCTGCCGAGTCTCCGCTCTCTTCAGACGCTTAAGCTCCGCGATGTTCCGAAGGAGAAGCTTCCGGATCTGAGCTCTCTCAGCGGCCTTTCAGAGCTTGAGACCGCTGCCTCTAAAGAGAGGGAATAGCGGAAGCTGCGTTTCCGGCAGAGAGAGGATTCGATATTTTCCGGGGGAAGAGCGCATCGCGCGGGAGATTTCAGGAGGAGACGGAGGGGATATGAAGCACTATGGCATCATTATCATCGGCGCGGGGCCGGGCGGGATCTATGCGGCCTATGAGCTCGAAAAGCGGAGAAGCGATCTCAGTGTTGCGGTCATGGAGGCCGGGCACAGTCTGGAGAAGCGGCACTGCCCGATCGACGGGGAGAAGATCCCGTCCTGCATCCACTGTAAAAGCTGCTCCATCATGAGCGGCTTTGGCGGGGCCGGCGCTTTTTCCGACGGGAAGTACAATATCACAAACGATTTCGGCGGTACACTCTATGAGTACATCGGCCGGGAGAAGGCCCTTTCCCTCATGCACTATGTGGACGAGATCAATATGTCAAAGGGGGGAGAGGGGAGCCGCATTTTTTCCACCGCGGGCTCGCATTTTAAGAAGATCTGCATGCAGAATCGCCTGAAGCTTCTGGATGCCTCCGTGCGGCACCTGGGGACGGATATCAATTATATTGTCCTTAGGAATCTGTACCGCGATCTCAAAGAGGCGACGGATTTTTATTTTGATACGCCGATCGAGAAGGTCGAGGCCCGGAAGGAGGGAGGATACCGGATCGAGAGCGCGGCGGGGGAGAGCTTCTCCTGTGACAAATGCATTATCTCCGTGGGGAGGAGCGGGAGCAAGTGGATGGAGAAGGTCTGCCGGGAGCTCGGGATTCCGACGAAGTCAAACCGCGTGGATCTCGGCGTCCGGGTGGAGCTTCCCGCCGTCATCTTCTCGCATCTCACGGATGAGCTCTATGAGAGCAAGATCGTCTACCGCACACAGCTCTTTGAGGACAATGTCCGGACCTTCTGCATGAATCCGAACGGAATCGTCGTAAATGAGAATACCAACGGAATCGTCACGGTCAACGGGCACAGCTATGAGGGGGAGGAGAAGCGCACGGAGAATACCAATTTCGCGCTCCTCGTCTCAAAGCATTTTTCAGAGCCCTTTAAGGACAGCAACGGCTACGGGGAGAGCATCGCCCGCCTCTCCAATATGCTGGGAGGCGGCGTCATCGTGCAGCGCTTCGGGGATCTCGTCCGGGGGAGGAGGAGCACGGTGAAGCGGATCGAGGAGGGGCTCGTCCGCCCGACTCTGAAGGCGACGCCCGGAGACCTGAGCCTGGTGCTTCCGAAGAGGATTCTGGACGGCATCATGGAAATGATCTATGCGCTCGACAAGATCGCCCCCGGAACCGCCAATGAGGATACGCTCCTCTATGGCGTCGAGGTCAAGTTCTACAATATGGAGGTCGCGATCGACTCTCATCTCGAGAGCTGTCATCCCGGACTCTATGTGATCGGGGACGGGAGCGGCGTCACCCATTCCCTTTCCCACGCCTCGGCGAGCGGGATCTTTGTGGCGAGGGATATCGCGGAGAGAGGATAGCGGAGCTCCGCCGAAAAGCACATCTCCGCCGTGGATGACAAGGATGGCGGGAGCTTCGGGCGGGCGGAAAGAGCGCGGAGGACTTATGCCGGAAGGGCTGCGGTCCCGTTTTATCGGATGGCGGAGCTCCGTTTGGATCGAAGCTTCGCTCGATCCGTAGCTTTGCTCGGGCCGTGGGCCGGGCTTTCCTCCCAAATCGGCGGAAAACGATCCGGCAACAGATCGGCGGACGCCGCAATCGCGGGCAGGCCGGGCTTTCCTCCCGAATCGGCGGAAAATCCCGAGGCTTTTGTGAAAAAAGACGAAACAAAGCCTTACAAAAATGTGACATTTGTGCTTGACGGCAGGAGAGATCTCTGCTATCATATGTACCTGTCGCCGCAAGAATAAGGCCGGATGAAAGAGCTCGGTTTTTGCGGAGGGCAGATCAAAGGACCTTGAAAATCAAAGATCGAATCATACACAGACCCTGAATATTCGAAACGG